>PPYF01385864.1_pt1 | contig 13691 bp, 10 predicted proteins | sample 1559871 | NCBI WGS metagenome assembly PPYF01 (sample SAMN08240021, study PRJNA423297) | Human gut metagenome, whole genome shotgun sequencing project. | reverse complement strand
AATAGAATTTTCTAAGGTTGTTTTGAATACAGACTCTTTGGCAGACAACAAGTTGATGTTGTTGGAAGGATGGGCTCCTGCACAACGTATAGAAGAAATCAAACAATTTTTGAGTACGCAGGATGCTTATTATGAGATTGCAGATCCTACTCCGGAAGACAATGTGCCTATTTTGTTGAATAATAAAGGGTTCTTCCGCTTGTTTGAGCCTATTATGAAGCTATATATGTTGCCGAAATACAATGAGCTTGATCTGACTCCATTCTTTGCCCCATTCTTTATGCTCTTTTTTGGGCTTTGTTTGGGAGACAGTGGATACGGATTGTTCATGGTGCTTGCTGTAACAATATATAGAATCGTGGCAAAACAACTTAGCAGTTCTATGAAATCCATACTGACGTTGGTACAGTTATTGGGAGCTTCCACAATGGTTTGCGGATTATTGACTGGTACTTGTTTTGGTTTCAACTTGTATGATATCAATATTCCATTTTTCCAAAGTATGAAGGAAACCATTTCGCTGGATAATCAGCAAATGTTTAATCTTTCTTTAATCTTGGGAGGAGTGCAGATTATTTTTGGTATGATTCTGAAAGCTGTCAATCAGACGATTCAGTTTGGTGTAAAATATGCAATTGCTACTATTGGCTGGATTCTTATTCTGGTAAGTACAGCTATTGCATTTGCTGCACCGGCTGTAATGCCGATGGGAGGAACCGTACATGCAGTTATATTAATAATAGGAGCGTTGATGGCTTATTTGTATAACAGTCCGGGAAAAAATATTTTTGTCAACATAGGCTTAGGCTTATGGGATAGTTACAATATGGCTACAGGTTTGTTAGGTGATATCCTTTCATACGTTCGTCTGTTTGCTTTAGGACTATCCGGTGGTATTTTGGCAAGCGTATTTAACAGTTTGGCTGTTGGAATGAGTCCTGACAATGCAGTAGCAGGACCTATTATAATGGTGTTGATCTTTGTAATAGGACATGCCATCAATATATTTATGAATGTATTGGGAGCTATGGTACACCCTATGCGTCTTACTTTTGTAGAGTTTTTCAAAAATGCCGGTTACGAAGGAGGAGGCAAGGAGTACAAACCTTTTAAAAACTAAAGTGTTACAACTTTTAAAAGAAAGATAATAATAAAAACAAAAATTAAAATTATAAAGTTATGGAAATGAATCTTTTGATTGCCTATATTGGCATTGCTATTATGGTTGGTTTATCTGGTATCGGTAGTGCTTATGGTGTAACCATCGCCGGAAATGCTTCAATTGGAGCGTTGAAGAAAAACGATAGTGCTTTTGGTAACTTCTTGGTATTGACTGCACTTCCAGGTACACAGGGTTTGTATGGTTTTGCCGGATATTTTATGTTCCAGAGTATTTTTGGAGTATTGACTCCTGAAATTACAGGAATTCAGGCTTGTGCAGTATTAGGCTCTGGTATTGGTCTGGGATTGGTTGCTTTGTTCTCAGCTATTCGTCAGGGACAGGTATGTGCTAATGGTATTGCTGCTATCGGTCAAGGCCACAATGTATTTGGAAATACTTTGATTTTGGCTGTATTCCCGGAATTGTATGCAATCGTTGCATTGGCTGCAACCTTCTTGATGGGATCTGCATTGGCTTAAATATAATAAAAAAGTAATATGTACATATCCGGTATGAGTTTATCTCGTACCGGATATTTTTTTGTACATGATAAAGTATATAGACTGTGTATCTTTAGTATAGTTTGATTATTCTATAGGTTGTAATGTCATGTAATTTGTGAAATCAATACCTTTTTAGATGTCTGATATCCAGTTAAAGACCGATTATCCTCTGTTAGAATAATATTATGCGTGAATTTGTTCGTTATATTCATCCTTTTTTATAAATTCGCGCTTGACTTAGAAAATACTATAAAAGATGACAATGCAACTTTTGACTCCTGATTATATATTTGAATCAAGTTGGGAAGTATGTAATAAGGTTGGAGGAATTTACACAGTTCTTTCCACAAGAGCAAAAACTTTGCAAGATGCTTTTCCTGATAAGATTTATTTTATAGGTCCGGATGTATGGATAGGAAAAGAAAATCCTTTATTTATTGAGGATAATGAATGCCTGAAAGAATGGCGTAAACACGCAATAGAGAGTGATCATTTAAAGATTCGTATTGGAAGATGGAATATTCCAGGGAATCCTATCGCTATTTTAGTTGATTTTACTCCTTTCTTTTCGGAAAAGAATGAGATCTACACAAAAATGTGGGAAGACTTTCAAGTTGATTCTTTGCATGCTTATGGAGATTATGATGAAGCATCCATGTTTTCATATGCTGCAGGAAAGGTTGTAGAAAGTTTTTATCGTTATAATTTGACTCTGCAAGATAAGGTCGTATATCAGGCACATGAGTGGATGACAGGAATGGGAGCCCTTTATGTGCAGAAAGCAGTTCCGCAGATTGCTACTATTTTTACTACACATGCGACTTCCATTGGCCGTTCGATAGCCGGAAACAATAAACCTCTTTATGATTATCTGTTTGCTTATAACGGAGATCAGATGGCTCAGGAACTCAATATGCAATCTAAGCATTCTATTGAAAAACAAACAGCTCATCATGTAGACTGCTTTACGACAGTGAGTGAAATTACCAATAACGAATGTAAGGAATTACTTGAAAAACCTGCTGATGTGATTCTGATGAATGGCTTTGAGGATGACTTTGTGCCCAAAGGAACAAAGTTTGCCAATAAGCGGAAAAAGGCACGGAAAACTTTGCTTACCATGGCTAATGCTTTGTTAGGCACTCAGTTGGGGGATGATACGATGATTATTGGTACCAGTGGACGCTATGAGTTCAAGAACAAAGGTATTAATGTATATCTGGAAGCATTGAACCGATTGACACGAGATAAAAATCTGAAAAAAGAAGTTCTGGCATTTATCAATGTACCAGGATGGGTAGGGGAGCCTCGTGAAGATTTGCGTAAGCGTTTGGATAGCAAGGAAACATTCAATACTCCATTGGAGTGTCCGTTTATTACACACTGGCTGCATAATATGAATCACGATCAGGTACTTGATATGTTGAAGTATCTGGATATGTCGAATGCTGCAGATTCAAGAGTAAAGGTAATTTTTGTGCCATGTTATTTGGATGGAAAGGATGGTATTTTAAATGAATTGTACTACGATTTGATAATAGGAACAGATTTGAGTGTATATCCTTCCTATTACGAACCATGGGGATATACTCCTCTTGAAAGTATTGCATTTAAAGTTCCTACTATTACTACAGACCTCGCAGGATTTGGTCTATGGGTGAATTCGTTGAAAGGCCGTCCGGGAGTATTACAGGATGGAGTAAAGGTAATTCATCGTACCGATTATAACTATTCGGAAGTAGCTGATACTATCAAAGATACAATATCCGAGTTCTCTTCTCTGTCAGAAACAGAAATTAATAAAATACGTAATAATGCGGCTAAAATAGCCGAGAAAGCACTTTGGAAACACTTTATAGAAGCTTATTATAGAGCATATGATATTGCTTTACGTAATGCTTCCAAACGCCTTTCTTTTAAAGTTGAGAAATCCTTAAATTAAATTTAAAGATATGAAAGTTAAAACTAATTATGCTAATGCTCCGGTTTGGAGAGAGATTAATGTAAAATCTCGTATTCCGGAATCTCTGAAGATGTTGGAAGAAATGGCTCGCAATATTTGGTGGGCTTGGAATGATGAGGCAACTGAAATGTTTAAAGAGTTGGATCCAGAGCTGTGGCAGATTGTTGCTCAGAATCCGGTTGCATTATTGGAACGTCTAAGCTATGAAAAATTAGAGGCTTTGTCTGAAAATAAAGGAGTTTTGAAAAAAATCGACGACATTTACGCAAAGTTCAAGGCGTATATAAATGAAAAGCCTGATTCAAAACGTCCGTCAGTAGCATATTTCTGTATGGAATATGGTCTGACTCATGTATTAAAAATCTACTCTGGAGGTTTAGGTGTATTGGCCGGCGACTATTTGAAAGAAGCTTCAGACAGTAATGTAGATATGTGTGCTGTCGGTTTCTTGTACCGTTATGGTTATTTTAGCCAGAGCCTTTCTATGGACGGCCAGCAAATTGCTAATTATGAAGCACAAAACTTTGGCAGTTTGCCACTTGAACGTGTAAACGATGAAAATGGAAAACCTTTGGTACTCGATGTTCCTTATCTGAACTATTACGTACATGCATATGTATGGAGAGTAAATGTAGGTCGTGTACCTTTGTATTTGCTTGATACAGATAATGAAATGAATAGCGAGTTCGACCGTCCGATTACACATCAGTTGTATGGTGGTGACTGGGAAAACCGCTTGAAACAGGAAATTCTGTTGGGTATCGGTGGTGTATTGCTGCTGAAGAGATTAGGAATAAAGAAAGATATTTATCATTGCAATGAGGGACATGCTGCATTGTGTAATGTACAGCGTTTGTGCGATTACGTAGAAGGTGGAATGTCTTTCGATGAAGCTTTGGAAGTTGTTCGTGCTTCTTCTCTTTATACTGTTCATACTCCTGTACCTGCAGGTCACGATTATTTCGACGAAGGCTTGTTTGGTAAATATATGGGCGGATATCCTCAGCGTATGGGTATCTCATGGGAAGATTTGATGAACTTGGGACGTATTAATCCGGGTGATCCGAATGAACGTTTCTGTATGTCTACTTTCGCATGCAATACATGTCAGGAAGTAAACGGTGTAAGCTGGTTGCACGGAAAAGTTTCTCAGGAAATGTTTGCTGGTATTTGGAAAGGATACTTCCCTGAAGAAAATCATGTAGGTTATGTTACCAATGGTGTACATTTCCCTACTTGGTGTGCTTCTGAATGGAAGAAATTGTATAACAAATATTTCGACAAAAACTTCTTGAAAGACCAGTCTAATCCGAAGATTTGGGAAGCTATCTATAATGTTCCTGATGAAGAAATCTGGAACACTCGTGTCGCATTGAAGAATAAATTGATTGATTATATCCGTAATCAGTTCCGCGACACTTGGTTGAAGAACCAGGGAGATCCTTCTCGTGTTGTTTCTTTGATGGATAAAATCAATCCGAATGCATTGCTTATTGGTTTTGCTCGTCGTTTTGCAACATACAAACGTGCACATTTGCTGTTTACCGATTTGGATCGTTTGTCTAAGATTGTAAATAATCCTGATTATCCGGTACAGTTCTTGTTTGCCGGAAAAGCACACCCACACGATGGAGCTGGACAGGGATTAATCAAGAAGATTGTAGAAATATCTAAACGTCCGGAATTCTTGGGTAAGATTATCTTCCTCGAAAATTACGATATGAAACTGGCTCGTCGTCTTGTTTCTGGAGTAGATATCTGGATGAACACTCCGACACGTCCACTCGAAGCATCAGGTACATCTGGTGAAAAAGCGTTGATGAACGGTGTGGTAAACTTCTCTGTACTTGACGGATGGTGGCTGGAAGGCTATCGTGAAGGTGCAGGATGGGCTTTGACCGAAAAACGTACTTATCAGAATCAGGAACACCAAGACCAGCTGGATGCAGCTACTATTTATAGTATTTTGGAAACTGAAATCCTTCCGTTGTATTATGCACGTAATAAGAAAGGCTATTCTGAAGGATGGATTAAGACCATTAAGAACTCTATAGCACAGGTAGCTCCTCATTATACAATGAAGCGTCAGCTTGATGATTACTATGCTAAGTTCTATGAAAAAGAAGCTTCACACTTCCACTCTTTGGCTGCAAATGACTTTACTAAAGTAAAAGAACTGGCTAAATGGAAAGAAGAAGTTGCAGAAAAATGGGATTCAATTGAAATTGTATCTGTAGATAAGTGCGAAGAACTTCGTCAGGGTAATGTAGAAAGCGGAAAAGACTATACAATTACTTGTGTGATCGATGAAAAAGGTTTGGACGATGTTGTAAGTGTAGAAATGGTAGTAACTTATACAAATGTGGAAGGTAAAGAACACATTTATTCTGTTACCCCAATGGATCTGATCAAACGCGAAGGCAATTTGTATACCTTCCAGATGGTTCACAGCTTGTCTAATGCCGGAAGCTTTAAAGTAGCTTATCGTATGTTCCCGAAACATGCTGATCTGCCTCATCGTCAGGATTTCTGCTATGTACGCTGGTTCAATGCATAATATGAAGTAGAAAGCACATAATTAAATATTTATGAAACCGCATGTAGAAGCCGGATTTTCCGGTGGATACATGCGGTTTTTTATGTTTCTTTGATATATTTGCAAAAACATGATTTGCCTATGAAAATTCTGATTGTAGAAGATGATGCCGATTTGCGCGAAATCATCGTACGCTCTTTGGAAAAAGAACGCTATATAGTAGCGGAAGCTCCAGATTATAAAACTGCTTTATACAAGGTAGAAGATTACGATTACGATTGTATCTTATTGGATATCATGTTACCCGATGGAAACGGGCTTGACCTTTTGAAAGAGTTTCACGATATGGGAAAACATCCTAATGTGATTATCCTGTCGGCTAAAGATTCCATAGAAGATAAGGTGGCAGGATTAGACTTGGGAGCAGATGACTATCTTCCTAAGCCTTTCCATCTGGCTGAGCTTCATGCACGTATCAAAAGTCTTTTACGACGGAATCATCGGGAAGGAAAGAAGCTGGTTCAGTATGGCAATATTGAAATAAATCCGGATGATTATAAAGTGACGGTAAATGGAAAAGAACTTGAACTGAACCGGAAGGAGTATGATATTCTCTTTTATTTTATGTCACGTCCGGGAAGACTGGTTAATAAAAATACATTGGCAGAGTCTGTATGGGGAGACCATATCGACCAGGTAGATAATTTCGATTTTATCTATGCGCAGATTAAGAATTTGCGTAAGCATCTGAAAGAAGCCGGTGCCACTCCGGAACTGAAAGCTGTATATGGATTTGGCTATAAATTTGTTGTAGAATGAAACTGTTTCATTTGGTTTTATCCCGTATATCGCTGGCTCTGACGGTAATTCTGGCGCTTTGGGCTGCTTTCTTTTATCTGGCCATGGTAGAAGAAATTAATGATGAAGTGGATGATTCGCTGTCCGATTATGCCGAACGCCTGATTGTCCGTTCATTGTCGGGGGATGAACTGCCGTCGGAGAATAACGGAACCAACAATCAGTACTATTTGTACGAGGTGAGCAGGGAATATGCCCAGACTTACCCTCATTTGTCTTTCCATGATGAAATGGTGTATATTACCGACAAGGGAGAAACAGAGCCGGCCCGTGTACTTACTGTGATTTTTGAAACGGACGAGGGGCAGTTTATGGAGCTGGTAGTATATACTCCTACTATTGAAAAATACGATTTGAGGCAGGCCATCTTGGGATGGATTATCTTTTTGTATGTAGTGCTGCTGTTGATGATTGTATTGCTGAATGCATGGGTTTTCCACCGGAATATGAAACCTTTGTATAATCTTTTAGATTGGCTTGACCATTATCGCCTGGGGCATCAGAATAAGCCACTGGAAAATACAACACGCATTACAGAGTTTCATAAATTGAATGAAGTGGTTTTGCAGTCCTCTCAGCGCAGTGAGCAGTTGTATGAGCAACAGAAACTTTTTATAGGGAATGCTTCACATGAAATGCAGACTCCTTTAGCCATTTGCCGCAACAGACTGGAAATGCTGATGGAAGACGAAAGCCTGACAGAAAAGCAATTGGGTGAATTGATGAAAACTCATCAGACACTGGAAAATCTGACACGGATGAACAAGTCGCTTTTGCTTTTGTGCAAAATAGAAAACGGACAATTTGCAGAAAATACATCGGTTTGTTTTGATCATCTTCTGGAACGTTATCTGGACGACTACCAGGAGGTGTATGCTTATCGGCATATCACAGTTGAGGTAGAAAATAATGCTTCCTTCTGTGTGCAAATGAATGACTCGCTGGCTTCTACTTTGGTCTCTAATTTGTTGAAGAATGCATTTGTGCATAATGTGGATGACGGGGCAATTCATATAAAAGTAGATTCAGAATCGTTTACTATCAGTAATACAGGAGAAGAGCCATTGGATGAGAACCGTATTTTTGAGCGTTTCTATCAAGGGAAGAAAAAAGATGGATCGACAGGTTTAGGATTGGCACTGGTCGATTCTATCTGTAAAGCTGCGCATTTATCGATACGATATACTTATAAAGATGGTTATCATGTATTTAAGGTAAGTAGGGAGTGAAAAGACTGTTTTATTATGTTTGGAGGGTTTTCTGATACACGATAAAATATTTGAATATGGAAGTAGAGAAAATAGAATATTTCATATTCTTTTCAGATTTATCATTCAATTTTGTATCAGAAACTTAAATAAATAAAAATAGGCTGCTCTCTTAACGAGAACAGCCTATATTAGTTTGTCATAAGACGATTATCGATTATCCCAAGCTGATAGCTTCAGAAGGACATACATCTGCACATGTTCCACATTCTGTACACATTTCTGGGTTGATAGAGTATTTATCACCTTCAGAAATTGCGCCAACCGGACATTCATCGATACAAGTACCGCAAGCGATACAATCGTCACTAATTACGTAAGCCATTGTAGTAAAAGTTAAGTTATTATAGTAGTACTAATTCGTTATTGCAAAGGTAAACAATTTAGCTTATGTTGTAACCTCCACATAGCAAAAACTACTATATTTATACTTATTCTAAATAAACTCATTTCTTTAAAGACTGATACATTGCCTGTTGCATACGAGGACGAATATTCAGCTTCATCAAAAGATTCCGTCCAAAAGCTTCCGGATAAATACGATTGCTAAGAAAAACAAAGACCAGATTATTATCCGGATCGGCCCATGCACACGTACCGGTAAACCCAGTATGACCAAACACTGTTGCGGGAGCTTCTGTCGCACAAGGACTGGCTGCTGCATCCTTCATATCCGGTTTGTCGAATCCCAAGCCTCTCCGGCTATTCTTCGATTTCATCGTCATAAACAAATCGCAAGTATTACGGCTTAAATACCGACGGTCGCCATAAATTCCCCGATCCATTATCATCTGAAAAATGGCAGCAACCTCACGTGCCGTAGAAAAGAGACCGGCATTGCCGGAAACTCCTCCCAACAAGGCTGTAGCCTCATCGTGTACATACCCTTGCAATACACCGCCACGCAAGAAATCTTCTGCCACAGAGGGAACAATCTTCTCCTTTTTAAAACGATTCAGAGGATTATAAAGCGTGTGTGTCAACCCCATGGGTTTATAAAATACACTATCCAAATAGCTGTCCATCGGCATTCCCGATATATTTTCAACCATTTCTTTCAGCAGCATAAAATTCAAGCAACTGTAACGGTATGAACGATTTTTGAGAGGAGCATCAGCCAACTCTTTCAGAACCAAATCCCGAAACTCCTTTTTGATAAACAAGCTGTCGGCAATCTGCAAAGGATAGTCTGCAGAATACGTTCTGGAAATCCATTCCGGCTTATACTTATAATCGGTAGAGATATACAAGCTGGGAGCAATCTGTATCTGGTGAGACTCATCCTTCCTTTTCGAATAAAGCCCTCCCTTGCAGCTTTCCTTATCAATTACCTCCATATAAAAAGGTAAATAAGAAGGAAGTCCGGATTCATGATACAACAACTCCTGTACAGTAATATTCTGCTTGTCGGTACCTGCAAGCTGAGGTACATAACGGCTGATTTTATCGGTCAACCCTAATCGTCCTTCATCATACAACTTCATCACAGCAAGCAAAGTCCCCGTAGCCTTACTCAATGAGGCCAGATCGTACAAATCATTTTCTGTGACCGGACTTGAAGCTTCGTCATAAGTAAAATGTCCGAAACATTTATTATAAACAGGATATCCCTCTTTCTGTATCAATACATGACAACCCGGAAAAGCACCCGCACGGATTCCTTCTTGTGCAATACTATCAATAGACGACAAGACGCGAGAATCCAATCCAAAATCTTCAGGTTTAAAGCGACGCGGACGATCCGGATCAAGGACTATTCCGGTACCTGCTGTCCAAAGCCCTGACACGCCCACCGACAAACGTCCGTCGATACAAGTCTTTCCTGTTATTGCATCTGCTACATATCGCTGTACTGATGGAGTATCCATATGAGCCAATACTACAGCCGTAACCTTTTCCATTACCGACGGAATTTTCTCCAATGACTTCTGAGAGGTAAAACAAACAAAAACCACATCTTTTTCTCCGGCAATTTCCTTTATCAAGCGAGCATAAGGGGTACAATCTTTCTCATACAAGGCCACAATTACCCGCTGCGCAGCACGAAGTTTCTGACGAATAACCGACAAGGAATCCGTATTGGCCCGCATCCAGCTAAGGTCTACCGTTTCGCGCAACCGTTGATAAAAAGGAGCAGATTTTGTCAGCGAAGAAGATACACTCAACAAAACCGTTCCGGATAACGACAAATCTAAGGGCAGCACATAATCTGAATCTTTCAGCAAGGTAACCGCTGCCTTATCCAAATCCTTCATCAACTTTTCCGTATTATCAGTATAAATACGTTGTTTTAACCCTTCGGTACGAATTTCCGGACGAGTGTTCATCCCCAAGGCATATTTATAAGTCAACACCTTGCGACATTTCTGATTGATTGTTTCTTCGGATAATTTCCCGCTTCGGATAGCAGCCAGTACACCGTCCAATTCCCTCTTCAGATTACGGGTAGCAAGCAACATATCGTTGCCGGCAATCAAAGCTTGTGCACAGAGATCCGTACTTCCGGAGATGCCTTTCATAGCCAGTGCATCGGTAAATGTCAAACCGGAGAATTTCAGTTCGCCCTGCAACACTCCCCGCACAATATCCGGTGAAACCGATGCGGGCTTTTTCCCCAATGCCGGCACATTCAAATGCCCGGCCATCATTCCACTAATACCGGCATTTATCGCCTGTCTGAAAGGCAAAAGTTCCACACTGTCCAAACGGGCACGGTCGAAATTCAACACTGGAAGTGCATGATGCGAATCGACTTCAGTATCTCCATGACCTGGGAAATGCTTGCATACAGCCATCACTCCTCCATCTTCCAAACCTCGTGAATAAGCAATCACCTTCCGTGCGACTTCGCGGGGATTACTTCCAAACGAACGGGTATTGATAACCGGATTCTTCGGATTGTTATCCACATCGGCTACCGGAGCAAAATTCACACAGACTCCAATCTCGCGCAACTGACGGGCTACTTCCCGCCCATAACGATACAGCAAGGTATCACTCTGTATACATCCAAGTATCCGGTTTCTCGGGAAAGCAGGAAACTCTTTCAATCGCATGGCCAGCCCCCATTCCCCATCGAAAGTAATCATCAAGGGGACTTTAGCCATTTGCTGTGCCCAATTTGTAAGTTGCACCTGTTTATCGAGTGTGCCACCGGAAAACAGAAGTCCTCCCACAGCATACTCTTTTACAGCCTGCGCTATATTCTCCTTGTTCTTCTGCGTAGTAACCGGAGCTACCGTATGGATAAACAGTTGCCCGATTTTCTGCTTCAGAGTCATCCCGGCAAGCTGTTCCTCTACCCATTTGTTACAAGCAACCGTATCTTTCATATGGCTCAATATGCCTGTTGTCTGTGCAGACAAAGCCATACCTATACACAAAAGCCATATACTACATATAAATCGTCTGTTCATTTATTTTTCTTTCTCAAGTTTCAACACTACTTTACCTACAAAGGCTGCATTCTTGCCCATTTGCTGCAAGGGAATTCGTTCTCCATCCAGATTTTCATAAAACTCCGGTTTTTCAAAATAAGAATGAGAATGTCCTCCCAATACCAAATCAATATAACGAGTGTTTTCTATCAGAGAGATATCCGAATAAGGATCATCTTTCCATCCCAGATGAGAAAGGCAGATAACCAAATCGCAATGTTCTTTTTCTTTCAAAAAGGCAGCCACACGCTGAGCCTCCGAAACAGGGTCTTCGAACTTCACATCACCATAACATTCGGCAGCAACCAATCCTTCCAGTTGAGGACCAAGACCGAAGACTCCAATCTTCAATCCCTCCCGATTGAGAATCACATATTCCTTTACCAATCCTTCGAGTACGGTACCCGTCACATCATAATTGGCACAAACAATAGGGAAATTAGCCAATTTGAACAAACGGGCCATGTTCTCCAATCCGAAATCAAACTCATGATTGCCTATTGTACCGGCATCATAACCCATCTCGTTCATCAGTTTCACTTCCACCTCTCCCTTAAAGAGATTATAATAGGGAGTACCTTGGGAAAAATCGCCGGAATCGAACAACAGTAAATCGGGATGCATTCTTCGCTGCTCCTTTATAAAAGTAGCCCGACGTACCAATCCGCCCTTTCCAGCCAACAATGTATCCTGATAATCTTGCGGAAAGGCTTCTACCCTGCTATGCATATCATTGGTATGAAAAACATATACTTCTTTAGTCTTCTGTGCCGTTGCAACAACAGCAAACAGGAAAAACAATGCGGTCAAATAAATTCTTTTCATCTTTATACCCTCCTTTACTATTGTTCCACAATACGTCCTTCAACTTTTGCACGTACAGGCTTTCCCTGTTTCTCACAACGCTTTACATAATCAATAAACAAATCACGCAAAATGGCATCGGAAGGTATGGTCTTGTTTACAGCTTTTTTAAATGCTTCCAAGCGATCGTTTCCTTCAGCAAGATAATCAATAGTAGCCACTTTATATAGTTTTTCAGACTCGATGTTCCGCCCTCCGACTTTAGCACTCAAGAGCTTTCCATCTTTCGAGATAACCAGTTTTGCTCCACTCAGTCCTTCGCCATGCACGGCTGCCATCTGTCCAAACAACTCCAACAAATCTTCTCCTTTCATTTCTACTACCACCAAGGCATTCTGAAACGGACTTATTTCATAGATGGAACTGACTGTAATAGCTCCTGCATTCAGAATATTACGAATACCTCCCATATTCATCACACCGACTTCAGGAAGCACTTCTGTCTTTATCTCTGCACTTTCACGCAGCACATCCGCAATCAAGTTCGACAGAGGAGACTCCGGACGATACGCTTTCAACACTTCGGGAGCATAACCTATAATAGGAGCCATCACCGCATCTACACTATCTTTATAAGACTTGACAATCTGCAGAGCTGCTTGATCTGCCTGTCTGTCATACGTGTCAGTCATGGCAACTCTTCCTCCTTCTACCGATACCAACGAATAACTGGAAGTACATGCAGTATTTCCTATTACACAGGCCAGCAAAGCAGACATTGCCACTTGCTTCATACAATTCAGTTTCATACAATATTCATTTTATTTTCAAAAGTAACGAAAAAAAGTAAGCCCTACAACGTTTTATTTCCAAAATATCCCATAAACGTTTGGCTATATGCCGAAAAATCATTTACTTTGCACCGCTTTCGCGCAATCGCTGTCAAAGAAGAGTTACTTGATATGTTGCGTTGTAACGATAAACAATTTAATTTTAAAAAACAATGGATTTAATTAAAATTGCAGAAGAAGCATTTGCTACTGGTAAACAACATCCTTCATTCAAAGCTGGTGACACAATCACAGTAGCATACCGTATCGTTGAAGGTAGCAAGGAACGCGTTCAGTTGTATCGCGGTGTTGTTATCAAAATCTCAGGTC
>PPYF01269424.1_pt1 | contig 13693 bp, 9 predicted proteins | sample 1559871 | NCBI WGS metagenome assembly PPYF01 (sample SAMN08240021, study PRJNA423297) | Human gut metagenome, whole genome shotgun sequencing project. | reverse complement strand
CCTCTCCTCCTTCAAAGACTTTCGACTGTATCGAATCCCTGTTCGGGAGTTTTCCCGGGGGATTGAGGGAGAAAAATCGAGGGGGTTCTTTGGGTGAAACACCGGGGGACGCATCAATAAGGGCCAGACGACAAGCCGCCCGGCCCAGTATAGACCATTACAAAAGTCTTGGGAGGGAGAGAGGTGGGGTTTGGGGAGGGGAGAGGGAAGCCCTTCTCCAGAAGGGTTCCCTCTCCCCTCCCCAATATCTTCCTCCCCTTACCAAACTATTCCTGCACGACCCAGGGGAGGCCGCGGAGGTTGAGCTGCTCCATGAACGGATCGGGATCGAGCTGTTCCATGTTCCAGACGCCGGGCCGCATCCACTTGCCGGTGACCATCATCATGGCGCCGATCATGGCGGGCACGCCGGTGGTGTAGGAAATGGCCTGACTGCCGACTTCGGCGTAGCAGGCCTCGTGATCGCAAATGTTGTAGATGTACGCCTTCTTTTCCTTGCCGTCCTTGACGCCCTGCATCAGACAGCCGATGCAGGTCTTGCCCTTGGTCAGCGGGCCGAGGGAGGCCGGATCGGGCAGGAGCTTGCCGAGGAACTGGATGGGCACGATCTGCTGGCCCTGAAATTCCACGGGCTCGATGCCGGTCATGCCGACGTTGCCGAGCACCTTGAGGTGATTCAGGTAGTTGTCGGAGAAGGTCATCCAGAAACGGGCGCGGCGGATGCCCTTGAGGTTCCGCACGAGGGACTCAAGCTCCTCGTGGTACATGAGGAAGCATTTCTTCGGGCCGATGTTGTCCGGGAAATCGTAGGTCATGGACCAAGAGAGCGGATCGGTCTCCACCCACTCGCCGCGTTCCCAGTAACGGCCCCGTGCGGTCACTTCGCGGATGTTGATTTCGGGGTTGAAGTTCGTGGCGAAGGGCTGCCCGTGATCGCCCGCGTTGCAGTCGATGATGTCGAGCACATGGATTTCGTCGAACAGATGCTTCTGGGCGTAGGCCGCGAACACGTTGGTCACGCCGGGGTCAAAGCCGCTGCCGAGCAGGGCCATCAATCCGGCGTCCTTGAACTTCTGCTGGTAGGCCCACTGCCATTTGTACTCGAATTTCGCCACGTCCAGCGGTTCGTAGTTGGCGGTGTCCATGTAGTGCACGCCCGCTTCGAGGCAGGCGTCCATGATCGTAAGGTCCTGATACGGCAGGGCCACGTTGATGACCATGACGGGCTTGTACCGCTTGATCAGCGCCACCAGCTCGGGCACGTCGTCGGCGTTGACGCGCGCCGTCTCGATGGTGCGCCCCGTGCGTTCCTTGATGCTCGCGGCGATGGCGTCGCACTTGGAAACCGTGCGGCTCGCCAGCATGATCTCGGTGAACACTTCGGGATTCTGCGCGCATTTGTGCGCCACCACGCTGCCGACGCCGCCCGCGCCGATGATGAGGACTCGTGCCATAGTTCTCTCCTTTTCCCGGGGGCTCCGCCCCCGGCCCCCGCAAGGGACCGGCGGCCCCTTGACCCGGCTTAATGGTCAATCACCGCTTTCCCGGCTGCGAAAACCCGTCTTTCGGCTTCCGTCCCCCGGAAACAGCATCAATCACCGCTCCGGACCTCCCTCAGGGCGGCAAGGGAATCGATGCCGTCCTTTCGAGGGGGTCCGGGGGGAATCATTCCCCCCGGCGGGGTCAAGGGGCGGAGCCCCTTGCCGCCGGAGGCATGCTACCGTTCGAAATACGTGTAGCCGCGAAGGCCGTCTTCGAACGTTTGCAGGATTTTGTAGCGTTCCGAAGGCGTGATGCGCTTTTCGCGCACGGCGCGTTCGGCGGCTTCGCGCAGGTCTTCGAGGATGCGCCGGGGCTCGTACTCCACATAGTCGAGGATGTCGGCCACGGAGTCGCCCCGGATTTCCCGGACGAACTGGTAGGAGCCGTCCTCACTGATACGGATGGACACGACGTTCGTGTCCCCGAGCAGGTTGTGCAGGTCGCCGAGCGTTTCCTGATACGCGCCCACGAGGAAGACGCCGAGATAGTATTCGTCGCCGTCCACAAGGGGATGCAGATCAAGCGACGTGCGCATGCCCTGCGGGTCGATGAACTTGTCGATCCGCCCGTCGCTGTCGCAGGTGATGTCCGAGATGACCGCCTTGCGCGACGGGAATTCCGCCAGCCGATGCACCGGCATCACCGGGAAAAGCTGGTCGATGGCCCACGCGTCGGGAAGCGACTGGAACACGCTGAAATTGCCGTAATAGATGTCCGCAAGGGAACTGTCGATGTCCGCCAGTTCCTTGGGCGTGTGTTTGAGCTTTTCCTTCTCTTCCGAGATGCGGTTGATGATCGCCCAGAAATACTTGTCCGCGAGGGTCCGCTGACGGAGCGTCACGCGGCCGGTGATGAAAAGCTGGCGCATTTCGTCCCGGTAGTAGATGGCGTCGTTGTAGCATTCCTGAAGATTGCGGACCGTCAGGCCCTGCAACGTCTCGCGGAGGTTGACCACCGGTTCCGGCGCGTCCTCGGGCAGCACTTCGGGGATGCTCTCACCCGTCTCCGCGATGCTCACGTCAAGGATGTTGAAGAGAAGGATGGAATAGTAGGCCACGGTGGCGCGGCCCGATTCCGTCACGATGTGCGGGTGCTCGATGCCCTGCTGGTCGAGGATGGTCATGACCGCTTCCACGACGTCGGTACAGTATTCGTCCATCGAGTAGTTGCGGCTGCTTACATAGTTGGTGTGCGAGCCGTCGTAGTCCACGGCGAGGCCGCCGCCGAGGTCGAGATAGCCCATCTTCGCACCTTCCTGCACGAGGCCCGCGTAGACGCGGGTGCTCTCCATGACGGCGGTGCGGATGTCGCGGATGTTGGGCACCTGCGAACCGAGGTGATAGTGCAGGAGCCGCAGGCAGTCGAGCATGTCGGCCTGTTTCAGGGTGTCCACGATGTCCACGATCTGCGCGGTGGTCAGGCCGAAGGCGGAACGCTCGCCGCAGGACCCGGCCCAGTGGCCGCTGCCCTTGGTGATCAGCTTGACGCGCACGCCGAGGAGCGGACGTACGCCGAGCGCGCGGGAACGTTCGAGGATCAGTTCCAGCTCGCCGGGCATTTCCATGACGAAGATGCACTTGAAGCCCATACGCACGGCGGAGAGGCCGAGGTCGATGAATTCCTCGTCCTTGTAGCCGTTGCAGATGAGGCAGGCTTCCTCGTCCCGAAGCTGGGAAATGGCGGAGATGAGTTCGGCCTTGGAGCCGACTTCCAGACCGTGATGATAGCGCGAGCCGAACTGGGCGATCTTCTCGACCGTGTGCTGCTGCTGATTCACCTTGATGGGGAACACGCCCCGGTATTCGCCCTTGTAGCCGAGCGAGGCGATGGCCTTGCGGAAGGACTCGTGCAGCAGGGCGATCTGGGAATCGAGAATGTTTTCAATGCGCAACAGGACCGGCATGTCGTAGCCGCGTTCGCGCATGCCCCGGATGACCTCGGGGACGCTGACGGCCACGCCCTTGTTGTTGCCGGAAGGATACACCACGACGTCGCCCTCGGGCGAAACGCCGAAATAGCCGGCCCCCCAGTTGCGGATGCCGTACAGCTCGGTGGAATCTTCCACACTCCATTGCTGGAGGGTGCGCTTTATCGCCACGTAACGGAACCTCTCAAGGTAATCGGTTAACGAAGCCGGATTCCCGGCCCTGCGGGACAGATGTGCGCGGTTCCGCAGCCCTGATACGCCGTTTGCGCGGCCACGGGGTGACGGTTCCGCGCCGTTTTCGTGAACGGCGCGCGCCCGGAAGGAAGAACGCCCCGTTTCCTCGGGAGAAAATCCGGGGGAGCCGGGGCGCAGCACGTACACAAAAAACGATGTCGACTGGTGGGGATGGTACCTTCAAAAAGGCAATATTGTCAACAGGGCACGCCGGAACGCACGGGTCCCCGGACACCTTTTCCGCACGGGCTTTCCGCCCGTACCGGCCTGGACGGGAAGCCGGTCCGGCATGATTGCGCGGCACAGCCATCTGTGTTAGGAGAAAGGTTTGGAATCAGCCGGACTTCCGAACCGGCGGGTTCCATAATCCGTCCTGTGTTTCCTGTCCGGTTTCTGGTGCAGTTTTGACCACGCCCAACCCTCAGTGAGGAAAAAAATGAAACGGAACGCTCTTCGTTGGCTCGGAGCCCTGCTGCTCTCCGTCACCCTTGCCGCCCCCGCCATGGCCGCCGGCAAGCACCTCATCAACGGCATCGACGCCAACTATCCGCCGTTCGCCTATGTGGACGAAACCGGCAAGCCCGCCGGCTTCGACGTTGATTCCATGAACTGGATCGCCAAGAAGATGGGCTTCACCGTGGAGCACAAGCCGATGGACTGGGACGGCATCATCCCCGCGCTTCTCGCCAAGAAGATCGACATGGTCTGTTCCGGCATGAGCGTCAGCCCCGAACGCAAGGCGCAGGCCGCCTTCTCCGATCCCTACTGGACCATCCGCAAGATTTTCATCACCAAGAAGGGCTCCAAGGTCACCGAAGACCAGATTTACAACGGCAAGATCAAGCTCGGCGTGCAGCGCGGCACCAACGAGCATGAAATGCTCCAGCAGGCGCAGGCCGAAAAGAAGTACAACTACCAGCTCCGCTTCTACGATTCCGGCCCCATGGCCATTGAAGACCTCCTGAACGGCCGCATCGACGCCATCGGCCTCGACAGCGCCCCCGCCGAAGACGCCATGCGCAAGGGCAAGCCCGTGCAGGAAGTGGGCGTGTTCGGCAGCGACGAATTCGCCGTGGCCATCCGCAAGGACGACGCCGAAACCATGAAGCTCGTCAACGAAGGCTACAAGCTGCTCAAGGCCGATCCCTACTGGAAGGAACTGCAGACCAAGTACCTCGGCGACAAGTAACGACGTCAGCGCCGGAGGCCCAACGGCCTCCGGCGTTCTCAACGCTTCGAGATCGCACATGAAAGGTCCGGCGACGCGGAGGGATGTCCTCCGCCGTCGCCGCCTTGCTGTCAGGGCTTCCCTCTTCGGGAAGACTGGCGTATGCTGAAACGCTTTTCGCGGGGAACGTTTCCCCTCCCCTTTGCGGGCACCCACCCTCAACCTCGTTCCGTGAGTCGCGATGCTGGAAATAGTGGACAAAATCCCGGTTATCCTGAACGCCCTGCCCTACATCCTTCAGGGCGGCGTGGTAACCATCATCACCGTCATCGGCGCTCTGGCGCTCGGGCTCTGCATCGGCATTCCCCTCGCGGTGTTTCAGGTGTACGGCCCCGCCTTCATCCGGCGCATCATCGGCGTCTACGTCTGGTTCTTCCGGGGGATGCCCATCCTGCTCCTGCTGTTCCTCTTCTACTTCGGGCTGTTCGAGGTCATCGGGCTGAACCTTTCCACCATCACGGCCTCCTGCCTCGTGCTCGGGATGGCGAGCGCGGCCTACCAGTCCCAGATTTTCCGCGGCTCCATCGAGACGCTCCCGGTGGGGCAGCTGCGCGCGGCCCGCGCCCTCGGCATGAGCGACGGGCAGGCCATCCGCTGCATCATCCTCCCGCAGGCCCTGCGCCTGTCCATTCCCGGCTGGTCCAACGAATTTTCCATCCTGCTCAAGGACTCGGCCCTGTGCTTCGTCCTCGGGACCCCGGAAATCATGGCCCGCACCCACTTCGTGGCCTCGCGGACCTACGAGCACCTGCCGCTCTACATCACGGCGGGCCTGTTGTACTTCGTCATCACCCTTGTGGGCGTGCATCTGCTGCGGATGCTGGAACGCAAGGTCCATATTCCCGGTTACGCCGTCAGCGGCTCCATGTGAGGCACGTCACCATGAACACCACCCCCATCCTGCGCGCCACCAACATCGTCAAGAAACTCGGCGGCAAAACGATCCTCAACGACGTGTCCCTCGATGTGCACAAGGGCGACGTGAAGGTGGTCATCGGCCCCTCCGGCGCGGGCAAGAGCACCTTTCTCCAGTGCCTGAACTACCTCCTGCCCCCGGACGGCGGCGACATCTGGCTCGAAGGGAACAAGGTCAACGCCAAAGACACCAGGGCCCTGTGTCGCCTCCGGCAGCAGGTCGGGATGATCTTTCAGGACTTCAACCTGTTCGATCACCTCACCGCCGAAGAGAACGTCTCCATCGCGCTCCGCAAGGTCATGGGCTTCACCAAGGCGCAGGCCCGCGACCGCGCGCTCACCGAACTGAGCCGCGTGGGCCTCGGCAAGCGCGCCGCGCTCTATCCGGCCCAGCTTTCCGGCGGGCAGAAGCAGCGCGTCGCCATCGCCCGCGCCCTCGCCATGGACCCCAAGGTCATGCTCCTCGACGAGCCCACCTCCGCCCTCGATCCCGAGCTGGTCGGCGAAGTGCTCTCGGTCATCCGCGACCTCGCGGACGGCGGCATGACGATGATCATGGCGACCCACCAGATGGACTTCGCCCGCGCCCTCGCCACGGACATCCTGTTCATGGAGCAGGGCAAGATCATCGAACAGGGCGCGCCCGACATCCTGCTGGCCCCCGGCTCCGGCACGCGCACCAGCGACTTCTGCGGCAAGCTCTTCGACATGCGGGCCGGAAAGCCCGAGGAACCCACCGTCAGCGAACTGCTCACCGGCGATCTGTCCCACGACATCACGGACGACGGCAGCGAATCGTCCATGGCTCCAACCGCCCCGAAAGAGGACTAGCCGATGCAGTGGCTTGATCCCGACTTCATCATGCAGACCGTGGTCCCCGCGCTCAACCGGGGGCTCATCATGTCCATCGCCCTGATCGTGCCGTCCGCGACCATCGGCTTCGTGCTCGGCGTCCTGACCGGCGTGGCCCGCGTCTTCGGCCCCAAATGGCTCCGCAGCCTCGGGAACGGCTTCACCACCGTCTTCCGCGGCGTGCCGCTCGTGGTGCAGCTCATGATCCTCTATTTCGGCCTGCCCAACCTCGGCATCTATCTGGAGCCCTATCCGGCCTCGGTGATCGGCTTCATCCTCTGCACCGGAGCCTACCAGTCGGAATACGTGCGCGGCGCGCTGCTCTCCATCCGGCAGGGCCAGATCAAGGCGGCCTACGCCCTCGGATTCACCAAGCTGCAAACCATCCTCTGGGTGGTCGTCCCGCAGGCGGCCCGGCGAGCCCTGCCCGGCTGCGGCAACGAAATCATTTACCTGATCAAGTACTCCTCCCTCGCCTACATCATCACCTGCATCGAGCTCACCGGCGAGGCCAAGGTGCTTGTATCCCGTTCGTTCCGGCCCACGGAAGTCTATCTGGTGGCGGGCGTCTACTACCTCGTGCTCGTCTCCGCCGCGACGTGGATTCTCCAGAAGCTCGAACACAAATTCGCCATTCCCGGCTTCGGGAAGAAGTAGCGGGGCTCCGCCCCGCGCCCCGGCAGGGCGCCGCCCTGCACCCGCTGAGGCTCCGCCTCAGACTCCGCCGGGGGGCGAGCCGCCCCCCGGACCCCGGCGCAACCGGAAACGCCGACGGACGGTTCCTTTCACCGGCGGCATGGACGGCGTAGCCGTTCATGTCGCTTTGCGGAGAAACGGCACAACCGGACAACAGGCCGCAAGCGCCCGCGCCTCCTCATCCGAGGGGGCTTGGGGGGAATCATTCCCCCCAAACGGGGTCAAGGGGCGGCAGCCCCTTGCCGCCGGAGGCATCATCATCCATTCTCCCACCGAAAAAGGACATGCTTCAATGCCCGTACAGGAACATATCCGCAATTTCAGCATCATCGCCCACATCGACCACGGGAAATCGACGCTTGCCGACCGCATCCTCGAAATCACCGGGCTGGTGTCGGACCGCGAGAAGCGCGACCAGTACCTCGACCGCATGGACATCGAGCGCGAGCGCGGCATCACCATCAAGGCGCAGACCGTCCGCATCCCCTACAAGGCCAAGGACGGCAACACCTACCTGCTCAACCTCATCGACACCCCCGGCCATGTGGACTTCAACTATGAGGTTTCCCGTTCGCTGGCGGCCTGTGAAGGCGCGCTGCTGGTCGTGGACGCCACGCAGGGCGTCGAGGCGCAGACCCTCGCCAACGTGTACCTCGCCCTCGACCACAACCACGAGATCATCCCGGTCCTCAACAAGATCGACCTGCCGAGCTCGGACGTGGCGCGCGTGAAGTCCGAAATCGAGGAGGACATCGGGCTGGACTGCACGCAGGCCCTGCCCGTCAGCGCCAAGACCGGCGACGGAGTGCCCGAGGTGCTCGAAGCCATCGTACACCGCCTCCCCGCGCCCGAAGGCAACCCGAACGCCCCGCTCAAGGCGTTGATCTTCGACTCGTGGTACGATTCCTATCAGGGCGTGGTGGTCATGTTCCGTATCATGGACGGCACCATCCGCAAGGGCGACCGGATCGAACTGTTCGCCACGAAAAAGACGTACGAAGTCATCCGCCTCGGCGTGTTCTCCCCCGAATCCCGCGACATGGACGAACTGTCGGCGGGCGAGGTGGGCTTCCTCTGCGGCAACATCAAGGAACTGGGCGACGCCAAGGTCGGCGACACCATCACGCTGGCGGACCGCCCCTGCGAATCCCCCGTGCCCGGCTTCAAGGAAGTGCAGGCCGTGGTCTTCTGCGGGCTGTACCCGTCCGATCCCAGCGACTACGAACAGCTCAAGTTCGCGCTGGAGAAGCTCCAGCTCAACGACGCCGCCTTCTCGTGGGAACCGGAAACCTCGCAGGCCCTCGGCTTCGGCTTCCGCTGCGGCTTCCTCGGGCTGCTGCACATGGAAATCATTCAGGAACGCCTCGAACGCGAATTTCAGGTGGACCTCATCGCCACGGCCCCCTCGGTCATCTACCGGGTGGAGACGACGGACGGCAAGACCACGGAAATCGACAACCCGTCGAAGCTGCCCGATCCGGGCCGGATCACCAACCTGTACGAGCCCTACGTCCGCATCGACATCCACGTGCCCAGCGAATTCGTGGGCAACGTGATGAAGCTCTGCGAGGAAAAGCGCGGCATCCAGAAAAATATGGGCTATCTGGCCCAGAACCGCGTGATCATCACCTACGAGCTGCCCTTCGCGGAAATCGTGTTCGACTTCTTCGACCGCCTGAAGTCCGCCACGCGCGGCTACGCCTCAATGGACTACGAGGTCGTGGACTATCGGGCCTCCAACCTCGTGCGGCTGGACATCCTGCTCAACGGCGAAGCCGTGGACGCCCTCGCCGTCATCGTGCACAAGGACAAGGCCTACGCCTACGGGCGCGCGCTGGCCCTCAAGCTCAAGCGGACCATCCCGCGCCAGATGTTCGAAGTGGCGATTCAGGCCGCCATCGGCCAGAAGGTCATCGCCCGCGAAACCATCTCCGCACTCCGCAAGAACGTCACCGCCAAGTGCTACGGCGGCGACATCACCCGTAAGCGCAAGCTCCTCGAAAAGCAGAAGGAGGGCAAGAAGAGAGAGAGAGAGAGAGAGAGACGCGGGCCTTTTGAGGGACGCCTCCGTTCCCGCATGCGCGGCGGAAAGAGGAACGGCGAAGGCCGGTCCGTGCGTTCTTCCTCGACCGGAAAATCCATCGCGCCCCTGACCGCTTCGGCCCGCACCTCCAAGGTCAGGCGTTCCGGCAGGCGGGGGGCGGCGTACCGGGCGCTTTTCGGGCAGTTCGCTCAAGACGCCGCATCCATCATCTCGCCCCTTCCGCCGACAGATCACCTTCATGGGGCGCTGCCTTGGCCCTTCGCCCGTCCCTCCGGTGGAGTGCCCCGGCAACGCCGCTCGGGAAAGAAAAAGGGAGCCTCGGCTCCCCTTTGTTCTTACCGCTTCATCAGATTTGCGATTTCCTCGCGAAGCACCCGTGCGGCGGATTCGGCGGCGATGCGGTCGATTTCGGCCCGGACCCGGCTCATGACGTCGGCGGTGATGGCCTCGGCGTCCGGCAGGTCGGGCAGAATGAGCTGCGGAAGCGGGCGGGACTCCAGGTCCTGCACGCGGCGCTGCAACTGCTCCAGCACCCGCGCCGTCGTTTCCTGTTCCTCGCAGGCCTTCTCCATGTCCACACGGACCAGCGCCAGAACGTCCTGCGCGATGCCCGCCGCATCCGGGGCCGCGAGCACGGGACGTTTCTCCAGCATGGACACCCGCCCCTCAAGCGATTCCAGCGCAAGCCCGAACAGGTCCGGGCCGTCGTCGGACTCGTCCGCAGCCGGTTCGGCTTCCCGCGAGACGGCCTCGGCAAAAGACGGATGCGAAGCGGAGGGCTCTTCGGGATCGGGCTCGGGGATGAACTTCGGTTCGGGCGCAACGGAAGAGGCGAAGTCCCGCGACGCCGCAAGCGCCCGCAACTGCCCGCACAGGGCGTTTCCTTCCGTCAGCAGCGCTTCAATGTCGCCGGACACGGCTCCGGCGGCTTCTTCCCCAGATTCGTTCACACGCTGTTCCAGAGCGGTCACCCGCTCGTTCAAACGGCTCAAGGCTTCCTCCAGCCGGGTAAGACGTTCTTCCACATCATCGGGTTCGGACGGTACGGGCGCGGCGGCCTTCACGGGATCGTCCCCGGAGGCCTCCACGGACACCGCAAGCGACGGGAGCACGGATGCGGGCTCGGGCAAAGGTTCGGGCTCCGCGACAGGTTCTCCGGCCTGCGGTTCCGGCATGACCAGTTCGGGATCGCCGGACTGCGGCTCACCGGATTCTCGTTCGGCGGCTTGCTGATTGCCGGGCTGCGGCACGACGGATTCCGCCTCGACGTGCGGCACGTCTTCCGGCTGTTCGGGGACATCGGGCTCGGCCTCTGAAACGGGTTCCTCCGGCGCAAGGGGGTGTTCGGGGAACAACTCTTCGAGCGTGGTTCCTTCCTCGGCCCGCTCAGCCTTCCCTTCGTAAGACGCTTCCCCCGTTTCCCCGGCAAGGTCCCGTTCCGCGGGCGGCGTTTCCCTGAACGGCGCGTCCTTCTCCACGAAAGCGGCTTCGGCTGGCGCAGGCCCCGTACCGAACAGGACGCCGAGGTCCTCGGAGGCGTCCACGCCGGAAGCTCCGTCAACGGGCCGTTCCGGATCGCGGGCCGCCTCGGTCGGGGCGGACGCAAAGGGGGGTTCCGGTGCGTCCTCGTCGCCGCCTTCGCGCGCCACGGCGCCCGCCTTCGCCATCTCTTCTTCAAAGGCGCGGATCAGGTCCTCGCTCGACGCTTCGGGAGCGGACGCTTCCGGGACCGGGTCGGCCCAAAGCGTCGCGGCCTCCGGGGCCTTCCCCGACTCTCCGGAAACGCCCGATTCGGGGATATTTTGACATTCGTCTACGTTTTCAAACGGATACCGCGAGACAATGTAACCGGGGTCCTCTTCCCATTCCGCCGGTTCCGAAACGGCGTCCCCGGTTCCGCCGCCAACACGAACAGCCCCGCAGGGCTCCGGCTGGGGAGACGCCTCGGGGTCGTCGACAATATCAAAAAGGTCTATAATGCCTTCTTCCGGGTCGTAGGGGGTTTTCTGTGCCATACTGGCCTCTCGTCGGCAGAAAAATATAAATGGATACAGGCAGAGTACACGCATCCGCCGCGATCTGGCAAGCGGGAACAGGCGGCGGTTTACAGGCCCGCCGCCAGCCTGTAGACTGACGGGCGGCCTTTCATCCCGTTTCTTTTCCAGACTTTTTTTCGGAGATCGCATGGAGCGTCCAGTTTCCTCGACACTTCCGGTCACGCCCGGCGTTTACCTCTATAAGGACGCTCAGGGCCGGATCATCTACGTGGGCAAGGCCCGCAACCTCCGCAAGCGGATTCTCTCTTATTTTCGGGAGGCTTCGGCGCTCACGCCCAAAACGGTGGCCATGATCGGCCACGCCGCCTCGCTGGAGACGCTTTCCACCACCACGGAAAAGGAAGCGCTCCTGCTCGAAGCCAGCCTGATCAAAAAGCACCGCCCGCACTACAACATCGTTCTGCGCGACGACAAGCAGTACGTGCTGTTCCGCATCGCCAAGGACGTGCCCTTTCCGCGTCTTGAGGTGGTGCGCCAGCCCCGGCGCGACAACGCCCGCTATTTCGGACCGTTCACCTCGGGACAGGCGGCCCGCGAAACGTGGAAGACCATCCACCGTGCCTTCCCCCTGCGGCGCTGTTCGGACCGGGCCTTCAAGAACCGCGTCCGCCCCTGCCTCTACTACCACATCGGACAGTGCCTCGCGCCGTGTACCGAAAATGTGTCGCCGGAAGACTACGCCACCCTCGTGCACCGCGTGGAACTGCTGCTGTCCGGGCGTTCGCGCGAGCTGGTGGACACCCTGCGCCGCGCCATGACCGAAGCCTCGGAAGCGATGGAATACGAGCAGGCCGCCATCTACCGCGATCAAATCAAGGCCATCGAGCGCACCGTGGAACGCCAGAGCGTGGTCCTGCCCGAAGGCGGCAACATGGACGTCGCGGGCGTGGTTCCGGCGAAGGGCGGCCTTGCGCTCGGCCTGCTGTTCGTGCGCGAAGGGCGGCTCGTGGACGGGCGGACCTTTTTCTGGCCCGATCTGGAGCTGGCGGAAGGCCCCGAACTGCTCTGGAGCTTCCTCGGACAGTTCTACGGCCCGCAAAGCTCCATCCCCCCGCGCATTGTGGTCCCGTGGCTGCCGGAAGACACGGACCTGCCTTCCGTTCCCGCCGCAGCCGATGCGGGACCCGGCCCGTCGTCCGCGCCCGGCCCGGTTGATCGCGTTTCCGCCGCGACCGACGCGGAGCCCGGTTCCCCGACCGGCCTCCAGCCCGAAGGCCCCGACGCCGTTTGCGATGAGGTGGAGTCCCTTGAAGCCCTTGAGGCGGCCCTCTCCGACGCGCGCGGCGGCATCGTGCGCATCGCCAAGCCCCGCAACGCCGCCGAGGCCCGTTTGGTGGACATGGCGGTATCCAACGCCCGCGAGGCCGCCGTCACCAAGACGGAAGTGCCCATGGCCGACCGGCTCGCCGCCGCCTTCGCGCTGGATCGCGTCCAGTCGGCCCTGCCCGGCGCGGTGCCGATGGCGTCCCGGCCCATCCGGCGCATCGAATGCGTGGACGTCTCCCACACGGGAGGCAGCTCCACGCGCGTGGGCATGGTGGTCTTTGAAGACGGACAACCGCAGAAATCGGATTACCGCACCTACGCGCTCGAAGGCGAAAGCGCCTGCAACGGCGACGACTACGCGGCGCTGGCCGAGTGGATGCGCCGCCGTCTCGAATCCGGCCCGCCGTGGGCCGATCTGGTGCTCATCGACGGCGGGCGCGGGCAGGTTTCCGCCGTGCAGCGCATCGTCCGCGAGTCCGGCGCGGAAGGCCGTTTCCTGCTGGCGGGCATCGCCAAGGCGCGCGACGAGATGGGCCGGGCCGACCGCCGGGCCGGGAACGTGGGCGACCGGATTTTCCTGCCGGGCCGGAGCAATCCCCTCCCCCTGCGTGACGGTTCCGCCGAGCTGCTGTTTCTCCAGCATGTCCGCGACACGGCCCACCATTTCGTCATCGGGCGGCATCGTCGGGCGCGGGCGGGCGCGGCCCTGTCCGCCGAGCTGTTGCGCATTCCCGGCGTGGGGACCGCCACGGCCCGGATGCTCTGGGATCACTTCAAGACCCTCGACGCAATCATCGCCGCCACGCCCGACCGGCTCGCCGCCATCCCCGGCATCGGCCCCCGCAAGGCCGCCGCGCTGGCCGAGAGTTTGAAGCGGTTGAAGGAAGAATGAGATTGGAGGGGGCGGGGGCCCTTTCTGGAGAAAGGGCCCT
>PPYF01066054.1_pt1 | contig 13694 bp, 10 predicted proteins | sample 1559871 | NCBI WGS metagenome assembly PPYF01 (sample SAMN08240021, study PRJNA423297) | Human gut metagenome, whole genome shotgun sequencing project. | reverse complement strand
ATGAAGTAGTAAAGGTTGCCGTCGTTATAGCTGTACTCCATCGTCTTGCGGTCGATGGTGGCGCTCTCGAACTTGGCGGTGGGGTTGAAGGACGTCTCGGTCACGGCGCCGGTGATGACGTTTTTCATCTTGGTGCGCACGAAAGCCGCGCCCTTGCCGGGCTTGACGTGCTGGAACTCGACGACCTGCATGACCTGGCCGTCCATTTCGAAAGTAACGCCGTTGCGGAAATCGCCTGCAGTAATCATATAGGAATCCTCCTCAAGAATGATCAGAATCAAAAATCTTATATAGTTTACACGATTTTGCGTGGTTTGACAAGCGGGTATTTACAGAATGATGAGATTTTTCGGGCTTCGGGTGAGAATTTCCGCGCCGTCGGCCGTCAGATGCATCACGTCCTCGATGCGCACGCCGAATTTTCCGGGCAGATAGATGCCCGGCTCGGCGGAGATGACGGTGTGCTCCGGCAGCTTCGCGTGCACGCCGGGGGCGGCAATGGGGTGCTCGTGAATGTCGAGCCCCAGACTGTGGCCGAAGCTGTGGCCGAAGTACGCGCCGTAGCCCGCGTCGCTGATGACCTTGCGCGCGGCGGCATCCACGCGCTCACCGGTCACGCCGGCCTTCGCCGCGGCGATGCCGGCCAGCTGCGCATTGAGCACGATCTGGTACACGCTGCGCATCTCGTCGCTCGGCATGCCGACGGCGACGGTGCGCGTCATGTCCGAGCAGTAGCCGTTTTTGCGGCAGCCAAAGTCCATCGTCACAAAGTCGCCCGCGGCCACGCGCCGGTCGCCGGGCACGCCGTGGGGCATGCTCGTGTCCGGGCCGGTGAGCACGATGGGGTCAAAGCTCGTGCCCTCTGCGCCGAGACGCAGCATGCGGTAGATGAGCTCGGCCGCGATCTCGCGCTCGGTCATGCCGGGGCGGATGACGGTGCAGATCTGCGCGAACGTCTCGTCCGTGATCTGCTGCGCCTGATACATCATCGCCAGCTCCTCCGGCTGCTTGGCCGCGCGCAGGCTGCGGATCAGGTTCTGCGCCGGCTGCAGCTTCAGGCCGAAGAGCTGCTCATAGGCTGTGAACTCGGCATAGCTCGTTGTCTGCTCCTCGCCGCCGAGGATCTGCACGTTCGCCTCGCGCAGAATGCCCTGCACGAGCGTGCGCATCGGCGCCTCGCGCGAGCACAGCAGCACCTGGGCGATGCCGGTCAGCGCGGCGCGCGCGGCCTCGATGTAGCGGGCGTCGGTGATGAAAAATGCCTGGTGCACCGTCACGATCACGGCGCCGTCCGAGGACGGGAAGCCGGTGGCGAACCGGCGGTCGTTTTCGTCGGTGAGCAGGATGGCGTCCAGGTGCGCCTGTGTCAGCGCGCGCTGGATGCGGGCAATGTTGTTGAGCATGAAAAATACACCTCCGTGGGAATGGGTCTGCGTTCAGGATTGTGCGTCCGTGGCCGGGTCGGTCAGGGCAAGGTCATTTGCGGTCAGCGGGGCGTACAGTGCGTCGCCGTCCGTGTCTTCCAGTCCGACGGCCGACACACCGTCGAGCGCCGTGCCGGACAGCACCAGACAGGCCAGCGCCTGCGTGCGCGCGATGCCGCTCGCCGTGTCGGAGCTTGTCACCGTCAGCCAGAGCGTGCCCGCATCGTCGATGCGGTAGCCGCCGAGCGTCAGCCACCTGCGCACGGGGTTGAAGCACGTGCTGTCGCCGGGCGCCGCGCCGAGCGCGTCGATCATCACCTGCACCGGATCCGTGCCGTCGGGCACGGTGATCGTCTCCGTCTCCATGAGGGCGGCGCCCTCTTTTGCGATGCGGTATACCGTCACGGTCTGCCGCCTGGCGCAGCCCGCGCAGCCGAGCGCGAGCGCGAGGGTCAGCAGCAGGGGAAGCCAGCGCTTCATGTCTCCGGCACCTCCTTTTGCGTCTCCGGCGCGCCGCTCGCCGCCGCGCGCGGGAACGTCACGGTAAAGCGCGTGCCGTGCGGCTCCACGCCGTCCACGGTCACGACGCCGCCGTAGAGCGCGGCCGCGTCGTGCACGATCGACAGGCCGAGACCGCTGCCGCCGTGCTCGCGCGAGCGGGCCTTGTCCACGCGGTAAAAGCGGTTGAAGATGTTCGGCCGGTCGGCCTCGGGGATGCCGATGCCGGTGTCGGCCACGGACAGGATGCTCTGCTCGCCGCGCGTCTCGACACGCACGGTCACGTCCCCGCCCGGAAGATTGTACTTGATGGCGTTTTCGACGAGGTTAAAGACGATGTGGTAAATGTCGTCCTCGGACGCGCGCACGGTCACGCCCTCGCTCATGAGGCACGTGATCGTCACGCTGCTCCGGTCGGCCAGCGGGCGCAGCAGGTGCAGCGTCCCGTGCACGGCCTGCTGCAGGTCGACGATCGTCACGTCCGGCTGCACGCCGTCGTCGCGCCGCGACAGGTCGAGCAGCTTCTCGGTCGTGCGCTGCAGGCGCTCGGCCTCGCTGCCGATGTCGGCCACGAACTCGCGCATCGTCGTGCTGTCCATGTCCGCGCTCTGGGAGATGCTGTCCGACAGCAGGCGGATGGACGCCAGCGGCGTCTTGAGCTCGTGCGATGCGTCGGAGACGAACCGGCGGCGCTGGGCCTCGGTCGTCTCGAGCCGTTCGGTGAGGTTGTTGAATTCCTGCCCGAGCTCGGTCAGCTCGTCGTGCCCCGAGAGCGTCAGGCGGAAGCTGTAGTCGCCGCGCTGCACGGTGCGCACGCCGTCGGCCAGCTGCGTGATGCGCCGCGTGAGCATCTTGATGGAAAACCACAGCACCACGAGCGCGGCCGCGCCGATGCCGATCGTGATCGTGGCGAGCCGGCGCTGGATGCTGCCGATGAGCGCAGCGCGCTCGCCGTCGCTCTCGCAAACGTACACGGCGCCGACGGTCCGGCCGCTGTTCATGACGGGCATGGCCGCGCGGCTGAGAAACGCGCCGGTCGTGTAGTGCGAGTAGAACACGGCCTGTCCGTCGAGCGCGCGCACGAGCTCGGGGTAGAGCACGTATTTGCCGCGGATGTTGTTTTCGCTCGCGGAGTCATACACGGCCAGCCCCTCGCTGTCGGTCACGATGATGCGCGTCAGGTCGCGCAGGTCGAGCAGGGCGAGCACCTGCCGGGTGTTGTCCGGCGTGAGATTGTCGAGCAGCGACAGGGAGGACGACACGACGGCGGCGCGGTTTGTCAGCGCGCTCTGCTTTTCGGTGAATACGATGTCGCGCGAGGCGCGCGTGGGGTAGGTGTTCATGAGCGCGAGCAGGATCGCCACGAGGATCGTGAACGTCACGGCGAAGCGAAACTGCACGCTCGATACCAGCCTGTGCGGCAGCCGGAGGCGAAACGGATGCTGCTTCATCCGTCAGGCCTCGGCGAAGTAGTAGCCCACGCCCCACTTGGTGATGATGTATTCGGGTGCGGCGGGGTTGCGCTCGAGCTTCTCGCGCAGGCGGCGGATGTGCACGTCCACGGTGCGGATGTCGCCCTGATAGTCGTAGCCCCACACGAGGTCGAGCAGCTGCTCGCGCGAGTAGACCTTGCCGGGGTTGCGCATGAGCAGCTCGATGAGGTCGAACTCCTTGAGCGTCAGCTCCACGTTCTGGCCGAAGCGGCGGGCGCTGCGGCGCTCGGGGTCGATCTCGATGTGGCCGCGCACGAGCTTGCCGCCGTCCGGCTCGGCCGGGGCGGCGGGGGCCATGCTCGAGCGGCGAATGAGTGCGCGGATGCGCGCCTTGAGCTCGAGGATGTTAAACGGCTTCGTGATATAGTCGTCCGCGCCGGATTCAAAGCCGATGAGCTTGTCTGCGTCCTCGCTGCGGGCCGTGAGCATGATGATCGGCACGGTGGAAAACTGCCGGATCTGCTGGCACGCGCCGAGCCCGTCGAGCTTCGGCATCATGAGGTCGAGCAGGATCACGGCGTACTCGCCGCGGCGCGCCATGTCCACGGCGGTCTCGCCGTCATAGCACACGTCCACCTGATAGCCCTCGTTTTCGAGGTTGAATTTGATGCCCTTGACGATGGTTTTTTCGTCGTCCACAACCAGTATTTTCATCGCGGTCCCTCCGTTTGCGTCTTTTCGCGGAAATGATTTGCTTTTCGCCGCCGGAATTATTATAATGGGGCAAGACACTGCCATTTGTCCCGGCCGCGCGGCAGCGCCGTCTCCGGCCGGATATTCCATTATATCATAGTTCTATGGAGAAAGATATGAAAAAATATCGCATTTTGCCGCTGCTGCTCATCGTCTGCCTGCTGCTGACGGCGGCTTTCCCGGCCGCCGCCGCGAAAAACACCGCGGACAATTCGGCCGATACCCCCCAGAGCACCGCAAACGTCTCGTCCGACGGCGTGCCCCAGAGCACTGTCCAGGCGCAGGAGGGGTCGTATGTTTTCGGCAGCGACGCGGTCAAGTCCGCGCTCGATGAAAAGCTGCAGGCCAACTGCGTCCTGCTCGCCGACGAGGACAGCGGCCAGTATTACTATACCCGCAACATCGACGCCAAAGCCTACCCCGCGAGCCTGACGAAGATCATGACGCTCCTGCTCGCGGTCGAGGCGGTCGAGCGCGGCGACGTGAACTTGAGCGACACCGTCACCGCCTATGACGACTGCAATGCCGACATGGTCGAGGGCGCGAGCAATGCCGACATCAAGGTCGGCGAGACCATGACGTTTGAGGACTTTCTCTACTGCGCCATGATCTCCTCGGCCAACGAGGCGTGCAACGTCGTCGCGGAGTATGTCTGCGGCAGCATCTCGGCCTTCGTGCAGCGCATGAACGAGCGCGCGCAGGCCCTCGGCTGCACGGGCACGCACTTTGTCAACCCCCACGGCCTGCCGAACGACGATCATTATACCACGGCGCACGACCTCTACCGCATCACGAAAGAAGCGCTCAGCCATGAGCTCTTCGCCACGATCTGCAACACGGTCAAGCACACCGTCCCGGCCACGAACCTGTCCGACGAGCGCACGCTCTCGAACACGAACGGCCTCATCAATCCCGAGTCCCCGATGTACCGCGGCTATTATTACGAATACGCCAAGGGCGTCAAGACCGGCCACACCGATGCCGCGGGCTACTGCCTCATCTCCACGGCGGAGAAGGACGGCGTGCGCCTGCTGTGCGTCGTGCTCGGCGGCAAGGGCACGACCCGCGCCAACGGCACGACCGATTTCGGCAGCTTTTCCGACACGCTCTCGGCCTACCGCTGGGTGTTTGACAACTACGGCTGGCGCGATATCGTCAGCGCGAGCGACCTCATCTGCGAAGTGCCCGTGCGCTATGGGCGCGACAGTGACAGCGTGACCGTCCGCCCGGCGCAGAGCATCTCGGCCGTGCTGCCGTCGGCCGATGCGGGCGGCGCGCCGCAGTTTGAGCAGCAGGTCACGCTCTATTCCGAGCGCGACGGCAAACCGCTCGAAGCCCCCGTCAAGGCGGGGACGAGGTCGGCGAGCTCACGGTGTCGTATGACGGCACGGTCTACGGCACGGTCAAGCTTGTCGCGGCAGTCGATGTCGCCGTGTCGAAGGGGGCGTACATCGGCGGCCACCTGCGCGCCTTTTTCACGAATCCCATTGTGCTCGTCGTGCTGCTGCTCGTCGTGCTGGCCGTCATCGGCTATGTGCTGTGGCTGGCGCGCCGCCGCAAGCAGATCGAGGCCGAGCGCCGTCGCCGCCGCCGCGCGCAGATGGAGGCCGAGGAGGCCCGCCGCCGCGCGCAGATGCGCGAGACGCTGCATGAATTCGACCGCGACCACGTCGGCAGCGGCCGCCGCTGAGCGCGCCCGCGCGCAAACGAGCCCAACCCAGAATCGCCCGCCGGTGCTCCGGCGGGCGATTCTTTATCATTTGTTTACAATTCCGGCCCTCCGGACGGCCCGGACACATTGACCATTGCGGCACTTGATGCTATAATACACTGTCTAAGTATCACCATTCCGGCGCACACTGGAACTGCACGGTTCTCTCCGCCGGACAAGAGGAGCAGCTATGTGGATTTCGGATTCTTGGCAGGACTTTGCGGTGCTCGACTGTTCACGCGGTGAAAAGCTCGAGCGCTGGGGCAAATATACCCTCGTGCGCCCGGACCCCCAGGCCATCTGGGACACGCCGCGCACCGACCCCCGCTGGCGCACGGCCGACGGGCGCTACAGCCGCAGCCACACCGGCGGCGGCAGCTGGGACAAGCGCACCCTCCCGCCGAGCTGGGACATCCGCTACCGGGACCTGACGTTCCGCGTCAAGCCCATGAACTTCAAGCACACGGGCATCTTCCCCGAGCAGGCCGCCAACTGGGACTACGCCGTGGCGAAGATCCGCGCGGCCGGCCGCCCGGTCTCGGTGCTCAACCTCTTCGGCTACACGGGCGCGGCCACGGTCGCGTGCGCGTACGCCGGGGCGAGCGTGTGCCATGTGGACGCGGCGAAGGGCATGGTCGCCTGGGGCAAGGAAAACGCCGCCGCCTCCGGCGTGGCCGACCGGCCCATCCGCTGGATCGTGGACGACTGCGGCAAGTTCGTCGAGCGGGAGATCCGCCGCGGCCACCGCTATGACGCCGTCATCATGGACCCGCCGAGCTACGGCCGCGGCCCCGGCGGCGAGGTCTGGAAGCTCGAGACGAACCTCTGGCCGTTTGTGGAGCTGGTGTCCGGCGTGCTGTCGGACGATCCGCTCTTTGTCATCATCAATTCCTACACCACGGGCCTGAGCCCGTCGGTGCTCACGTATCTCTCGGAGAGCATTTTCACCCGGCGCTTCGGCGGCCGCAGTGAATCGCAGGAGCTGGGCCTGCCGGTCGCGGCGTCCGGTCTCGTGCTGCCGTGCGGGGCGGCCTGCCGCTGGGAGCGCTGAGCGGAAAGGAACACCATGGAACCGATCTTACGAACCGAACATCTGACTTTTACCTACCCCGGCGAGGAGCGGCCCACGCTCGGCGACCTCTCGCTCGAGATCGCGCGCGGCTCGTTCGTGGCCGTGCTGGGGCACAACGGCTCCGGCAAGAGCACGCTCGCCAAGCACTTCAACGCCATCCTGCTGCCGACCGGCGGCAAGGTGTACGTTGACGGCATGGACACGTCCGACGAGAACAATCTCCTGTCCGTGCGCGCCACGGTGGGCATGGTCTTTCAGAATCCCGATAACCAGATCGTCGCCAACGTCGTCGAGGACGACGTGGCCTTCGCGCCCGAGAACCTCGGCGTCCCGCCGCAGGAAATACGCGCGCGGGTGGATGCCGCGCTCAAGCAGGTCGGCATGTATGATTTTCGCCTGCACGCGCCGCACCTGCTCTCCGGCGGACAAAAGCAGCGCGTGGCCATCGCGGGCGTCATCGCCATGCAGCCCAAGTGCATCGTGCTCGACGAGCCGACGGCCATGCTCGACCCGGCCGGCCGGCGCGAGGTCATCGACACGGCCACGAAGCTCTGCCGCGAGCAGGGCATCACGGTCGTGCTCATCACGCACCATATGGAAGAGTGCATCGGCGCGGACCGCGTCATCGTGCTCTCGAACGGCGCCGTCGTTGCCGACGGTGCGCCGAAGCAGGTCTTTTCGCAGGTCGATCTGCTGAAACGGGAGGGCCTGACCGCGCCCGTCACCGTCCGGCTGCTGCATGCGCTGCGCGCGCACGGCATGGACGTGCCGCTCGACGCGCTCACGGTGTCCGACTGTGCGGACGCCGTCGCTGCCGCTCTGAAACCGTAACCACCGATCTTCACCGATAGATAAAGGAAACGAAATTATGACGCCAATCATCCGGGCGGATCATCTCCGGCACGTCTACAGCGCCGGAACGCCTTTTGAAAAAGTCGCCATCGACGATATTGATCTCGCCATCCCCGCCGGGCAGTTCGTGGGCATCATCGGCCACACGGGCTCCGGCAAGAGCACGTTCATCCAGCACCTCAACGGCCTGCTCGCGCCCACGTCCGGCACCGTGCTCTTCGACGGGGAGGACATCCACCGCAGCAAGGCCGCCACGCGCGACGTGCGCTTTCAGGTCGGCCTCGTCTTTCAGTATCCCGAGCACCAGCTCTTTGAGGAGACGGTGTATCAGGACATTGCCTTCGGCCCGAAAAATGCCAGGCTCTCCACGGAGGAGGTCGATGCCCGCGTGCGCGAGGCCGCGCGCTTTGCCGGTGTGGACGAGTCGCTCTTCGAGCGCTCGCCGCTCGAGCTCTCCGGCGGGCAGAAGCGCCGCATCGCCATCGCCGGCGTGATCGCCATGCGCCCCCAGGTGCTTATCCTCGATGAGCCCACGGCCGGCCTTGACCCCGCGGGCTGCCGCGGTGTGCTCGAAAACATCGCCGCCTATCGGCGCGAGACCGGCTCGGCCGTCCTGCTCGTCACGCACAGCATGGACGATGCCGCGCGCATCGCCGACCGGCTCATCGTCTTTCACGCCGGGCACGTCGCCTTTGACGGCGCGCCGGCGGAGGTCTTTGCCCACACGCAGGAGCTGCTGGATATCGGCCTTGACGTGCCGCAGAGTGCGCGCATCGCGCAGGCGCTGCGCGACCGGGGCGTTGCGCTCCCGCCGTCGATCTATACGCTCGAGCAGCTTACGGACGCGCTGCTCGCCGTCGGGAAGGAGGCGGGCGTATGCTGAAGGACGTCACCCTCGGCCAGTTTTTCCCCGGCAGCAGCATCGTGCACCGGCTCGACCCGCGCTGCAAGCTCCTGCTGACCATCGTCTATATCGCGGCGCTGTTCACGGCCCAAAGCTACGTGTCCTACGCCGTCATGCTCATCGTCACGGGCGTGTGCATCGCGCTCTCGCGCATTCCGCTGAAAGTCATCCTCCGCGGGCTCAAGCCCCTGTGGATCATCATCGCGCTCACGGCCGTGCTCAATATCTTCTTCACGCCCGGGCGTGAGCTCGTGTCCTTCTGGAAGATCACCATCACCTATGAGGGCCTCGTGCGCGCCGTGTTCATGGTCCTGCGCATCACGATGCTCATCGCCGGCACGTTCCTGCTGACGTATACCACGTCGCCCATCGCGCTCACCGACGCGATGGAGATCCTCTTCGGCCCGCTCAAAAAGCTCAAAGTGCCCGTGCACGAGATGAGCATGATGATGTCCATGGCCCTGCGCTTCATCCCCACGCTCATCGAGGAGACCGACAAGATCATGTCCGCGCAGAAAGCGCGCGGCGCCGATTTTGAGACCGGCAACCTCTTTCAGCGCGCCCGGGCGCTGCTGCCGCTGCTCGTGCCGCTGTTCGTGTCGGCATTCCGCCGCGCGGACGAGCTGGCCGTGGCCATGGAGTGCCGCTGCTATCACGGCGACGAGGGCCGCACGCGCATGAAGCAGCTCACCTGGTGCACGCGCGACACGCTTGCCATGGTCTGGAGTGCGCTCGTGCTTGCCGGCGTGATCGTGCTGGCGAGGTTCGGCCTGTGAGACGCAACATCGCCCTGCGCCTGCAGTATGACGGCACGGCCTATCACGGCTGGCAGGTGCAGAAGACGGACGTCACCGTCGCCGAGACCCTCGAGCGCGCGCTCACGAAGGTCTGCGGCGAGCCGATCAAGGTCGTCGGCTGCGGCCGCACGGACGCGGGCGTGCACGCTAAGCGCTACTGCGCCAATTTCCGCACCGACTGCACGATCCCGATCGACCGCGTGCCCCTCGCGGTCAATGCCCGCCTCCCGGCGGACATTGCCGTGGTCAACGCCGTCACCGCGCCGGAGGATTTTAACGCCATCGGCTCGTGCATCCAGAAAGAATACGTCTATCAGATCTACAATTCCCGCATCCGCGATGCGTTTTTGGAGCACCGCGTCTGCTTTTATCCGCAGCCGCTGGATTTTGCGCGCCTCGCGCGCGCCGGCCGCGCCTTTGAGGGTACGCACGACTTTGCCGCCGTGCGCTCCGTCGGCACCGAGACGCGCACGACCGTGCGCACGGTGCACTGGTGCCGCGCCGAGCGCGACGGCCCGCTCATCTCCATCGCCGTCTGCGCCGACGGCTTCCTGTATAATATGGTGCGTGCCATCGTCGGCACCATGGTCTATGCGTCCTACGGCAAGATCGAGCCGGAGGCCATCCCGGCGCTGCTGGCCACGCGCGACCGGCGGCTCACAGGACCGACTATGCCCCCGCAGGGGCTGTATCTCAACCGCGTGTGGTACGACGGCACCGTCGGCGATATGATGAATCAGGCCTGACGCCGCGTTCGCCCGGCGGATAGGGGAGGAATGTCCATGAACGACCACCCAAAACACAATCTCAGGCTGCGGCAGACCGTCATCGTGGCGGTGTGCGTGCTGGCCGTGCTGCTGTTTTTGTATCTGCTGCTGCGCGACCGGCCCGGCTCGGCGAGCGACTATCTGGACGACAGCGCGCCCTACACGTTCGACTCCAGCGCCAGCCGCACCTTCCGCACGGTGGACAGCCGCCTCGCGGTCGTGTCCTCGAGCGGCCTGCAGCTGCTCGATGAAAACGGCAAGACCGTCCTGCACGAGATCTTCACGCTCTCGCAGCCGGGCATCTCCGTCGGCGGCGAGCGCGTGTGCGCCTATGACATCGGCGGCACGACGCTGTGCGTGGCGGATTTCAAGGGCAATAAGACCGATATCGAGCCCGCCGGCGAGATCATCAGCGCCGACCTGAGCGACAGCGGCTATCTCGCCGTCTGCTCGGACGCCGCGGGCTATAAGGGCGCCGTCACGGTGTATGACACCTCCGGCAAGGCCGTCTATGTCTGGTATTCCGGCACGGGCTACCTTGTGCGCGCCGCCGTGAGCCCGGACGGGAAGTATCTCGCCGCGCTCTGCCTGCAGGATTCCGGCAGTGTCGTGCACACGTTCGCGCTCACGAGCGAAGACGAGCGCGGCAGCGCCGCGTGCGCCGATGAACTCTTTGCCGACCTCTTCTGGCGCGGCGGCAAGGTCTGCTGCGTGTCGCAGACGCGCCTGGCCTTTTTTGACGATAACGCAAAGCTCACCGCCGAGTACCCCTTTGGCGACCTGTACCTGTATGACTACGCCGCTGAGGGCGACGGCTTTGTCACCCTCGCGCTCAGCCGCTACCGCTCCGGCAGCGCCGAGCAGCTCGTCACGGTCAATGCCTCCGGCAGCGAACTCGGTAAGTGCGAGACCACCGGCGCCGTCACGAGCCTGTCGGTTAACGGCAAGCAGGTGCTCGTGCAGTACAGCGACCGGCTCACGCTCTATAACCAGCAGCTCGATGAGATCAAGTCCGTCGAGCAGAACCTGCTCGGCGTCCGCCGCTCGGTGCTGCTGCGCCGGGGCGCGGCGCTGCTCCTGAGCGGCTCGAGCGCCGAGGTGCTCGCCTTCTGACCCCCGCAGTCTAGAGAGAAAGAACAGGGATACACCCATGAAGATCGTATTGACAGTGGTGCTTGCCGCCATTTTTCTGGCCGCCGTTTGGAGCGGCTACCGCCGCGGGCTGATCCTCAGCGCCGCGCAGCTGGCCGCCATCGTCGTCGCGCTCTACGGCGCGGCGCTGCTCGCGGGCCTGTTTTCCGACCGGCTCCTGCCGGTGGCGGAGCCGTTTGCCGGCGGGTACTTTGAGGGCCAGCTCGACGTGGTCGCCACGGAGCTGCCGGATAACGACGCCGGCCTCTCGGGCGAGGACTGGGTCGCCGCGCACCCCGACACCGCGCAGGAATACGCCGAGCAGTGCTTTGCCGCCTCCGGTGTCACCGGCCGGCCGGCGCGGCGCATGGCCAGCGCCGCGCTCGCCATGCGCGACGAGCAGGACATCACGCTGCGCGCCGCCATGACGCAGGTCTACTGCGCGCGGCTGTGCTACGTGCTCGTCACGTCCGTCGGCTTTTTGCTCATTCTGCTCATTCTGGCCGCGATCGGCAACCTGCCGAACCTGGCCTTTCAGCTCCCGAACCGGGAGAAACTCAACGACATTGGCGGCGCCGCCTTCGGCGCGGTCAACGGCGTGTGCTTCGGCATCCTGCTGTGCTGGGCATTGCAGTTTGCCGGGCCCGTCATCGGCCGCGACACGCTCGCGCACACCGCCCTGGCAAAAGCGCTGCAGGCCATCGACGTGCTCACGCTCGGCGTGGGCGTGTGACCGGCGCGTACGGAATCTATCGAACAGGAGAACCAGTCTATGCAGCCTACACTCTGCTCCCGCTGCAAGAAAAACGTAGCGGTGATCTTTATCACACGAATCGAAAACGGAGAGTCCCACAATGAGGGCCTGTGCCTGCGCTGCGCGCGCGAGCTGCACATCAAGCCCGTCGATGAGATGATGGAAAAGCTCGGCATCTCGGACGCCGATCTCGACAATCTCACCGGCGACGTGGCGGAAATGCTCGGCAGCATGGGCATGCTCGGCGGCGACGGTGCGGCCGATGCGGATGCCGACGCTTCCGATGCCGACACCGACGAGGATGACGGCAAGACCGCGACCTTCCCGTTTCTCAACCGCCTCTTCAACCAGAACCCGCCCCCGGCGCAGGACGCTGCCGCCGCCGCGTCCGAGCTGCCGCACGCCGACGGCACCGCGGCCGATAAGCGCGGCGCTGCCCCGCGCAAGCTCAAGTTCCTGAATAATTACTGCATCGACCTCACGCAGCGCGCGCGCGACGGCAAGCTCGACGCCATGGTCGGCCGCGCCGAGGAGCTCGAGCGCGTCATCCAGATCCTCAACCGCCGCCAGAAGAACAACCCCTGCCTCATCGGTGAGCCCGGCGTCGGCAAGACGGCCATCGCCGAGGGCCTCGCCCAGCGCATCGCGGAGGGCAACGTGCCCTATAAGCTGCGCGACAAGCAGGTCTACCTGCTCGACCTCACGGCGCTCGTGGCGGGCACGCAGTTTCGCGGCCAGTTCGAGAGCCGCATGAAGGGCCTCATCGAGGAGATCCGCCGCGTCGGCAACATCATCCTCGTCATCGACGAGGTGCACAACATCGTCGGCGCGGGCGACGCCGAGGGCAGCATGAACGCTGCCAACATCCTCAAGCCGGCGCTCTCGCGCGGCGAGATCCAGGTCATCGGCGCGACGACGTTCGCCGAGTACCGCAAGCACATTGAAAAAGACGCGGCCCTCGAGCGCCGCTTCCAGCCCGTCACGGTGGCCGAGCCGAGCATCGACGACAGCGTCGAGATCCTCAAGGGCGTGCGCCGCTATTACGAGGACTTCCACGGCGTCGTCATCCCGGACGACATGTGCCGCCTCGCCGTCGTGCTCAGCGAGCGCTATATCACCGACCGCTTCCTGCCCGACAAGGCCATCGACCTCATCGACGAGGCCTGCTCGGACGTGAACCTGAAAAACCCCGACCTCATCCGCGCGGACGAGGTCGAAAAGGAGATCGGTGACTACGCGCGCGAGCGCGAGCTGCTTGCCTCCGCGCCGCCGAAGACCGGCGACGAGTATGACGAGCAGGAGCTCGACCGCCGCTACGAGCGCATCGCCGAGCTGCGCAGCCGCGAGATGCAGCTGCAGACCGAGCTCGACGCCCTGCGCGCCAAGGGCCGCCCGGAGCTCACGGCGGATAACCTCGCGCGCATCATCGAGCTCTGGACGAAGATCCCGGCCGCGAGCATCCGCGCCGATGAGTTTGAGCAGCTCGCCGGTCTCGGCGACCGGCTGCGCGCGCACATCGTCGGCCAGGATCAGGCCATCGACACCGTCTGCGCCGCCATCCGGCGCAACCGCGTCGGCCTGCAGGCCAAGCGCAAGCC
>PPYF01017190.1_pt1 | contig 13700 bp, 12 predicted proteins | sample 1559871 | NCBI WGS metagenome assembly PPYF01 (sample SAMN08240021, study PRJNA423297) | Human gut metagenome, whole genome shotgun sequencing project. | reverse complement strand
ATCTGTGGCAGCTATCAGCTGCTCGGCCGTTCGTACTACATGGGCGACGATCGCATCGAGGGTCTGGGGGTCATTGCCGCCGAAACCGTACGCGGCTCCGACCGCCTGATCGGCAACGTAGCCGTCAAAACCGATCTGGCACCTGAGCCCTTTGTGGGATTCGAGAACCACGGCGGCCGCACGCTTTTGGACGCCGAGGCCACGCCGCTCGGAACGTCCGTCGTCACGGGCACCGGCAACAACGGCGACGATGGCTTTGAGGGTCTCATCAACAAGGGCGTCATCGGCACGTACCTGCACGGACCGGCACTGCCCAAGAACCCCGAACTCGCCGACTGGCTGATCGCGCACGCCCTCGAGCGCCGCGGCGATGCGCAGGCCACGGCCCTGCTGCCGCTCAAAACCCTCGACGACACCTACGAGCACGCCGCCCACGACGCCGCCATGAAGCTCCTCCCCTAACGCCCCAACCACCACAAAGGGGACAGGCACCTTTGTGGTGGTTTTTCAGTTTGCCAACGATATGTGAACGGCTAAAAAAGTCTGCTATACTCTTTCCCGCTGTCCCCATCGTCTAGCGGCCAAGGACGCCACCCTTTCAAGGTGGATATCGCGGGTTCGAATCCCGCTGGGGGCACCACAGCATTTGAGCAGGTCAAGGCGTGTTTTTCGTCTTGGCCTGTTTTTGTTTTTAGGGGCTTGCCGCAAAATGCGCCGCAAAATCGCCGCAAAACTCCGCCGCAAACGCGCCGCAAATCTCAGGCCGCATCGCCTCGACGCTACGCCGAATCTCCTTTTTTAGGGCTTGGGATTATTAACATTGAACGCCCCGCCTTGCCCTTTTTAGGGCTTGGGATAGTTGGGTTTGATTAGGCCGCTTGGCTGAGCCTTCCCTTTTTTAGGGCGTGACATTATTGACATAGAACGCGCCGCCGCCCTTTTTTAGGGCTTCAGATAATTCAGGTTGTTGTTCACGGCATGAAAAAGCCCCGCCGTGGCGGGGCTGATGCTGTCTAGGAGATCGGAACCTCTTTAGACTCTCCCATCTCCAACTCAATTGGGGACGGCTCTTCATGCCGAATGAAATACGGAGCTGGGAAAAAATCGACTTCCCCTGTCTCCTTGTTGATAGCGTACGGGGTTACTCCCGGCGCAATATCGCCGTCGAAACCGAAATAGACGAACCAATGGTATTCGCCCTCGTATGCGCACACTGGGCCGTATCCGTCTACGGCCTCCTCTTCCAGAATCGGCTTTATGGCCTCTTCCAATGTGAGCATAACCGCCCGCCTCCTTAATCGTCCGCACCCGGCACGGCACGCTCGAAACGTCCCGCAGGCATTGAACGGAGAACCTGCGGGGAGACGTGCCGCCTCGGGAACGGGCGCATATCAGCGCCCCGCCACTATTCCTCTGGTAGGGCTTTGAGGTTAACGCCCCTCACGGGTTCGTACACCTCTACCAGCGTGCCCACGAACATTATAGCGCCCTCACCCGCCCGCTTCTCTCCTAGGGGCCTCATTTCGTCTTTATAGGCCCTATTGTCGTGCGTTAGCAGTACTTGCCCGCCCTCAACGTCAAACGCCCTAATTCGGGCCAATCGTTGCGCCTCACGGCTATATGGGGGAACCCTGTAAAGCCCTATCTCCCCTACCTCGGGTATTCGGGGAACCCAAACGCCCATCATCCCCGCCGTTAGCGTCGGCTCCATGCAGTCACCCGTTAGCCACGTTGAGAACGCGCCCTCTCCGTGTCGGGACTGCCCGCCATGAACCGCCCCCCCGTTCGGCGCTTCTCGTCCTCGTCCATGTCGGCCTCTTTCCTCTCGTGGGCACATCTCCGTTTCGCCCTCGCCCCGAGGTTAGGGCATGGAACGCCCTACGCCCTCAGCTACGGGCAGACAGCCCCGAACCTGCCGAACCCCTCCATATGCCGCGCCGCGTGGGTTGATACGCCGCCCCCGTTATCGACCGAAACGAAAAGCGGGGCGCGCCCGTTCCCCACAGTGCGCCCCGCCTCACATATCGGGAATCTTCCAATCGTCGGGCTTTTCCAGCTCGCCCGTAAAATCGGACTCCCCCATAGCGGCCTCACCTCCTAGCTTTCCTCTGCCTCGTGGCCTGAGCCTCGCCCAATAGGTCGTTGACCCGCTCCATGCACTCGCGCGCCTCGGCTATGAGGCGTTGACGCTTTCCCGTTGCCTCGGCCTCCGCTGCCTCGATCTCTTTGAGGGTGTGCGTAGCGCTCCACCGTGAACGGCCGAGGGCATCGGGCACCCATTCGACATGGATAGCGGTTCTAGCCCTCCCCATGCTCCCCGCTTTCCCTGAGCACGTATGAGCTTCGACCGTTCTCCCTCACGGCCTCCAGACCCGATGGCGGCCGGCCGACGGTTTTCATGCCGTGCCTGCCGCAGCTCGAAACGATTAGGCCGCTGCCGTCTATCCATGCCTTCACCGCCTCATGGCATACGGGGCACGGGGCGTGAAAGAACGTCTCGCCCGTCTCGAAAACGCCGGGGCCTCGCTCATAGTCGGTAGCCTCCTCGCTACTAGCCATTGGGCTTATAGGCCCATGGCTAGTAGCGGATAGGTCATAGCTAGTAGGTAGTAGTTTATAGCTATGCTGTGTGCACACCCCGTCTGGCACCGGGTGTGACACGGGGTGTGATACCCCCTCGCCAACTGCGGGAACGTTGCCGTTCCCGCTCTCCAGCCACCCGGTGAGGTCTATGTCCCGCAGCATGTTGGCCTTCCGCCACGAGTCCTCGCGGGCGTCGCTGAGGCGATCGGCGTTTGCGTCGAAATAGGCGCGGGGCACGCCGTCCAGATGGTCAGGGCACACGCCCGTGAACCAATAGTCGATGAGCGCGGCAAGGTAGGCGCACCGCTCGCCCTCGTCCTCTATCCTGAGCGACGCGAGGTAGTCCCGCAGTTGGATCTTGTCGTATGCGCACGGGGGCTTGCCGCTCGCAATGCCCCGATCTTTCCTCATGCGCCTGAGCGCCGCCGCCCGGCGTTCGACCTCTCGGCGGTATTCTGTCCGCTTTTCGCTATCCATCGTCCACCCCCACGAGCGCGAGGGCCGACTTGCGGGTTACGTAGACGCGCCGCCCTATGCGCACCTCGTCGAGCGTCCCATGCCTGATGAGGCGGCGAACGTCCCTCTCGCTGAGGTCGAGCACCGCGCCCGCCTGAGCCGACGTTATGAGCCTCCCCATGTTCACGGGTATGGGCCTAATGTCCTCGTTCCACATCGCCGCCACCTCCTAGGCGCTTGCGGCGCACCAGCTCGCGCCCTATAGCGTGGAACCTGCCCATAGCCCAGCGGCGATAAGGGGCACCCTCGCCCATGCCGCACGTTCTGAACGCCAACCTGTCGCACTCCGCTGAGATCTCGGCTTGGCTCATGCCCTGAACGTCTAGGTTGGCTGCATGCCTGATAGCGGCAAGTGCCGCATTTAGTGGCCTCATGTCCGCCACCTAGATAAGCGCCGCATATGCAAGCAGCGAATCACGGTTAATCTTCCAGCGCATACCCGTATTAACGGCTTTGAGCCTGCCCGACTTGCACGCCCTCGTGATAGTTGGCTTTGAACAACGGGCTATCGCCGCCGCCTCGGGCGCTGATAGCGGGTTGGGCAGTTCCTCAAAACGCCCCTCTTGCGCGATAGCCGCCAACCTGTCCAGCTGTTCCTGAGTACACATTGCAACCCCTCCGTAGGTAGTTACCGAATCGTTCGCGCGCGTTTTGTTCAGTTTGTACCGCGCATAACGCAAACAGTCCATAACGCCGTTTACCTGCGGAAACGTCTTTTCGTTCATTTTGCTGTTCATTTTTCGGCGCATAAAACGAACGGTAGACGCACCGTCCGCGTCTACCGTTCGTCTCGTAGCTATTTCGTTCGGTTTAGCGCCCTCGGATTAGGCCCCAAACCGAATCAATTTCCCCGACGCGTGAGGTCAAAACGTCGCTATCTTCACCGTTTGCCAACAACATTGATCGCACCACCTCAGTTAGGGCTGATAGCTGGGCATCGGTGAGATACCAACAGGCATCGGCTATACCAGCTATATCCTCGGCCCTGTCCTCGTTGGCGGTAAGCTCCCCGCTTGCCCTGCTGGGCACATCGAGCAACCCGACTATAAACTCGTTGAACGTCTGGGCGCTTTCGTCCCCACGCCCTAGCCGCTCTGCGAGGTCGATTATCTCGCGCACGTGTCGGGGCTTGGCTTTGCATGGCTCCTTGGCCCATGCTGAGACGGTGGACGGCTGGATACGACACGTCCTCGCTATAGCCGCCTGCTTTAGGCCGTATCTCTCGCATATGCGCTTGATCGCGTCCGAATCGGCGGCGAATCTGGGGCGGCTCTGCGTATCGAGGCCATGCGAGCTGAGCCACTTAACCGCATCATCGGGGAACGCCGCACGGTACCCGTCCACCTCGCGGTAGAACTCCACCGCACGCTTCGCCCTTGCTTTGCGCTCGTCCAGCCCCTCGGCACCTGCCCCCATCACTCGCCGCCCCCTACGGTAAGCACGTTCTCAACGGCTAGGGCGGCGCGGCGCTTGCCCTCGCGCGTCGCGTCGGCGTAGGTGTTGAGCGTCATAGCCGCGTTTGAGTGCCCGAGCATGGCGGAAACGGCCTTTACGTCAACGCCGCTCTCAATGGCGATGGTTGCGAACGTGTGGCGGAGGTCGTGGAACGTGGGGCGCGTGCCCTGAGTGCCCTTTATCTCGATAGCGCCTGCAAGCTCGCGCCATTTGTTACCCAGATACTGGGGCCTGAGAAAACCGCCGCGCATGTCCCCGAGAACGAAAAACCTATCATCGAACGGAACCCCGGCGGCGCGGCAATCGGCCTCCATCTGCTCACGCCTCGCCCTCAAATCGTCGGCAAGGGCGTTGCCGAACGTGACGTATCGGGCGCTATCCGTGGTCTTTGCGTCTTTGAGGTAGTAGGCTGCGCCGTCCCTGCCCAACGCCTCGTCAACGTAAAGCGTGCCGCGCTCAATGTCCACGTTCGACCATCTGAGGGCGCATATCTCCGCCTCTCGCATCCCAGTGAACAGGGCAATTTTGATACCGAGCAGCTGGGGCGTGAGGTCGAGCGCGTCGAGCACTGCGAGGACGGTGCGCACGCCCTCGACCGTGAGCGCGTTCGGCTTGGGCCTCGTGCCCTTGGGCGCTTTCACGCCGCGCGTTGGGTCTTTAATGAGCAGATCCGAGTTAATAGCCTCGTTCATGGCAGACCTGAGCAGGGTGAGCGACTTGCGAACGGTAACGGCACTATAGCCCTCGGATAGCTTCGCTACCCACGCCCTCACCGTGTCGGGGTTGAGCTTGGATAGCTCCACATCACCCAGTGTCGGAGCTATCTGCTTATCGAGGTAGCGCGTATACCCGTTGAAGGTGGACGGCTCTATCTCGTGGCGCTTTCCGTCCAGATAGCGGCGAACGTAGGCGCTCACCGTGAGCGGCGCGTCGGCATCCAGCCCGAGCGCGGTAAGGGCGCTCGCCTCCTGCTGTTTCCTCTGCCACTCGGCCTCGATCTCACTTAGCCACGCCTCAGCCTCTTTCTGGGCCGCACGCTTGCCCGTGGCCTCCAAACCAGTTGAGACTTTGCGCCACTTTCCCGTTGCCTCGTCCTTGTATGAAGCCTCAGCAATCAAGCCGCGCCCCTTGCGCTCCCTGATCCGTACGCTCGTATAGTGCATCGCGGTATCTCCGTTCACTCGCCGCGCCGCAAAATGCGCCGCAAAACCGCCGCAAAATGAAGTGTACTACTTTGCGGCGCTTTGTACCGCGTTGTATCAAAACCCCAGTTGAGACGTTCGTCTTTGAACTGCCGTTATCTGCTTGCACTTTAGCGTGCAGCTCTTTCAAGGTGGATATCGCGGGTTCGAATCCCGCTGGGGGCACCACAGAATCTGAGGAGTCCGTTACCATATCGGTAGCGGGCTTTTTGCTACCGATATGCCGGGATTCGAACCCGACAGGGTGCGGACCCCGGCATCATCGCAAAGCCAGCGGGCAAAAAATAGCAAATATGAGTACTGTTACCATTTTAGTAACAGCGATTTCATGCCATCAGAAGGCGATTTAGACGCCAGGGGTCCTACGGCGGAAGAATTGCAAGTGTTTATCAGCTAAGTACTTGGACATATGTTGTGTAACACTGCATATTTTGCAAAAAGATAATGCTACAGGACTTGTGACAGTACTCATATTTGACGTTTTTTGCCCATAGCCCTTTATACCTAGGCAAATCGGCGGCAAAACGGGCTTCAAAGCGTCCTTCGCAAACAAAAACCGGGGCCCGCATGATGCGGACCCCGGCTCAATACCGTGACGATATGTCAGTTACGCCCTACACGTAGAACAGGATGTCGTCGTAGGTCGGGACCGGCCAGTAGTCGGCTGCCACGATCTCCTCCATGGCGTCCACGGCGGCACGCAGCGCATCCATAGCGGGAACGACCTCGTGCGCGTACACGTTGGCCTGCTCCTGGCCATCGAGGGCCTCAGCCTTCTGATGCACGGCGTCAAGCGCCTTGATGGAGTCGTTGATGGTGGTGATGCCGTTGCAGAGCTTGTTGAGCGTGTTCTGCTCGCACTGCATGGCGGCCTCAGCACCGGCAGCACGAATAGTCTCAAGGCCCTTAGCGACCTTGGTGGCATAGGCGGTAATGACCGGGCGATAGGTACGACGCGCCTCGCGAACCATCGTGGTAGCCTCGATGTTCATGAGCTTGTTGTACTTCTCGAGCTTGCAGTCGTAGCGGCACTGGGCCTCGGCCTTGGTCAGGACACCCGTCTCCTCAAAGAGCGCAATGGCCTTATCGGAAACAAAGGCGGGCAGGGCGTCGGCCGTGGTCTTGTTGTTGGCAAGGCCGCGCTTCTCGGCCTCGACGGGCCACTCATCGGAGTAGCCATCGCCGGAGAACAGGATGCGCTGGTGGTCGGTCAGGACCTTCTTGCAGTACTCGAGTGCAGCGTCCTGGAACTCATCCTCGGGCGTACCCTCAAGCGCGTCGGCGAAGGACTTGAGCGACTTGGCCACGGCGGCATCGAGCACCAGGTTGGAGTCGGAGACGTTCTGCTCGGAGCCGCAGGCACGGAACTCGAACTTATTGCCGGTGAAGGCAAACGGGGAGGTGCGGTTGCGGTCGGTGTTGTCCTGCATCAGCTTGGGCAGGGTATCGGCGCCCAGGTCGAGCACGCCGCGCGTGGCATGGACGGAAGCCTTGCCATCGATGATCTTCTCGACGACCTCGGTAAGCTGGTCGCCCAGGAAGATGGACATAATCGCCGGAGGAGCCTCATTGGCGCCCAGACGATGGTCGTTGCCGGCCGAGGCAACAGAGGCACGCAGGAGCTCCTGATAGTTATCGACAGCCTCGATCACCGCGGTGAGGAAGACGATGAACTGCAGGTTGTCGAGCGGGGTGTCGCCCGGATCGAGCAGATTCTCGGACTCGGTGCCAAGCGACCAGTTGTTGTGCTTGCCCGAACCGTTAATGCCCTCAAAGGGCTTCTCGTGCAGCAGGCAGACCAAGTCGTGGCGGGAGGCGATGAGCTTCATCTTCTCCATCATGACCAGATTCTGGTCGATGGCCTCGTTGACCTCGCCATAGACCGGCGCGAGCTCATGCTGGCAGGGAGCAACCTCGTTGTGCTTGGTCTTGGCGGGAATGCCAAGCGCCCACAGTTCATCGTCCAGGTCCTTCATATAGGCCGAGACGGTGGGGCGGATAGCGCCAAAGTAGTGCTCCTCGAGCTCCTGGCCCTTGCAGGGAGCAGCACCAAAGAGGGTGCGGCCGGTGATGACCAGGTCCTTGCGCTTGCGGTAAGCGTCCTTCTTGATCAGGAAGTACTCCTGCTCGTCACCCACGGAAGGAACGACCTTCTTGGGGGTCTTGCCGAACAGCGCCAAAACGCGCTTAGACTCACGCGAGAGCGCGGTCATGGAACGCAGCAGCGGGGTCTTCTTGTCCAGGGCCTCGCCCGTGTAGGAGCAGAAAGCCGTGGGGATGCACAGGACGTCGTCCTTGATAAAGGCGGGGCTGGTGGGGTCCCAAGCGGTGTAGCCACGGGCCTCGAAGGTGGCGCGCAGGCCGCCGTTGGGGAAGCTCGAGGCGTCCGGCTCGCCCTGGATGAGGTTCTTGCCCGTAAACTTGGTAATGGCGGTGCCGTCGTGGTTGGGCTCCAGGAAGCTGTCGTGCTTCTCGGAAGTAATGCCCGAAAGCGGCTGGAACCAGTGCGCGTAGTGCGTCGCGCCCTTGGAGATGGCCCAGACCTTCATGGCATGGGCAACGGCGTTGGCCACATCCAGGTCGAGCGGCTCACCGCCCTCGAGGGTTGCAGCAAGGCGCTTCCAAATGTCCTTGGGGAGGTAGTCCTTCATGACTTCCTCAGAGAACACCATGGTCCCGAAGCGGTCAGTAAGATCGGCCATACGGAACTCCCTTCGTATCGGCACCGCGTGAGAAGCGGTGTTGATTACTAACGAACGAGTCATAGCTTAGACTCGCCGTGTTTCCGCGACATTACCGTTATGTTGCTGTCGCGAAACCAATCAATGAGGTTACCCTATCGAGACGGCGTTGCCACCCTCAACAGCCAATCAACTGTATAAATAGCAGACCTCTCCCCATGGTTTAAGGATAGTCAATTTGGGATGGAGCTCTATTAACTGGTATTTTGCATCAGATACCAGTCTTTATAGTCCGTGCCTAGATTAGCCGCTCTGTTATAGGGAATGCCGATAGCAAGGCATCTTTGATTGGTATCCCCGAATAACGAGTGAAACTCCACCGTGACACAGCGGTGCTGTAGAATCCTTACAACACATCATACTTATTACGTATCTAGAGGAGCACGATATGCGCGTCGACGAGGTTTTTAAGCAGGCAGCATCCCAGGGCACCGCACCCGTTTCGTTTGAGATGTTCCCGCCCAAGGGCGAGCTGACCCTCGACACGGCTCGCGAAGTGGCAGGCAATCTGTGCAAGCTTTCGCCGAGCTTTGTCTCGGTCACCTGCTCGGCCGGCGGCTCGGGCAACGGTGCCGCCACCGCCCCCATCGCGCATATGATTACGAGCGAATTCGATACACCCTCGGTGGCGCACCTCACCTGCGTGGGCCGCTCGCATGCCGATATCGCCGCCAAGATCGACGAATACCGCTCCGCCGGCGTGGAAAACGTACTGGCCCTGCGCGGCGACCTTCCCGCCGGCGCAACCGAGGACGACAAGCCCGCCTCCGACTACGCCTACGCCCGCGACCTCATCCCCGAGCTCGTCGACGCCGGCTTTTGCGTGGGCGCCGCAGCCTACCCCGAGGGCCACATTGCCTGTGAGGATCTCAACCTCTCGGTCGAACACCTCAAGCAAAAACAGGACGCTGGCGCGAGCTTCTTTGTGACGCAGCTCTTTTTTGATAACGAGTGCTTCTACCGTTTTCGCGAGCTTGCCGACAAGGCCGGCATCACCGTGCCCATTACCGCGGGCATCATGCCGTTTATGGGCAAATCGCAGATCAGCCGCATGGTCTTTATGTGCGGCGCGTCGCTGCCCTCCCCCGTCATCAAGATTCTCGCCAAGTACGAGAATGACCCCGAGAGCCTGCAGGCAGCCGGTGTAGATTATGCCGCCCGCCAGCTTTGCGACCTCAAGGAGCATGGCGCCGACGGCCTGCACCTGTACACTATGAACCGTCCTGCAATCGCCGCGACCATTATGGAGCGCCTGGGGTAATGGAAAAACCGCACATCGATACAACCGCTATCGAAGTGCCGGCCGACCTTGCGTCGCCGGCGCTTTACCGTGTCGATGCTGCACACCATCCCCGTGTCGACCGTGCCGAGATGCTGCGGTATCTGGGCTACGGCGGCCAGCAGATTGAGCCCGAGCTGTCACGACGTATTGAGCTTGTGGTCGAGCGTCTGGAACTTGACATTGAACCCCGTGGCGTGCGCCGCGTGTTTGCCGTCGATGCCACGGGCGTGGACGAACAAAGTGAGCCTTGCATTCGCTTGGTCGGCGCCAACGTTGAGCTGCGAGGTCGCGATATCTATCGACATCTCAAAGATGCCCGCTTTGCCGCGCTCATGGCATGCACCCTCGGCATGGACGCCGAGCGTCGCCTGCGCACCACGGGAGCCCAACATCCCCTGGAGGGCGCCGTGCTCGACGCCGCGTGCTCCGCTTACGTGGAAGCCGCCGTTGAGCAAATGGACCAGCAGGTCAAGACGGACGCCGCCGTTCATGGGCTCGCCGGCAACTGGCGCTTTAGTCCCGGCTACGGCGACTGCCCGCTCTCGGCCCAGCGCTCGATCGTCAACGCGCTCAACGCCACGCGGCTCATCGGCCTGACCGTCACGCCCACCAGCCTGCTCATGCCCACCAAAAGCGTGACCGCGGTGATCGGTCTGTTTGACGGCGAAGTCCACGACGCCCAGAGCCGCCCCACCTGCAATATCTGCCGCATGCGCGAGCACTGCCGCTTCCGCGCCGCCCACACCACCTGCTATTCCAGCCATTAGGAGCCCTCGATGTTTACTCCGCTTATCACTCATGATTTGGACGGCGCCGCGCTGGCGGCACCCGTTGATGCCGCCCGTCGTAATGGCGCTGTGTACAAGCCGCGCACGATCGACGATCTGCGCATTAAGGACGATCGTCTGCGTGCGGCCATCGAGGGCACGGGACACCTGCTGTTCGACGGCGGCATGGGCACCATGTTGCAAGCAGCCGGCATGAAGGCCGGCGCCCTGCCCGAGCTGCTCAACTTTGAGGAACCCCAGGTTATCACTGATATCCAACGTCAATATGTCGAGGCCGGCTGCGACGTGATTACCGCCAACACCTTTGGCGCCAACGCCCACAAGCTCGACTGTGCCGCCACCGTGGCAGACGTCTTTGCCGCGGCCGTCGCCTGTGCCCGCGAGGCCGGCGCCCGCTACGTCGCCGGTGACGTCGGCCCCATCGGCGCGTTGCTTCGCCCCCTGGGCACCCTAAGCTTCGACGAGGCCTATGACCTCTTTGCCGAGGAAGTGCGCGCCGGCGTCGATGCGGGCGTGGACCTCTTTATTATCGAGACCATGACTGACCTTGCCGAGATCAAGGCGGCCGTCCTCGCCTGCCGCGAGAACTCCGACCTGCCCGTCTTTGCCACCATGACCTTTGAGGAAGACGGCCGCACCTTCCTGGGCACGAGCCCCGAGGTGGCCGCCATCACGCTCGATGCCATCGGCGCCGACGTTTTGGGCATCAACTGCAGCCAAGGACCAGCCGAGCTCCGAGGACTCGCCGCGCGTATGCTCACCGTTACCGACAAGCCCATTATGGTGCAGGCCAACGCGGGACTCCCCCATGTGGACGACGACGGCAACACCGTCTTTGATATCCAGGCCCCCGAATACGCCGAGGCCGTCGCCGGCATGATCGCCGACGGAGTGAGCGTCGTGGGCGGTTGCTGCGGCACCACGCCGGTGCACATGGCCGCCCTGCGCACGCTTATCGACAACCACACGCCCAGCCCGCGCCACCGTAAGCCCAGCATGTCGGTCACGAGCGCCCAAACGGTCGTGGACCTTCCCTGCGACGGCCACAAGATTGCCGTCATCGGCGAGCGCATCAACCCCACCGGCAAAAAGCGCCTGCAGCAGGCCCTGCGCGACGGCGACCTGGACTACGTCGTGAGCCAGGGCATCAGCCAGCAAGAGCAGGGCGCCGACATCCTGGACGTCAACGTAGGCCTGCCCGAGATCGACGAGGTCAAGATCATCCAACAGGCGACCGAACAGCTCCAGGGCTCCACGCTGCTGCCGCTGCAGATCGACTCCACCGACCCCGCAGCCGTCGAGGCCGCCGTGCGCCGCTACGCCGGCAAGCCCATCATCAACTCGGTCAATGGCAAGCAGCAGATCATGGATGAGATCTTTCCGCTGGTCGCCCACTACGGCACCAACGTTGTCGGCCTTACGCTCGACGAAGGCGGCATCCCCGATACCGCCGAGGCCCGCTTCGCCATCGCCGAGCGCATCGTGGCCGAGGCTGCCCGCTACGGCATCGGCCCGGACCGCATCCTCATCGACTGTCTGGTCATGACCGCCTCGACCAATCAACGCCAGGCCGAGCAGATCCTGCACGCCATGTCCCTGTGCAAGGAGCGTCTGGGCGTCAAATGCGCGCTCGGCGTGTCGAACATCAGCTTTGGCCTGCCCGCTCGCCCGCTGCTGGGCTCGGTCTTTTTGGCTGCCGCTTTTGGCGCAGGTCTTGATGCCCCCATCATGAACCCGGGCTCCAAGCGCTTTATGGATACCGTCTACAGCTATCGCGTCCTGAGCGTTGAGGACGAGGGCTCGACCGGATACATCGAGCGCTATGCCGGCTGGACCGATCCGTACAAGATCGCCGCCAACCCGGCAGCTGCTCAGGCAGTATCGACCGACGCTGTGCCCGCCGCTGGCACCGCCGGCACCGACGGCAACGACGACCCGATTCGTCGCATGGTCGTCTCGGGCCGCAAAGGCGAGATCGCGGCCGAGACCGAGCGCCTGCTAGCGGATCACGACGCCATGGACCTCATCAACAACCACTTTATCCCCGCCCTCGACGAAGTGGGTGTCCTCTTTGACCAGGGCAAGTTCTTCCTGCCGCAGCTTATGGCCTCGGCCGAGGCCGCGCGCGTGGGCTTCGACACCATCAAGCGCCTGATGCCCGCCGGCGAGATTGCCGACAAGGGCAAAATCTGCGTGGCCACCGTTAAAGGCGACATCCACGACATCGGTAAGAACATCGTCAAGATGCTGCTCGATAACTACGGCTATACCGTCTTTGACCTAGGCCGCGACGTCGACCCACAAGAGGTGCTCAAGACCGTACAGGAGCGCGACATCAAGCTCGTCGGCCTCTCGGCGCTTATGACCACCACGGTCGTCGCCATGGAGGAGACCATCAAGCTGCTTCATGCCGAGGTGCCGGGCGTCAAGATCATCGTAGGCGGCGCCGTACTCACCCCCGAATACGCCAAGCAAATCGGCGCGGACTACTACGCCAAGGACGCCGCCGAAAGCGCTCGTATCGCCGAAGAGGTCTTTGGGCAGTAACACAACGGAAACAACCGAGCACCAAAACGTGCCGCACGCGCCACTTGGCACGTGCGGCACGTTAGAATAGATAAGACTATGCTCGTTTTGGCAGTTAGGAGCGCAAGGATGGCGATCACGCCCGCAGAAATCGCGGAAACCCGCGGCATGGTTGAGGAGCAGAACCTCGACATCAGAACCATCACCATGGGCATTTCGCTCATGGGTTGCGGTGACGAGAACCTCGACCGCATGTGCACGAAGATCTACGACCACGTGACGCACACGGCTGAGCACCTGGTCGAGACCGCCGAGAACCTCGAGCGCGAGTACGGTATCCCCATCGTCAACAAGCGCGTTTCTGTCACCCCGGTGGCGCAGATCGCCGCATGCTGCAAGGATGAGGACCTCACCCCCATCGCGCATGCCCTCGACCGTGCGGCCGAGACGCTCGGCATCGATTACCTGGGCGGCTTCTCCGCGCTCGTCCAGAAGGGCATCGGCGACGCCGACCGCCGCGTCATCCAGTCCATCCCCCAGGCGCTCGCCACAACCAGCCGCGTCTGCTCCAGCGTCAACGTCGCCAGCCTGCGCGCCGGTATCAACA
>PPYF01545517.1_pt1 | contig 13702 bp, 12 predicted proteins | sample 1559871 | NCBI WGS metagenome assembly PPYF01 (sample SAMN08240021, study PRJNA423297) | Human gut metagenome, whole genome shotgun sequencing project. | reverse complement strand
CTTGGCTTGCTTGTTAAGACGGAACCGCATAAACACAATGTCGGAACGTGTCAGCGGTGCGGCACGGTGATTGAACCAATGGTTTCTAAACAATGGTACGTCAAAATGAAACCTTTGGCAGAACCTGCTATCGAAGCGGTGAAATCAGGTAAGGTTAAATTTGTACCAGAGCGTTTCTCAAAAATATATTATAATTGGATGGAAAATATCCAGGATTGGTGCATTTCGCGTCAGCTCTGGTGGGGGCATCGGATTCCGGCATATTACTGCGACACGTGCGGAGAAACAATCGTAGCGAAAACGCAGCCAGATTATTGCCCGAACTGCGGCAGCACAGCGCTTCATCAGGATCCCGATACGCTTGATACCTGGTTCAGTTCTGCACTTTGGCCGTTTTCTACCTTGGGATGGCCACGGGAAACAGAAGATCTAAAATATTTTTATCCTACAGACGTTCTTGTTACGGGATACGATATTATTTTCTTCTGGGTTGCCCGTATGATTTTCTCCGCATGCGAACAGATGGGAGAACCGCCGTTTAAATATGTACTAATACATGGGCTTGTAAGGGATTCACAGGGCAGAAAAATGTCCAAATCTCTTGGAAATGGAATTGATCCACTTGAAGTCATTGGAGAGTACGGTACGGATGCGCTGCGCTTCGCGCTGACTTCCGGAAACGCACCGGGAAACGACCAGCGTTATCTGCCAGAGAAAGTAGAAGCTGCCCGGAATTTTGCAAATAAAATCTGGAATGCGACGCGTTTTGTGCTGCTTAATTTCGACGATGAACCTGATTTTACAAAAATTGATCCTGCTCAATTTACAGCGGCGGATAAATGGATTTTATCTGCATGTAATACGCTGGTGAAAGAAGTGACAGAGAATTTGGAGAAATTTGAACTTGGCGTCGCACTTGCGAAAATCTATGATTTTATGTGGGATTATTTCTGCGATTGGTATATCGAGTTCGTAAAACCGCGCCTGTTCGACGAATCTGATCCTTCCAGGATAGAGGCACAGTATGTTCTGAATGAAGTCCTTATAAAATGCTTGAAGATGCTGCATCCATTTATGCCGTTTATTACGGAAGAATTATATCAGACTTTATATAAAGATGCGGAAAGCATCATGATTTCCCAATGGCCGGAATATGATTCTACAATGGAATTTCCGAGCGAAGAGAAAGATATGGAGCTTATTATCAGCGCGGTTCGTGCAGTTCGGAACATTCGCCAGGAGATGAATGTCCCTGTTTCCCGTAAGGCGCATATTATTTTTGTAGCAGGCGGGAGATCGGCAGAAGTGATCCGGACATCGGAATCCTTGTTTGCTCGGCTTGCATATGCCTCTGGAATATCACTGCAAAATGACAAATCCGGAATTCCGGAAGACGCCGCCGCCGCTGTGGTGCCTGGAGCGGAAATTTATATTCCTCTCGATGAATTAATAGATTTTGAAAAAGAGATGGAACGACTGACAAAAGAAAAAGAAAACCTCGAAAAGGAACTCAACCGCGTAAACGGAAAACTTCGGAACGAGAGCTTCCTTTCAAAAGCCCCGCAAAAAGTAGTTGACGAAGAAAAAGCAAAACTGGTAAAATATAAACAGATGTACGACAATGTTACCGAACGACTTGATAATTTAAGAAAGAGGTTTGATGTCTGATGCTGAAAGTGAGAGAAATCGTCGATATTTTGGAAGCAGAGGTTCTTACCGGCAACGAAAATATGGATCTTGAAATTTATTCCGGCTGTGGAGCAGATTTGATGAGCGATGTGATGGCATTTGTCAAGGAGAGTGTGATCCTGTGTACCGGCCTTGTCAATCCGCAGGTCGTTAGAACCTGCGAAATGATGGATATCAAAGTGATTTGTTTTGTACGCGGCAAAGTTCCTGGAGAAAATATTATATCGCTTGCCAAAGAAATGGGAATTACGATTCTTACGACCAAACACCCTCTGTTTATTACATGCGGGAAACTTTACAGCGCCGGAATCGTAGGAAAGGGTGTCTGGGATTGAGCGATCAGTCATTAATATTGCATTATGACATCGATGCGGTGGATTTTTCGGCAGCGGGAGAAGCGTCAAGCGGCGTCAAACGGACGCTGAATAAGATTGGCGTGAATCCAGCAGTGGTAAAACGTGTAGCAATCGCCATGTATGAGGCAGAAATCAACGCGATCATACATGCTGGCGGCGGCGAAGCCGACATCGAAATTACGCCGGAGAAAGTCATCGTCAAGATATCGGATCACGGCCCCGGTATTCCGGATATTGCGCAGGCAATGACTGCGGGTTGGTCTACTGCACCGGAAAACGTACGGGAACTCGGCTTTGGCGCCGGAATGGGACTGCCGAACATGCAGCGCTATACGGATGATATGCGGATCGAAAGTAAAGTCGGAGAGGGAACGGTTGTAACATTGATTGTAAATCTCGTATAAATACATATTTTTATAGTAGGGGGTGTTCTGGATGTCCGAAGCATACAGCCATTCCGTCCTGCTCGATGAAAAATTGTGCAAGGGTTGTACAAATTGCATCAAAAAATGTCCTATGGAGGCAATTCGGGTACAAAACGGAAAGGCAAGAATATTAAATGATAAATGTATTGACTGTGGAGAATGCATCCGGACATGTCCGTATAAAGCGAAAGTTGCACATACGGATTCCTGGGATCTGCTGGCGGATTACAAATATACGATTGCTTTGCCCGCCCCGTCTTTATATATGCAGTTCGACACGAACATTTATAGCAGAAAGCATATTATTGCAGCGCTGAAGTCTCTGGGATTTGATTTCATTTATGAAGTTGCCCGTGGAGCGGAGATTGTTACGCATGAAAGCAACCAATATTTGCAGGCGCATACCGGAGAATTTCCTTTGATTTCTTCTGCATGTCCTGCGATTGTTCGGCTGATTCAGATTCGCTATCCGAATCTGATCCCCAATTTAATTCCGATTAAATCTCCGATGGAGATTGCGGCACAAAACGCGCGGCGGGAATTTTGTAAAATGTATGATGTCCTCCCGGAGGAGGTTGGTGTATTTTTCCTCTCGCCATGTGCTGCGAAAATGACGAGTACGAAGGCTCCGCTTGAAGTCGAACGCTCGAATGTGGATGGCGTGATCCCGATTAAAATGGTGTATTTTAAACTTCTCAAACAACTAGTGAAAATGCGGGATGAGAATGTGGATGAAATTTTACTCCAAGCCGGAAAATACGGCGTTCGCTGGGCTTCCACAGGGGGAGAAGCACTTGCCATTAATACAAAAAAAGTCCTATATGTGGACGGAATCCAGAATGTTGTCAAAATTCTGGAAGACCTGGAAGATGATAGAATCCGTGATATCGATTTCATAGAAACTTCTGCCTGCATCGGCGGCTGTACTGGCGGCCCGCTTACGGTGGAAAATCTGTATGTTGCGAAGAATCGAAATCGCCAGCAGATGGAAGAAACACCTACATTTTACAGAGAAATCGAAGCGGAGGAATTGCAGAATACCGCTTGGGAGAAGCCTTTGATCCATTATAATGTTAGTACGCTTGACCCCGATATGACGAAGGCAATGGAAAAACTCCGAAAAATGAATGAAATATATGAAAAGTTGCCCGCGCTGGACTGTGGTGCTTGCGGCTCGCCGAGTTGCAGAGCGCTTGCCGAAGATGTTGTCAGAGGAAAGGCCAGAATGACAGATTGCATTTTTATCCTGCGCCGAAAGATCAAGCAACTTGCAAATGAAATGATGCTGTTCGACAATGGTTTTACGGATGGAACGGAGGCGGAAGATGAAAATTAGCGATATTCTGGAAGCATGCAATTTAACAATGGTAACGGGAGATCCGGATCGTGAGATTTCCGGATTTTATGCATGTGACCTTTTAAGCTGGGCAATTTCGCATGCGAAAGAGGGGGATCTGTGGGTGACGGTAATGAACAATATCAATATCCTTGCCGTTGCATCCTTAGTTGATGTCGCATGCATTGTGATTCCGGAAGAAATCGAGATTCCGGAGGTGCTGGTCGAAAAAGCGCGGGAACGTGAAGTGACGCTGCTTTCTACACCAATGCAGGCGGCGGAATTGATTATCAAAGCCTATGAATTATCAAAAAATCTCGGTTGATCTCCATATTCATTCGGCGCTTTCTCCTTGTGGGGATGATCTGATGACGCCGGGAAATATTGTGGGAATGGCGAAGCTAAACGGTCTTTCCGCAATTGCGGTCACGGATCATAACGCTTCTCAAAATGTGGAGGCGGCCGTTTTGTTTGGAAAGGAATTTGATATTACGGTTGTACCTGGAATGGAACTCGAAACGACCGAAGAAATTCATGTTGTTTGCCTTTTCCCAGATCTAGTACAATTGGCACGTTTTCAGAAAATCGTGATGGCGTCCTATGCCGGCGCGGTTCCGCCGAATCGGGCAGATCTTTTTGGCAGACAGATTTTATATAACGCAGAAGATGAAATTTGCGGCGAGCTCGAACACATGCTGCTAATGCCGACGGGAATCACGATTGATGCATCTTTCGAGCTTGCCGCATCGCTTGGAGGAATCGCATATCCTGCCCATGTAGACAGAGATTCCTATAGTGTCCTTACAAGTCTCGGTATGCTGCCATATGGATATCGCCATCCTTTTGTAGAGATTTCTTGTGAATGCGATAGGAATATTTTACAAAAAAAATACCCAGAACTGGAAAATTACAAGCTTTTGCCATCGTCAGATGCACATTATATTGATAAAATACAAGAGAACGGCGGGGCAGTTCTCGCAGTAGAAAACCGAAGCGCTGCGGGAATTATTGACGCTTTGCTGGAAGGGAGAATTTTATAAAGCGTCTCAATTTTGCTGTTGATATTTAATGGAAGCTGCGATATAATCGTAGGGTTGAAGAGTATGTATTTAACAAATATTTACTAAAATGGAGGTTAAATTATATGGGAAACACATGTGACTGCGGCTGTGACGAGAAACTCGTCAAGTTACAGGAAATCATCGAGGAGAACAAAGACAAGCAAGGTTCTTTAATCCATGTTCTTCATGAAGCACAGCTGATCTATGGATATTTGCCGATCGAAGTTCAGAAAGTCATTGCGGAAGGAATGAAGATACCGCTGGCAGAAGTATATGGAGTTGTTACATTCTATGCACAATTTTCGCTGAAGCCGAAAGGGGAATATAAAATATCTGTATGTCTCGGTACTGCATGTTATGTAAAAGGTGCCGATCTTGTTCTGGACAAACTGAAAGAATCACTTGACATTCAGGTTGGAGACTGCACAGAAGACGGTAAATTCTCCCTGGATGCATGCCGCTGCATCGGTGCGTGCGGACTTGCTCCGGTTATTACGATCAATAATGATGTTTATGGCAGACTTGTTCCGGAGGATGTGCCGGGAATTCTGGCAAAATATTGATTTCTTATGCTGCGTGATATTTCACTACATATTTTGGATCTGACGCAGAATTCCATTACGGCAGGAGCCCAGATCGTTCGGATTGTAATTGCTGGAGATTTGAAAGATGAAATGCTTACCGTTCAAATCGAAGACAACGGTTGTGGGATGAGCGAAGAATTTCTGGCTGCTGTGGAAGACCCTTTTACTACGAGTAGAAAGACGCGCAAGGTTGGTATGGGGATCCCATTTTTTAAACTTGCCTGCGAGCAGGGCGGAGGCCATATGCTGATCGACTCGAAGCAGAATGTTGGAACAAAACTACTGGGAAGTTTTGAAATTGACAATATTGACAGGTTGCCGCTCGGTGATCTCGGAGAAACGATGCAATTTTTGATTTCCGGTGCCCCAGAAACGAAATTTATATTGGAATTGCAATCTTCTAAAGGCTGTTTTACATTTCATACGGATGAAGTGAAAGCGGAACTGGGGGATACGCCGATCTCGGAGTACGAAATATTACAATGGATTAAAGAGTATATTAATGAGAATGTTCAAATTATTTTCGGAGGTGTTCTGAATGAAATCGTTAGCTGAATTAAAAGCAATTAAAGAAAAAACGCAGAATGAAATTTCTATGAGAAATGCACAGGATGGAATGCGGATTATCGTCGGTATGGCAACGTGCGGAATTGCTGCGGGAGCCAGGCCAGTAATGAATGCGTTTATGGATGAAATCCAGAAGCGGAATATTACAAACGCCACGGTGGCAATGACGGGCTGTATCGGAATGTGCAGATTGGAACCGATCGTAGAAGTGATTGATAAAGACGGAACAAAGGTAACTTACGTTAAAATGACGGCAGATAAAGCGGTACGCGTCGTTACAGACCACATCGTAAACGGTAAGGTAGTCAGCGAATATACCATAGGCGCCGTGGAAGACTGACGGCAAAGGAGGATATAGTTTATGCAATTTTACAGATCACACGTATTGGTGTGCGCGGGAACAGGATGCACATCATCCGGATCGGCCGGATTGTTTGACGAATTTGAGGCGCGTCTGAAAGATGCCGGAATAGAGAATGAAGTCAAAGTCGTCAAGACGGGATGCTTCGGATTGTGCGCGGAAGGGCCAATCGTCGTCGTATATCCCGAAGGCGCAATGTACTGTCGCGTTACAAAAGCTGACGTACAGGAAATCGTAATGGAGCACCTTATGAAAGGAAGAATCGTAAAACGTCTTCTGGAGCAGAAGGAAGAGGTGGCGGAGGAAAGCGACGCAGAGAAAAGTCAGTTCTTTAAGAAACAGATGCGGGTAGCCCTTCGAAACTGTGGACGGATCAATCCGGAAAATATTGATGAATACATAGCATATGATGGATATGCTGCACTCGGAAAGGCCGTTACGGAAATGACGCCGGAAGAAGTGATCGATACGGTATTAAAATCAGGGCTGAGAGGCCGTGGTGGCGCTGGATTCCCGACGGGAAGAAAATGGGATTTCGCACGTAAGAGCGTTTCCGATAAGAAATATGTTTGTTGTAATGCGGACGAAGGTGATCCCGGCGCGTTTATGGATCGAAGCGTACTGGAAGGCGATCCGCATGTCGTATTGGAAGCAATGGCGATCGCAGGTTACGCGATCGGATCGGATCAGGGTTATATTTATGTAAGAGCGGAATATCCGATTGCTGTTTCAAGACTTCAGATTGCAATCGATCAGGCAAAGGCTTACGGGTTGCTCGGAAAGAATATTTTCGGCACAGATTTTTCTTTTGATATCGAAATCCGCCTCGGAGCAGGCGCATTCGTATGCGGAGAAGAAACGGCACTGATGACAAGTATCGAGGGACATCGCGGTGAACCGCGTCCGCGTCCTCCGTTCCCGGCAGTGAAAGGCCTTTTCCAGAAACCTACGATTCTGAATAATGTGGAAACATATGCGAATGTTCCGCAGATTATCAATAAAGGCGCGGAGTGGTTTGCTTCTATTGGCTCGGAACGCAGTAAGGGTACAAAAGTTTTTGCATTGGGCGGTAAGATCAAAAACACCGGCCTTGTGGAAGTTCCAATGGGAACACCGCTGCGCGATATTGTTTATGATATCGGCGGTGGAATTCCGAACGGTAAGAAATTCAAAGCGGCACAAACGGGTGGCCCTTCGGGTGGTTGTATTCCGGCAAGCCTGATCGACACGCCGATCGAATACGATACACTGATCGAAATCGGATCCATGATGGGCTCCGGCGGGTTGATTATAATGGATGAGGATACGTGTATGGTGGATATCGCGAAATTCTTCCTGGCCTTTACGGTAGAAGAATCCTGTGGTAAATGTCCTCCGTGCCGGATCGGAACGAAAAGAATGTATGATATTCTGGATAAGATCACGAAAGGGAAAGGCGAGCTGAAAGATATTGACGATCTTTATGAATTGGCGGCGGCAATTAAGGCTTCTGCGCTTTGCGGACTTGGCCAGACAGCCCCGAACCCCGTACTCAGTACGCTCCGATATTTTAAAGACGAATATGTAGCACATGTTGTCGACAAGAAATGCCCCGCGGGTGTCTGCAAGGACCTTCTGCAATATAAGATCGTCGCTTCTAAGTGTAAAGGTTGCAGTGTCTGTGCAAAGAACTGCCCAGTAGGTTGTATCCACGGCGAGATCCGTTCTCCGTATGTCATTGACAGTACGAAATGCGTAAAATGCGGAGCTTGTATGGAAAAATGTAAATTCGGTGCAATCGTGAAGGAATAAAGGAACGGAGGTTTTAAAAATATGGTCAATATTAAAATAGACGGCGTTTCGTTGCAGGTTCCTGAAGGTTCTACTATTCTGGAGGCCGCAAGAAATGCAAATATAAAGATCCCAACGCTTTGTTATTTGAAAGGCATCAATGAAATCGGTGCCTGCCGCATGTGCGTTGTTGAGATTAAAGGTGCAAGAGCTCTTCAGGCGGCGTGCGTATATCCCGTCTCGGAAGGTCTGGAGGTTATTACAAATTCAGAGAAGGTCAGAAAGGCCAGAAAAATTACTTTAGAACTGATCCTTTCGAATCATGATCGGCAATGTCTGACGTGTGTACGTTCTGAAAACTGTGAGCTGCAGAAACTTGCAAAAGAATTAAATGTAACGGATATCCGCTTCGACGCAATTGGAGAGAAAGAAGTTTTACCAATCGATGATGTATCTCCTTCCATTGTGAGAAATCCGAACAAATGTATTTTATGCCGCAGATGTGTTAGTGTATGCAAAAATATACAAACCGTAGGCGTGATTGACACAATGGAACGTGGATTTAAGACGGTAATCGGATGTGCCTTCGGCAAATCGCTTGCGGAAACGCCGTGTGTCAACTGCGGACAATGTATCGCGGTTTGCCCGACGGGTGCGCTGCAAGAGAAGAGTGAAATCGACGATGTTTGGAATGCAATTTCCGATCCAGAGAAATACGTTATTTTCCAGACGGCGCCGGCAGTACGTGTTTCTATCGGAGAAGCGTTTGGCTTGCCGATCGGTTCTAGACCTACTGGTAAGATGGTAACAGCAATCCGCCGTCTTGGAGTGGACAAAGTCTTTGACACGGATACAAGTGCAGATCTTACAATTATGGAAGAAGGAACGGAGCTTCTGGACAGAATCAAAAATGGCGGAAAACTTCCGATGATCACATCGTGCAGTCCGGGATGGATTAAATTCTGCGAACATAATTACCCGGATTTCTTAGAAAATCTTTCTTCCTGTAAATCACCGCATGAAATGTTTGGTGCTGTATTGAAAACGTATTATGCAAAACAGGAGAATATAGACCCTGCCAAAATGTTTGTCGTATCTGTCATGCCTTGTACCGCAAAAAAATTCGAGGCTGACAGACCAGAAATGAGCGCGTCAGGATATCCTGATGTAGATGCGGTTCTTACGACGAGAGAGCTGGCACAAATGATCCGGGAAGCTGGAATTGATTTTGTAAATCTTGAAGATACGGATTTTGACAGCCCGATAGGAAATGCTTCCGGTGCAGGGGTCATCTTTGGAACCACGGGCGGTGTAATGGAAGCGGCGCTGCGTACTGTTGCGGATGTGCTTACGGGAGAATCTGCTCCTGCCGATAGAATTGAATACCATGCGGTTAGAGGTGTGGAAGGCATCAAAGAAGCAACCGTAAATATAGCGGGTATGGATATCAAACTTGCTGTTGCAAGTGGTCTTGGAAATGCCAGGAAGCTTCTGGATAAAATCCGGGCGGGAGAAGCCGAGTATCACTTTATTGAAATTATGGCTTGTCCCGGAGGATGTGTAAATGGTGGTGGACAGATCATACAGCCTTCTAATATCAGAAGTTGGATTGATCTCAGAGCAGAACGTGCAAAGGCGACCTATGAGGAGGACAGAGCGCTTCCGATCCGGAAGGCGCATGATAATCCGTTTATCCAAAAGCTCTATGAGGAATACTATGGAGCGCCAGGCAGCCATCAGGCGCATCATGATCTCCATACGCATTACCAGAAACGGGAAAATTATTAATTTCGCCGAACAGCTCTGTCGCTTTTGACAGAGCTGTTTTATTTATGAAAATATTTTAAGCTTTTTGTTCATAATTATTCATATAATCATAATTGAAACGTTTATATTAATGCTGTAGGATATAAACGTAAATTTAGTTGGAGTGTGAATATATGAACAAGAATGGGATTGAATCAAAGATTCAGATCAAGCCGTCTACTTTTTTAAATCCTGTACCAGTTGTTATGGTTACATGCGGGACAATGGAGAAATCCAATATTATAACGCTTGCATGGGCGGGAACCGTCAACTCAGAACCTCCGATGCTTTCCGTTTCGATCAGAAAAGAACGTTATTCTCATGATATAATAGTAAAAGATGGCATATTTGGGGTTAATCTCGTATCCGAAAATTTAATCCGGGCGACCGATTATTGCGGTGTGAGATCAGGGAGAGAAATCGACAAGTTCTCAGAACTGCAGCTGACTAAAATTGCAGGGAGCAAGACAGGCGTTCCGCTGATCGGTGAGTCGCCGGCTTCTCTAGAATGTCGAGTGAAACAAGTGATAGAACTTGGATCGCATGATTTATTTCTGGCGGAGATCGAAAATGTGATCGTATCTGAAGAACTTTTTGATGAGAAAGGCACAATTGACCTTAGAAAGGCAAAGCTTGTCGCATATAACCATGGTGAATACTATGCACTTGGAAATTTCTTGGGTTTCTACGGATATTCCGTAGCAAGGAAAGACGCATTGGAAAGAAGAATGCGTAAGAACTAGGATCATAAAATGCGGAGGTAACCTATGTTGAAAAATTTTAAATTGAAACTTTTTATTTTCGTTATAGCGCTGGTGCAGACTGCGACGATACTTTCTGGCTGCTCTATTTTCCCGGAAGAAGAAGAACCGTCTATTCCGGCATTAAAAACGCCAAAACCGGTGGAGTATTCATTTTACCGTGTTAAAAAAGACACATTGAAAAGCACGGCGACGGGAGTAGGAAAGGTTACCTCTATTTATTATACGAATCACGCATTCCCTTCCGGAGGCGGTAAACTGAAAGCCATTCATGTGACGCTTGGCCAGACGGTAGCGGCGGGGGATCTCTTGATGGAATTGGATAATTCCGATCTGGAAATCGACTATTTACAAGCGGAAATCGATTATGAAAAGCAGAAAATGACATTTGAAACGCAACAACGCGCTTACCAGAATGGAAATCTCTCCGCTGCTGAATACCGGATCGCGGAGCTGGAGCTGAAAAGCGTACAGAAGAAATACAGTGATTTAAAGCTTGCTTATGAAAATACACAGTTAAAAGCATCTGTTTCCGGCAAAATTGTTTATATCAACACATCTTATACGGCGGCAACGCAGCCGAAAGAAATTGTTGCAGGAGAACCGATGGTGGCAATCGATTCCGAAGACCCGAAATATACCTATGTTGTATTCGATAAACCGATATCGCATGAGGACTATACGCCGCAGCAGTTCCGGATCGGAGAAACGCTGACATTGACCCAAGTGGACAGCAAAGGAGCCGTTCTCCCTGATGCCAGTGCCTTTACGGGAACGATTATCGGGACAGACGCCGTAGTAAAAGAAACAGGTCTCAATTACATATCAGATGCCGTTTATTACTGTAAAATGGAAAATCCGCCGGCGGGGATCACGCTTGGGTCTTCCGTCAAATATGATTATACAGAATTCGAAATTGAAAATTGTCTGGTAATTCCCACATCGGCTTTATATGAATTCAATGGGCGGCAATTCGTATATATGCTCGATAGCAATACGAATTTGAAAAAAGAAGTACCTGTACAGATCGGATACAGAACCTCGTCCCAGGCGCAGGTATTGGATGGATTAAAAGCAGGCGACACTATCATAGAAGGATAATGAGGTCCCAACGATGATAAAATCCGTATTTCGAAAAATTGCAAATAATTTTTGGCTGTTTTTCTGTTTGATCCTCGGTTCGTTATTGATTACTGCAATTCTTGCTGCAATTCCGATCTATACAGATGGTGCGCTCCGAAAAATGCTGAAGATCGAATTAGATAAATTCTCTATGGAGAACAATGAATACGTTTCTCCGGGTGAATTATATGCAGAACTTTATTTTCGCGGTGAATATGCGCCTTCCGGTGTTCTTTCTGTGATTGATGATACAAATCAAGCTACGGAGGAAGTATTTAAAAATAATAAGATTAAACGAAATGATTCCTTCCGCAAGGTAACGGTATCGAATCTCGGCATCCTCGAAGAGAATATCAATCAAGGCCACTCATATAGCATGCAATATCAGACTGGCATTGAGGATCATATTAAAATATTAGAAGGAAGAATGTACGAAAATTCTGTGCAGGATGGTGTGCTCGAAGTCATTATTTCTTCCTCGGAATATAACAGCAATTATTTTACACTGGGAAATCTCTATACCGCGAAACAGAGACAGTACTGGGAGGATGAGACAAAGTTCCTGAAATTTAGGGTTGTCGGCGTATATGAACCGAATTATAAAGACGTCAATTATTGGCATAAATCAGACGTTGAATCCGGAATGCGTTCAATATTGATTGCTTCGGAAGAAGCATTTCAAAAATATTTCTTCAATGATGGAAATGCTGGATACCTTTCTTCTGCTTCTTGGTGTTACAACGTCAACTTATATGGCTTGTCGAAAGATGAACTGGAGCCATATATAACAATCAATGAAAACCTGAAAGAATATTTTTCTACGTTATATGACGGAACTTGGAATTATTTCGCGCCGATCAATGAAACGTTAGTGGAATATATTGAAAAAAGCGAAATGCTGGAGCTTACAATGTGGATTTTAAATGCTCCGGTATTAGTTATGCTATTGTTTTATACGTATATGGTTGCAAAAATGATTATTGAAGACGATAAAAACGAAATATCATCTTTAAAATGCAGAGGGGCGTATCCTACACAGATTTTTTACCGCTATTTTCTGGAGTGCGGCATCATAACTGTTTTTTCGTTAATTGCAGGGCCACCGCTGGGGTTGTTCTTATCGCAGATCATAGGATCGGCAAATGGATTTTTGGAATTTGTGAACAGGACGGGTCTGGATTTGACTCTTTTGCCGGAAGCGTATTTTTATGCGCTGATCGCGGGGATCGTATTCATGGTCATGGTGCTAATTCCGGCTTATAAAGCGACGAAAACGACGATTGTACAGCATAAACAGAAGAAAGCCAGGCGGAATAAGCGTCCATTGTGGGAGAAGGCGTTTCTGGATGTCATATTGCTTGCTCTTTCCCTCTATCTTCTTTACATCTATCAGATGACAGATCTGATTACCCCGGAGGGCGGCTCGGATATGACGGTATATTTTATATCTACAGTATTCATATTTGCCTGTGGAATGCTTTTCTTGCGACTTTATCCGTATCTGTTGAAATTGATTTATCATTTTACAAAAAAACGCCTTCCGCCTACGATATATGCAACATTTGTACAGGTTTCGAGAAACGGAAATGAAAATCGTTTTTTGATCATGTTTTTGATTCTTACCATGGCTGTGGGCATCTATAGTTCTAATACGGCCGGGATCATTAACACAAATGCTGAAGATATTGCAAAATATAAAAGCGGCGCGGATATCGTTGTGACGCCGAACTGGGAACTGGATTCTGTGATCACTTATACTGCGGAGGATGGTACGACGATTACGGGGATGATGGCAGACCTTCCGGCAAAATACAGAACGTTTTCCACAGATCCTTTTCTGGAAGCGGACGGGATTGAAGACATG
>PPYF01507781.1_pt1 | contig 13704 bp, 7 predicted proteins | sample 1559871 | NCBI WGS metagenome assembly PPYF01 (sample SAMN08240021, study PRJNA423297) | Human gut metagenome, whole genome shotgun sequencing project. | reverse complement strand
GGGATGAATATCGGCAAGAAACTAAAATAAATCTTGTAATTAGCGGCTCTGTATATTCATTGATGCAAAAGATATTCACGGATCATGGAGAACCATTATTCGGACGTGCTGACAATATTTTATGTCTTCGGTCCTTCAATACAAAAGTGCTAAAACAAATTATGGAAGATTTTGCGCCCGGATATAGTAATGATGACCTATTAGCTTTGTATACACTGACTGGAGGAATCCCTAAATATGTAGAGTTATTCTGTGACAATCAAGCACTTTCTGTTGACCGGATATATGACTTCGTTTTTTCAGAAAATTCCTTGTTTATAGATGAAGGACGTAATTTGTTGATTACTGAATTTGGAAAAAATTATGGCATTTACTTTTCCATCTTATTAGAAATAGCAAATGGGCATTATACACAAGGGGAAATAGAGTCAGTACTAGGGGGGATATCTATCGGAGGTCATTTAAGTAAATTAGAAAATGTGTATAATTTGATAACTCGCGAACGGCCTATTTTTGCGAAACCAGGTACTAAGAAAAATGTACGATATATTATTGGAGATAATTTTCTAAATTTCTGGTTTAAATACATCGAACGGAATCGTTCATATATTGAACTACAGAATTTTGAAGACCTGCGTCAACTAGCAAAGGCTGATTATCAGACTTATTCAGGCAAAGTGTTAGAAAACTATTTTAAACAGAAATTAGCAGAAGAAGGTGGGTTTAAAGAAATTGGTTCCTGGTGGGAAACTAAAAGTTCTACAAACAAAGAACGATTAAACTCTTATGAAATTGATATTGTAGCTCTTAAATCAAGTGGAAAAAAAGCCCTTATAGCAGAAGTTAAACGGATGCCAGAGAATAATTATGTTCATTCAACGTTCATGGAAAAAGTGGAACATTTAAGGCACAAAGAGATGGCAAAATACGATATTGAAACACGAGTCTTAGGATTAGAAGACATGTAACTTTATGTAAATAAGATGACGCGATTATCCCTAAAAATCCCCAGTTACAGCAATTCAATTAGCTTGGATCCCAATACTCGTTCTATCGTCACTGTTTCTACTTTTTTGTTATTTGTAAATTTAATCTTAAAGAATGAATTAATAAGAGATACTCATTCTTCTTAACTTAAAGCCTTTTATTTATATCAAATTCTTTATTATCATATCCGCAGCATACTGTAAGCAATTTAAACAGCCTGTCATTGAACTCGATTTAGACAATGACAGGCTACTTAATTATTTATCTTATATTGAATATTAAATTATTGTCGTGGTTCAATCACGTAAGTCGTTTACTGAATCACGCCTAACTTATTCTCTTATTTTATGGTATTTATCTGCTAATCCATAAAATATAATTAGATTATCAGACTAGTTCTTAATTTTTCATTATTTACCATTCAATCTGCTGATCTTCGTCTGGAATCTGAGTATTGAGATTTCGTTCCAGTAGCATTGTTCCTTTAACTTTATAAAGAACTTCTTGATTTCGAGAAGTTACATCTTTAAAATCATATTCAATAGTAAATGAAACATAGCGATGTTTTAGATAAGGTCGTGTAGCATCCATAGTTTCCGTTACGCTGTAAGCAGGAGTACCGTATAGCTTAAATCCAATCTTTTCTTCGTCATCTGCCCACATACTCAATGATTTGTCTTCATTGAAGCGTATATATATTTTATAAAGTTCCCGTTCATCTCTTGATAAATCTTCGCTCATTAAACCGGCATAAAAGAAAATAGTATTATTATCTACCACATATGCTGTACGATTATTGGTTACCATCGGTTTATTATCAGTACTTCCATTTGCATTTCGAATATACACTTCCATTGTACTTGTACTATATGAACCGGAATAATCGTTAAAAGGAATTACACGCAATAATGCTTTTGCATAGTTTTTACGTGGATGACCTTGATAATTATAAGAAGCATCATCAACGATAGTTAGAGGCAACACCCATTTATCTGTCATATTGATTCCTCTCAAATCAAAATCAATATTTAGTTGTTCCACACATGTTCCTGCAGGAATATGAACTATTTCCGGGAATTCATATTTATCTTCCTCCAATAGCGTATACCATAAATCTGTACGCCCGCTGAAACGTTCTCTATTTAATATTTCCAAGGTATCCTCATATAGTGCTACATGGACATCTATATCTTGTTCGTTCGTAGTTGACCCACTAACTATAACCGGTAACTGATAGCGTACTTTTCCATCAGGGTTGTATCTCACATATATTGGAGTTACCCCATTATCTTTATCTTTTATAGGTGCTTTAAAAGAAATATATTGCCGATACTGCTCATCTTTCCACTCATCATTACAAGAAGTGATCAAGAGCAACATACATAATGCAAACCAACAATTATATATAATTTTCATACTTATATCATTTTAAAATTAATCATTGTATGTCCAACCCGGATTTTGTGTCAACAGCTTATTGCGTTTCAACTCCTCATGACTGATAGGCCAGAAATATAATTTGCGAGAAAAAGCAGTTGGAAGTTCATTGACTACAATTGGTGAATGAAACGCTGCTCTATTTTCTTCAGTCATAAGAGCATCACAACCATATATTTCCATTGACTCTTCAATCGGAGCGTCTTTCCATCTGCGGAGATCAAAATAACGATGTCCTTCTCCCATGAGCTCTATCTGTCGCTCATGCTTCAATTTCTTACGGAATACATTCCGGTCTTGATACTCTGGCAATGTATAATCGGGAACCCCTGCACGGCAACGAACAGGACGAATACCTTTTTTCATTTCATTTATGTCACGTTTGACAGAATAACTGGCAGAGCCATCCCAAGATGGAATGTCGTATGAAGAGCCATCTTCCAACTCATTCAAAGCTTCAGCGTAAATCAATAAGATTTCAGCAAAACGAATAGCAGGTTCCGTTTTTAGTTTGACATAGTCCTTATTACCTTTTGCCGCAGAGGTATCGTCCGGATGAACAAATTTCATGATTCCAATACCAGTGCGAAGCCAAAAATTGGAGTTAGTATATCCATTACCATTACCACGATAATAAAATACCTGTTGCTCTACGGGTTTAGGATCTTTAAGCGTTGAATTATTCAATAGAGGCCATACACAACCATTAAAAGCAACTGAAGCATAGAAGCGTGGTTCACGCCATGCATACTCTTTCCATACTCCTTTCTTTAAATAAGGATATGTTCCTGCCTTCCCTTCCTTTTCAGACACAAAACGGTTCTCAACTTGGCAAGTGTCCAAAAATGTCTGTCTGTTAAACTCAGAGCCATTATACATATAGTAAGCATCACACATCTTTTGTGTCATACCATGTGTATTCCAGCCATTGGCACTGGTAGGCAATTGATGTAATACCATATCTGCAAGATTGCGGTCACCCTGATTTTGTCCACGACTAAAAATAAGTTCAGGATTATCAAACATAGACAGGGCTCCATTAAAAACTTGTCGATAGGATTCAAAGGGGTCAATGTCCCGATATCCATTTGGCCAATCAGCATTTTCAAAATCATTATCAGAATAAGGAGGAAGTGTCTTCGGATAACCTGCAGCGGCTTCATCTCTTTTCTTCACAGTGTGTAACACATAACGGTGTCCATAATTGCTTCCCGGGAGTTCCATAACGTCTCTTGCTGCTGCAGCGGCTTTGGCCCATTTGTATTCATTATATTCCTGTGCTAACAAACATCTTCCGTCATGATCTACCAAATCTGTAAATCTTTCGGTATCTTCAGGACGAGGGTTATTAATAGGACTCGCCGCGTATAATAGAACTTTTGCGCGTGCTGCTAATGCGGCTCCTCTAGTAGGACGAGAGGTATGATTCGCTCCCCTGTCCAAAGGTAAGTCCTTAGCCGCCAAGCGCATTTCTGATTCGATATATTCTACGCATTCATCATAGGAATTGCGTTGACAAGCCAAATCATCATAGCTGGCTGTATAATCGAGTCCTTCCTCCGGCAATAAAGGAACAGGGCCATATTTACGGAGTAATAACCAATAATAGTAAGCGCGTACAAAACGGGCTTGTGCTTTCAGGTCAGCTCTTTCAGCTTCTGTAAACTCCATATTCATGTCGATATTTTGAATGAAAATGGATGCCTGACGAATGCCTTTATAACTGGCTCCCCATGATTGTCGGTCTCCTTCACTATAAGTCCCTGTTTTAAAGGTGTTATAAATATCACGGTCACCAAAATAAATATCATCGGCAAAACACCACAGTATATTATCTTTGGTTCCAACATCCATATTCTCTCCTTTAAGATAGGAATAAGCATGAGCTAACCATTCTTCCGAGTATTTTTCATTAGTAAATACATCTTCCAGCGTCATACGGTCTTTAAAATTTTTATCCGAATCCAGCTGGTCTACACACGAAACGGTGATTGTCCCTAACAGGGCACCTATACAAAACTTATATATCTTTTTCATTTCACACATATTGATTAGATATTAACAGTCAATCCTAAAGTCATTACCCTAGACAGTGGGTATTCCGCCCCTGTGGAACTTCCTAATTCCGGATCCCATTCTTTAAATTTAGCGAATGTCAATAAATTGGTACCAATAAAGAATACACGTATATTATTGAACTTAATCTTATTTACAATTGATTTAGGCAATGTATACCCTACTTCTAAAGTCTTCAAACGTAAATATGAACCATTTTTTAGCCAGAAAGTGGACTTTTGTTGATTATTATCATTTCCACCATAGCTAAGACGTGGATAAGAAGCATTCGGATCTTCATTAGCAGGAATTCCAAGTTTAGCTGCTGTGTCTGCATCAACCCAACGATTAGCTACTAAATTTCCCAAAACATTTCCCCACTGACTATCCTTGAAGGCAAATACCGTAGAACCATTAATGAAGAATGAAGACTTTCCTGCTCCTTGAAAATGGACATTGAAATCAAATCCTTTCCATTGTGCAGAGATACCAAATCCGTAAATCAGATTCGGTTTGGTAGTCGCACCGATAGCTACTTTGTCACCATCATTGATTACACCATCTCCATTAACATCTTTATATTTAATATCACCCGGTTGTACTTTTCCCCATGCTGTCTGTTGAGGACTGTTACGAATATCATCATAATCTTTAAAAAGACCTAATGCAATCAAACCTTTAGCTTGGTTTACACGGTAACCCGCTTCTGTCTGGTAAGGATAAACAGTATTTTCTTCATCCTTCTCCAATATCTCATTTTTACTATAAGTAAAATTACCACGAACCGTGAGGTTCACTCTGTTTATTTTCTGTTTATAGGCAAAATGGCCATCAAAACCTTGCGAACGTACACTACCCACATTTGCTTTAGGATTACTTCTCACAATTCCTACTATACCAGGTAGATATTTACGTTCCATATAAATACCATCGCGTTGTTCATGGAAATAGTCTACAGTGGCCGTAAACTTATCATTAAACAAAGAAAGGTCTACACCTATATCGTGCTTTGTTGCAATTTCCCAAGTAACGTTTTCAGAAGCTAATTGAGTATATGCCATACCATCATAAGAATTGCCATAACCATAATCACCCCAATTCCAACCAGGAAAGGTTACGTCCTTATCATTTTCTTTATATGACTTAGCAATTGTATATAGATAAGGAAAACGTTCACCCAATTTATCATTACCTACTTTACCATAAGAGTAACGCAGCTTGAACATATTCATCCATTCCAGATGTTTCTTAATTAATTTCTCTTCTGCAATGTTCCAAGCCAGAGAAAAAGCGGGGAAGAATCCGAATCGATGTCCATCGGCAAAGTTTTCTGATCCGTTATAACCGAAGTTAAAATCTATGAAGTAACGATAATTCCAGTTATAACTAGCACGTCCTGCCAAGCCCATATGACGTTTGGCAATGCCATTCTTTATATCTGTACCAATATCTACTGTAGTCCGATAAGCATCTTGGCTATATTTTAAAGTACCACCTACGTGATGCGCTTTGAATGCACGATTGTAGTGTAAAATTGCTTCTAAAAATTCAGTCCGGTTACCTGTTGAAATAGAGCTTTGAGTCATTTTTTCTTCGGTTCGCTGTTCTTTAAAAGTAATTTCCCCATCAGTATTTCGAAAACGTTCTGCGCGCCATGTTTGAGGCATTTTTTTACGGCTAATTTCGTTTGTGTTGTTAGTGTCGAAACCAAAACGACCTTCAAAACGCAATCCTTTAGTAATAAAATCCAGCTTCTGTTCTAAAGAAATATTAGTCTGAACCTTATTTTCCCAGATTTCAAAATATCCAGTTTGTGTTGCCAATACCCATGGATTGGAACGATCATCTTCTTTTCCAAATGCTGGTACATAACCATTGGAATACATTACTGGAATACTAATCGGACTTTGATTTATTAACGATGCCCATACATTTCCACCTTGTCCAGGAGCATTACGTTTCTTTAAAGAACCGGAAACACCGACTTTCACAAGAGTTGTTTTTGTGATGTCAATATCGGTATTCAAACGATAATTCCATCGTTGACTTCCGGGATTGGTATTATAATCTTTACGAACTGCTTCATCTGTCTTATACATACCTTCTTCACTAATATAGCTAAGCGAAACAAAATAACGTGCTGTACTACCACCACCGTTCATATTCACATTAGCACGATAAGTCATTGCTCCATCTTTCAATAATACATCTTTCCAATCTACATTTGGATAAAGATCAGGATCAAGTCCTAAACGTAGAATTTCCAATTCGTCATTCTGATAGATCGGTTCTTGATTACGAGTAATACGTGCTTCATTCATCATTCTAGCATGAGTGTACCCATCTACAAATTCCGGTGTGATAGTCCGTGTGTTATAAGATGTTTCCACTTTAGCACTGATATTGATTTTACCAGCTTTACCATGTTTTGTTGTAATCAATACTACACCATTAGCACCACGAGGACCGTAAATTGCTGTAGTAGAAGCATCCTTTAAAACAGTAAACGATTCAACATCCTCAATATTAATTTCATCGAGACTACGCTCAAATCCATCTACTAACACTAAAGCCGAGTTATCAGCTCCGAAAGTAGAAATACCACGAATCCAGAATTCCGAAGTATTTTTTCCAGGCTGACCGGATGTCTGCATAGCTAGAACACCTGCCACATTACCAGCCAAAGCATTTGAAAGATTTGCTGTCGGATTTGCTTTCAGATCATTTACATTAACGGTAGTCACCGCTCCAGTCACTGTTAACTTCTTTTGTGCACCGGTTCCTGTAATAACGACTTCATCAAGCTCACTTGCTTCAGATTCCTTCATAATTACATTGACTACCTGCTGCCTTTTCACTAATACTTCCTGTTTATCAAAACCTATGTACGAGAATACTAGTCTTGAAAACTCTTCAATACTAATTTTATAACGTCCGTTAATATCCGTAATTGCTCCTAAGCCAGCCTGATCTTTTACTGTTACATTGACACCGACCAGTGGCTCTTTATTCGTATCCGTCACTACTCCCGTTACTTCAATTTTTTTCTGCGCAAAAGTGGCAACAGAAACCAGTAACAAACAAATGGTGATAAAATTCTTTATTTTCATGTGTTTTTTCTTTTATTCGGTTATTGTTCTCCCTCTTCCGGTTGACTCTCTTCCAGATGTTCTTCTGTCGCTTCAGGAATCTTTTCTAATGCTATCTTCCGGATACGATGATTGTTCACATCACCCACATAAAAAGTTTCTGTATCTTCATCATAAGCTAAAGCATAAGGATAATTAAAACGTGCTTCATCACGTAAATGGCCATCCACATATCCATTAGCATGTACATTCATTCCTGTGCTTCCTCTTCCGGCAAAAGTAGAGACTACTCCATCCGGAGTCAATTTACGTATACAGTGATTATTACGATCCGTAAAATAGAAGTCATAACAATCCTCTTTATTCGCATCCTCATACTCTTTGTTAAATACGAAGACTCCCTGTCCGGGTTTATTCAAGCGTGCTTTTGTTCCTGCCAAATCTTTATAATCCGCTTGTCCGGGTTGTCCACAAACGATATACGGAGTTGTAAGCCGCTTGTTAACTCTGTCATAATTTGAACGGAGAATATAGTGCTGATTCTGTACCATCATATAAACATAATCACCAGATGGATGAACGATAAAGTTAAATTCCCAGTTGGCATCCTGAATCGTAAACAGTTCTTCTGCATGAGCTTTATTATCATTTGCCCCCCATTGGTAAAAATCATATCTGAGCACAGCCCCTGAACCAAAGAAATTATAGTATAATTCACCATTTTCTGGGTGTATCATTGAGTTCTGACACCCTCTACTTGTGGTCAGACGTTTTACTACAGGATTCTGGAAATCTGTAACATCAACCATATCATTGTCTTGGTTACGGATTAACATAATATTACTTGCAGCATTATCAGCTCCTTTTGAGCATGCTATAATCATAGTATCTTTACTTAAAGTCCATGACATGCTACGCAAGCGGTCGGCTCCTTCCGAACTACCGGTTATTCCAGTGTATATTCTTTCATTTTTCAAATCCAATATACGCATCGGCTTACCATTACCATTATTTTCTGCATCCTGAGTTAAATACAGGATATCGTGATTTTTCGGGTCAAACTCGAACCATGCAGGAAAATCTATTTTACCACAGTCGCTAAAAGGACCTTCCTTTATAATTTCTCCATTACCCTTCTCATCTACATATCCACATAAAGTTGATACGACCTTTTGTGGAACATATTTATATTTTGATGATACTATAACATCCTGTTCACCGACTTTTACTTCAATAGTTCCTTCGTAACATTGTTGCGGGGTAATACAGTACAAACTATTACCTTTCGCATTAATTACTTTTGCTTCTTTCCCGCCTATTTTCACAAAGACAATAGAGGAATCAGTACCGAAATTACTACCGTAAATAATCATTCGAGTGTTTGCTCCTCCTGCTTTGGGAGCAAAATCCGTCACAGTCACCGGTTGGCTGGGATCATAAGGTTCCGCAGACGCATCTTTATCATCTTTACAGCTACTGAAGCAAATCGTAAAGAGTAATAATAGAGTCATCCATTGAAATTCAATGATCTCATGTCTCATAGTTTTACATTTCATAATACACTAGATTTAAATTATTGATTATTCTGAACTTTATCCATTAATACCTTCATCCAGTATCCTCCGATTACTGAACGTGCTCTGAATCCTACCCATTTACCGCTGTCTGTATGGTGCCAGTCACTGATAGGTACACGTGATACTGTTTCATTAATATATTTATAGACAGGATCAGAGAATTTCTGGAAAGTTTCCTTATCTGATGACATAGCTGCCGTCCACATGATCCAGTCGGATTTTGTGTATTCTTTACGAGAATCCAAAGGGAGTCCATAAGGATTCTGTTTTGTTAGATAATAATTGAGCTCTTTTCCAATTACATTATTAGGAAATAAATTCAGGGGGTCCTGTCCATACTCTACTAAATAATTGGTCCATGTCGTTAGAATGTCCCAATATTTCTTAGCATAATCTGCATTACCTTCAATTTTCGAAATAGCTGCAGTTAGAATCACCATATTACCACTTTCTTCAATCGGCATGTCACCACCATAAACTTGTCCATTAGCTATTGGATAAGTGCCAAGGTCATGTGCTGCGAAAGGTTTATCCCAGCGACCGCTAGCACTATATTCAAAGATACTAGTCATCATTGCCTTTTGTAAATCAGGATTATAGACCAAAAACAGGGGAGCAGACGGATAGGTCAGGTCGACTGTATTGATACAACCATTACTGTTATTCTCTTTAGAGAACCACATCAGATTGCCTTCTTTGTCTGTAAATAGTTTGTGAGCAGAAATAACTTGACGATAGGCTGCAGAGCATATTTCTGCATATTTTTTACCACCTGCTTTTTCTGCATCGCTATAAATAAGCTCATCAAGTGCACGACAACGCTCCATGATGGATTGATAGTTATCTCTTAGTTTTTCGAAAGCATCAAAAATCGTTACTTTACCATCATGCTTCCAATATCCCATACGTTTCTCATACATATATTCAATGGAATAAATGTCATCATAACCGATCATCAAGAAACCATCTTTACCATCTTTGGTAACAGTTCCAAAATTATGTACATAAGCCATTGCAGGAGTATTTTCTTCCCGACGAGTAATCCATTTGGTCTTACTTGAAGCTAAAGTTCCATTTTTAACAAAAGCTTCCTTCATTCCGCTATAGTCACCCAAACTTATAGATTTTCCTGCTCCATTTACACTACCAAGATATACATATCCCCAGTCAGCACAAATCAAATCACCTTTACGATCACATATCGGCTGGTTGATGGTGCCAGCTTCTACATAACTAATACCATTTTTCGATAATGTACGTGCAATAGTAGGCTGAGTAGTCTCATTCACTGCTAATACCGGAGTCGTTTCTATATAGAATTGTACATCATGCTCTTTTTTATCAAGAGGACGCACGCGATAGGAGATGTAGTTAATCGGAGTTGACAACAAATCCAAGTCATCTATCAATTGAGGCGCTGTAAATACAACATCTAATTCGACAGGTCCGCAGGTGAATGTATAGTAACTGGAAGTGGCTAGTACATCTACCGATTTCTGTACAGCCTCATTTTCAAATGTTACTGCATTTTTCTTTTCACGATATAAACCAAAATCCACATAAGATCCTCCAGTTGTGTTATGACAATGCGCTGCAATCACATTTTTGCCATTACGAAGTTTTTTCTTGGCTTCATCTGAAAGTTTTAGGTTTACATTATTCTTCCATACGAGATCTGTAGCAACCAGTTTTTCTCCATTTAAATATAATTCGAATACATCGTCATGAGAATAAATAAGAAAAATATTCTCTGTTAAATCCAAATCATTTATTTCAAATGTACGTCGGATATAAATATCTGTATTATCTCCTTTCCATTCTGTGCGAACACGTGGCATATCACGGCTACCGAAAGCTGCTTTACCTTTTTTCCAACTACTATCATCAAACTGGAATTCTTGCCATCCATTTGCTGGTTGACTATTAGTATATGCAGCCTCCCAACGTTCCACATTTGTCATGGGAGCAATAGGTATTAGAGCTACTTGATCTTTACCCAAGAAACGATACACTTTACCATCTACGCGTAAAGCCCCTACTAATGGCTTCTTAGCTGTAGTCCAGTGTTCTGTACTTCCTTCCATTAATTTATCATAAGGAGACCAGATAGAGAAGTGAGGATCTGAAACAACGATAGGTACCGATGGAGTACGTAGCGCTACCTCTTTTACTGGTTTAAAAAAGTTGCCGGTTTGAGCATTTGCGAATAAACCGACCGAAAAGGCCATTACTGTTAGTAGTTTCTTCATAAATATTTTCTAATTAATCTACAATTTTAAGGTTACCCATCTACAATCTTGTTTACCTATAAAGAAAAACAAACCCTACGTTTTCTTTTATTTCTCTTTTTACCTTCTTACTATTACCTTTTAAATGCAATCTTACCTTTCTTATCGCTATACCTAAATAATATATTAAAATCAGTACTGTCGAATATTTATAAATGCTAGAGGAAAAGTTTATATAGAATTGTGTGTTTCAGGTAGGACCCAGGATTCATACAAATCCATTTGTTTTTCCATAGCATTTTATTTGTAACGCTACAAAATAATGGAATTAATGCTAAATATTAGGAAAATCTGTGTTCAAGAAAGGACAAAATCTATTCTTTTTTCATATTTTGAGTGTTTTTAAAGTGCAAAATAAGTCTCTTACAGTGTGCTTTGAGTAGTTTTTTTCCTTTTTGAGCAATATTTATCCACTTTTATTAAGATAGTACAATGTTTTTGGAGGTTCTAGCTTTTAACGATGAGATATTGCTCATATCGAATAGCTTTTGTAATTTTGCAATACGAAAGCAATACAGATTTACTATCGCAAAATATACTCCATATATTAAACCAAAGTACGTCACTCGAGAGGGGACTACTGTCCTCTATGTTCGATATAACTACAATCGAACTAAGCGTACGCTCATCTCTACTGGATACAGTATTAAACCGGAACACTGGGATTCTAAAAAGAGATGGATTAAGCGCGCTTGTCCAAACTATGATGAAATTGATGCCTGCCTGATTAGAATAACGTCCAAGCTTGGAGAAATTCTTACATATGCTAAGATAAACGGAATAAGTCCAACCGTAGATTTTGTTTTACTTGAATTAAAAAAAAATAGAGAATATGAATTACGTCCTAATCGGGTAGATATATTTGACGCATTAGAAAGATATATTACAGAAAAAGCTCTTGTTGTTTCTGCAGACCAAATAAAAGACTACCGAACACTTCGTAAACATCTGATCGCTTTCAAAGAACATTCATCGCAGCCAATTACTTTTCATAACCTGAATCTTATATTTTACAATGAATTCATGGACTATTTATTTTATAAGGTTATAAAGCCCGATGGGAGTGTTGGCTTGCTCACTAATTCTGCAGGAAAAATTATACGTTTGTTAAAGGGATTTGTTAATTATCAAATAGATAAAGGAGTTATTCCTCCAATTGACTTGAAGCATTTTAAGGTCGTAGAAGAAGAAACTGATGCTATTTATTTAAGTGAAAAGGAACTTTCAACAATACACGAGTTAGACTTGTCAGATGATAAGCAATTGGAAGAGATTAGAGATGTTTTTATTACTGGGTGTTTTACAGGACTACGATATAGTGATCTGAACGGGAAAAGAGAGTCTATGAAAAATGGGAGATGATCTCTTCTCATACTTGCCGACGATCGTTTTGCACAAATATGTATTTATCCGGCTTTCCTGCCGGAGAACTTATGCGCATATCCGGGCATAAGAGTCCATCTGCATTCATGAGATATATAAAGGTGGATAATCTACAGGCTGCAAAAAGACTAAAAGAACTTCGAGCTAAACTTGCCAGGTAAAGATTGAAATATTTCATCTTAGTTATTTCAAATTATGTTCTATTTTTCATATATGCAGAAGAATTAAGATTCTATTGAGTTGCTAAATAGAAAAAAGAAAGTCACATTTACATCATATATATTCTTTTTATTGAATATATATAGCATAATTCTTTATAAATATGTACTTTTTCCTACTATCGAAAAGATGTTTTGATATAATGAAACAAGTCGTTGGTTTAAAAGGAACATCGCCTACCTTTAAAAGAAACTACTTATTGGTTTAAAATAAACCACACTATGGACTCCTGAATGGGGTTCTAACATCTACTTTCCTTATAACCTTAAGCTATCACACAATAACATTTCTCTGCAAAATAGCATAAAAAGATAGATAAATCATTCCAGGAAGCTTTATTTACGTCGAATTCATTCAACAAGAGCAATTATTCAATCTATTTGATTTTTAATATCTTAAAATGTTGCTAGTTTTTATGTCATAAAAGAAATTACATGGATAAATGAAAAAAGAGAGAGGAAAAATATTCATTTTTTCAGATTAGTCCATTTCTCATCTTAGACTACCACTACATTTATCCATTAACTTTTTATTTATTAAAAGTCTGCTCATAAGTTAGAATTTTGTACTTCATTTAATAGCCATAACAACACAAAGACAATACAGACTAAAGATAATTACCTGTATTTCAAATGATTGATGAATGACAGTTTAGTCTGGACAGGACCC
>PPYF01114724.1_pt1 | contig 13708 bp, 6 predicted proteins | sample 1559871 | NCBI WGS metagenome assembly PPYF01 (sample SAMN08240021, study PRJNA423297) | Human gut metagenome, whole genome shotgun sequencing project. | reverse complement strand
ATATTACATAGCTTGTTTTTAGTATATCATAAGATTGACCTTTTTCAATTAATTTCAAGTCAATTATGTCCTGATAATATCGTGACCTCTTCGGTAGCTCCTCATAATTTGTCGTTTGCATTTCAAGATTAAAAACAGTATTTTTGTCATCTTCAACATAGATGTCCAGTCTTATTGACTTTGAACCCGGTGCAATCTGAATGGTTTCTTCATAATCAAGATATTCAATGTCCCTTATCTTAATGTTTAATATCTGCTCTAACACCGGCTTGCATATCTCTTTATTAGACATTACTTTGGCAAACATAAATGCATCTGTTATTCCTAATTCTTCATATTGTTTTCCCATTATCTTATCCTCCCTTGTTTATTTAATATCTAAATATATTTTAAATAATAAATGCGCTTCTGTCAACATTTTATTTATGTGTTTCGGATTCAGTTTATGTGATGTTTACCTTATATAAAAAGTCAACTGGAAAGTATTAAACTTTAAATCTAACTTTCTAACCAGCTTTTTATTAACTTTTTTGAATAGTATTAGATAAATAGTTACATCATAAGCAGTATTCGTATTCCGCTTCGTTCCATACTCATATCGCGCTAGCGCGATATATTCCTGAATTAAAAATGCTTTTATTGAGCAAGCTCATAACGCAATTTTATTTCAGTCATGCACCGCTTAAAGTTACGCGTAAAAAGTCCCGGTAAGATTGGTTACCCAATCTTCCGGGACTATGAGAATATGAGAAAGCAATGCTTTTCAATATTATCAGGCTATTTTACTTTGACTACATGATATAATGTGTATGTCTTACCACCACTTGTAACTGTAATCTTAATTGTAGCTTTGCCTTTCTTAACAGCTTTAACTTTACCCTTCTTAGAAACCTTAGCTACCTTCTTGTTAGATGTTGCATACTTAACTGTAGCACCACTTGCAAGGTTTGCTAATTTAATCTTCTTAGATTTGCCTTTCTTAAGAACTGTTTCGTCTGCAACTGCAAGGTTCTTTCCTGCTTTGCTAATCTTGCTTACTTTGAAGCTTGTCTTAGCTTTGCCCTTAACTTTGACATTGAAGTAGTACTGGCTTACAACACTGCCCTTCTGGATGCAGATTGTTAATTTAGCTTTACCTTTCTTCTTTGTCTTAATTACACCCTTATTACTAATTGTTGCAACTTTCTTGTTGCTTGTGTAAGTATAAACCTTAGCACCCTTAGTATTCTTAAGACGTAACTTGTATGTAGCCTTAGCGCTTAACTTCTTGCTTGAAACTACTGTTGGAACCTTTAATCCTGTAGCACCACTTGGTGTATCTTTGTTAGCTGCTACTGTAGTTGTTCCTTCATTAGCCTTAGCTGGTGCTGTAGTTGGTGCTGTAGTTGTTTCGCCTGCGGCTGGTTTTGTTGTTGTTTCACCTGTAGCTGGTGTTGTTGTTTCTTCGCCTGTTGATGGTGTAGTTGTTTCTTCACCTGTGCCAGGTGTTGTTGTTTCTTCTGAACCTGGTGTTGTAGTTGTTTCTTCAGGCTTCTTAACTTCTGCCTTGATTACTTCGATTTCAGCAAGACCAACTGCTGTTGTTGATTCTGAAACTTCGTCAACTACGAACTTAATGTTCTTAACTTCTTTGCCTTCGCCAAGACTGATTTCCTTAACTGCACCATCATTTGGAAGTTCTCCAACTTCAAGTGTTGTTCCATCCTCAAATTCTAAGTGAGATTTTGTGATGTGGTCATCTGTATTAGGTCTGTCATAAAGTTTAATTGTTGTAACTTTCTGTGCTTCATCGTATGCAAGATTTAACCAAGCACCTTTTCCTTCATTCTTTGTTACCCATTCAGCCCATGGGAATCTTGTATGCTTGTTAGCAAGTCCTGTTGCATAACCATCTGCAATACCGTCAACTGCCTTAACTGCACTCTGGTCATCCCATCTGCTGTCACTGCTGTTTTCACTTGATGCTGTTACTGTAGCAAGTGAACCAATACTGTTTGTTTCATGCTTGTAGAATACTTCATTAACCTTTGAGAATGAAGCAATCCAATTGTAGTATTCTGTTGAATACTTACGAAGTGCCTGATCCTTTAAGTTATACTTAAATGGTCCCTGACGCATGCTGTATGGAGTTAATACGTTTTCTCTTTCGCTCCAGTTAAGCATTGTCTTTTCTTCAAGACCATCAAGGTGCTGCCAAGCTCCTAAATATGTGTTAAGTTCTTTGCCCCAACCGTAGTTACCCTGATCTTTAGGATATACTTCATCAGTCATATGGCTATGGATAATAGCTTCGTGAACTGTTGGCTGGAATTTATCGTTTTCCTTCTGGATATTCTTAATAGCTTCATTACCGAATAATCCAAAGTATGCATGGTCATAATGCATATCGTATCTTGATGTCATATAAACATCTGTTGGGTTAACACTCTTCATTACACTTTCAAGGTCTGCTAAGAAGTTAGCACGTGTGTATGAAGCATGTTCTCCTGTCATAAGATAATGATAATCATTTCTTACACTTTCATCACCATATGTTTTTGTTACACCATTTCTTGAAGATATAACTTTATTATCATCTGCAATGAAAATATTATATACAAAACTGTCTGTAAATGCTGTTGTGTACTGTCCAACACCCATACCACCGTTATCTGCATAGCCTAAGAAGTACAAGTGATCTGTTGGTACACCGATTGTATTTAATGCATTTACTGTATCTCTGATTCTTAATTTACCATGGTCTACACCACTGTAATCTCCGTTTGTTGCATATACAACGTAAACTTCGTCGCCATTTGCAACAGCTCTGTTCATAACACCACCTGCCATTAACATTTCATCATCTTCGTGAGGTGCCATTACTAAGATTCTCTTATGATGTTTAACTTTTGCGTCAACACCGTCAAAGTGTACTTCTGAAACTTTTGCAGTCATACCCTTTTCGAACTGGAACTTAATTCCTGTAATTTCGTCTTTTGATGCTGATACAACTTTTCCTGAATCTTTTGAATCACATGAACCTGCTTCAACCCATCCTTCAGATGTGTTAACCAATACTTTGTATGGTGCAGCTTCGCCTTCAAAATCAACGCTGAAGTTTTCAATATTGTATTCTCTGTCTAAACCGATTGTTAATGATGGATTTTCATCATCAGCATCAGGTGTCCATGTTGTGTTTGCATCTCTATCTGTAACATTTTCTCCATCCTTAGATGATGAAACTGTTACCGGCTGGCTGTATGCCAAGTCAATATCAATGTTCTGTCCTTTTTCAGTAAGAACAATCTTGTTTTCTTCTTCAGGATTGATTACTTCTTCACCTAAAACTTTTACTTCACCAATTGCAGGCCAAACTGCTACTCTTGACTCTTTGTGAAGTGGTAACTGTGTTAATGTTACACGAACATATTGGTATTTGTTATTTGCATATTCTGCTGCAATCTTACCATACTGTTCCTTTGAGAAATCAGTGTTAGCTGTATTATCCCATAACATATCCCAGCTACTCTTATCATTTGAACCTTCTACCTTATACTGCCATGCCTGACCGTAAGCCGGTGTTGTTGCCGCCTGAGCATCTTCAAGTGTAGGAAGTACTTCATGTTCAAATACTAAGTCAAATGCCTGAATCTGCTGAGCCTTACCAAGGTCAACCATCCACCAAGCACCTTCTTTTTCTGAATCTCCGTCGCCTACCCAAAGTGTTCCGTCGTTTCCGTCAATTGCATTTGCAGGATCTCTACTTACTGTTGAAGCTGTTGCTTCTCCATCAAGTGCAAAGTTAGTAAGTTCTTTTGGTCTGTATACGTTAAACTCTGCTACTGCAGGCCATGCATCTTCAATAGTATCTCCAAATGTAAATCTAACATATGAGTATTTCTTTTCTGTTATAGATTCATCTAAAGTTACTTTCTGTGTAGATGCAACTTCTTCATTTGCTGTCTGATCCCAGATAACATTCCAGTTAGTCTTGTCTGTTGAAGCTTCTACTTTATATTTCCATGCTGATTTAGCTTTATCACCACCGAAAGTAACATCTAATTTTTCGATATTATAACTTCCGTCTAAATCTACAACAAAGTTTGCTCTGTCTTCTGTAACTGTATCACCCTGATTTGACCAACCATTTGAAATCCACATTGTTGTTTCATCACCATCCACAATGTTTGATCCTACGCATCCAGGATCCCAATCACTCTGAGATGATGTAGTTACAGTCTTATCAAGTGAAATATTAGTTTCTGTATCTGAAATTCTTTTCTTCTTTGATAAAACAATGTTATCAAACTTAACCTGATCTACACCATTATCTGACTTAATCACGATGTATGTTGCAGGAACCTTTTTCTTAAAGTTAGTTGTAAATGTCTGCTTCTTGCCTGTTACCGTAAATGTCTCGCTTTCTTCTCCTGCTTCAACCTTTACAGTAGCTGTTCCTTTAGCACAATATGCTTCAAAACTTGTTAAAGCATACTTGTCAGGAATAGCTATTTTGTTAGCCTGTTCTTCATTAGTATATGAAGTAGCCCATAATTTACCGTCTGTTACGTTCCAACCACGGTTACCGAAGTCACAGTTAGAATATACACCTGTTAATGCTCCGTTATTGCAATCATCAAAATCTAATAAAATCTTTCCTTCACCAAGGTCTTCTTTAATACCACTGTTGTAGCTGTTATCAGCACCAATGTTTGGCTTAACAAATGATTTTACTTCGTTTCCGTAGAAATCCTGTCCGCCATTGTCGATAACTGAAATACCCTGGTCAATAACTGTTGCTCCATCTTTAAGTTTGTATCCGTCAACAGTACCATAAGTAATCTTAAATTCGCCGTTAACGTCTTCAACTGTTGCGCTTGTTCCTTCTTCTAACTTAACATAGTCGCTCTTAACTGCTACCCTGGCATTTTCATCGTCAGCTCTTCTATTGTTAAGGTTTGCTCCACCGTAAGCATTGTTATTTACAACACCCATATAACGTGAATCCCAAGCCTGTGCCTTATTTACTCCGTTGTCATCTATCTTTTGAGCTTCTGTTATAATGACATTATTTCTAATTTTAAATCTATCAGTAGAAGTTACTGCTGTTGTATCATCCCAGCTACGTGTAATAGATCCATCATGGTCTGCATCCATATAAATCAAGTTGTTATATGCATCCAAGCTTCCATTACCGCCCTGACATAATGTTAATACAGCACCACCGCCATAACGGTTTGTACCATATCCATCATTAACACTGATGTTATATCTGTAGTATGTCTGATATGATGTTCCTAATGCACATTCAAAGAATGAACCTGATGGATTGTCATGTGTATAGTTGTACTGAACATAATTTAAGTCTGCATAAACGTCAGCGTCAAATGCCTGTGAATCTTCCTTATCACCGGAAGCTCCTGAACCAAACACTTCGTTGTACTGGCAGATTGTTTTCTGACCATGTTCCCACCAAATAGGAACGTTTCCGTTAGGACCACTGTTACATCCATTTGCAACATTATATTCAATAAGTGCATTTTCATAATCTGATGGACAAATAGCTGCGTTACCTACGTTTTCGCAGTAATTGCTACGAATTACAAGATTTTTACTTCTATATGTTCCACCGCCACCTTCAGTAATTCCACTTTCATCAGGGAATGTTGAGCTTCCCCATGTTGAAATAAAGTTAATACCGTAATGGTTTACATTTTTTACATAGTTTCCTTCTACAGTAATGTCTTCCCAATTAGTAGCTTTCTTGTTACCACGGATAGCATATACAATACCACCACGACCGATACCTGCCTGCTGACCGATTGGAATAGAAATTACGTCATGAACGTATGTATTCTTTACATTAATTTCATGAAGTGTTCCTGCATCCTGTCCCATAATCAAGATACCATATTTCTTAATATGATCATCTTTAGTTTTTGTATGGTTTGTTACTTCAATAGATGTGATTTCCCAGTATTCCTGATTATAGAAATATACTGCTGTGTTAAATACACGATTCTCTAAATCATCACCTTTGTCTCCACACCAGCTATCACCATTGATAACAGGTCTGCCGTCTTTAACGTCACCATATGCGTCAATTGTAATAGGGTTTCCTTTTTCACCTGAACCCTTTGGACTTAAAAGACCGCTCCATGAGCAACCTCTTTTAAATCTAAGCTTATCACCCGGCTTGAAAGTAGTTGCATTAACTTTTTCAAGTGACTTCCAGGCTTTTGTTTCACTAGTACCGTCATTATCGTCATTTCCGTTTACGGAATCCACGTAATAACTAATGCCTGTTGTTGCCTTAGTAGCTGACGCTGATACGAATGTACCGTTGCCAAGTACTGTAGTAACTATCATTGCCAAAGACAACAATAGGGCAAGCATCTTCTTCTGCTTCATAAAGTACCTCCTTTTTATTTAACCGATTCTTGTCGGTTACCCTTTCAACTTTATTTGTAGTTCCTATTAATATATTAGAAACTAAAGCACATCTTTAATTAACTTTCCTGCTTCCTTATCAACAATAACTGTTACGTTATTGTGTAACTGTAAGATTGAAGCCGGAACCTTTGGAGTTACCGGACCGAAGAATGCATCTCTTATAATCTGTGCTTTCTTCTCACCATTTGCAATTAATAAAATATGTTTAGACTGCATGATTGACTTAATCCCCATTGTGAATGCCTTTTCAGGAACTGCTTCACCTTCATCGAAAAGTCTCTGATTAGCATCAATTGTGCTCTGTGTAAGCTGTACACAGTGGGTAGTTTTTTCAAAAGATTCACCCGGTTCATTGAAACCGATGTGTCCGTTTAAGCCAATACCTAAAAGCTGCATATCAATATTTCCAAGCTCCTTAATAATGTTTTCATATCTTGCACATTCAGCTTCTTCGTCTTTAGCCATACCGTTTGGAAGGCATGTATTAGACTTCTTAATATTGATTAAGTCAAAGAGGTTAGTATCCATGAAATATCTATAACTCTGCTTATGATCACCTGTTAAGCCCTTATATTCATCAAGATTAATAGTACTTGTCTGTGAAAAATCAATGTCTCCCTTGTTGTACCACTCAACCAACTGCTTATAAGTACCAATTGGTGTTTCACCTGTAGCTAATCCAAGTACTGCGTCAGGTTTCATAATAACCTGTGCTGATAAATAATTAGCTGCCTTTCTGCTCATATCTTCATAATCATTAGCTATTATAATTTTCATTATTTTCCTCCTTGCATATTAAATATGTATTGAAATGATAAACTCCCTTTTTATTATTAGAATGTTTATTTTTTATTTACTCTGGTCAACTAAGAACTGAATGAATCTGTCTACACCACCGCCTAAAATCTGAATCTTTTCAGGTCTTACACCTTCTAATGAAGAAACATCGAAGAAATCTCCTGCTTCTGTCTTTGGTGTAAGCATAAAGCTGTCACTTCCGTAAAGACCTTCCTGTATTCCTACGAACTCGTCTCCCCAGAAAGAACAATCTTCTGCTTCGATTCCTTCATCCTTAAATGATTCAAGGATTGTGTCTACATTGTCACTCTTACATGAAATACCAACTTCAAGATACTTAGCATCACATGTTGCGGATACCTTAAGTCCAAACTCTTCTCCAACCTTTTCAGATAATGAAACTAAATCCATTATTCCGTTTTCTAAACCATGTTCTTCTAACATAGCCTTTAACTGTGACATTTCATCTTCCTGCATAAATAACTGATCGCCACGCTCATTTTCTACCTGTAAATCAATCTTGCAGTAGTTTGGTCTTGAAAATACAACATCAGTTTTGAAGTTATATTTTTCAAGTAACTCTCTGTGGATTTTGTAGCATACATCATGAATCTTTAATAATCCTTCTGTGTCAGGTATACAGTCAGCGAAAATCTCCGGCTGACCGTTAACCATCTTATAGTTGTATGCTCCTCTGCCTAAACCTAAATAAAGGTTTGAAGCTTCCTCTGGAGTGAAATGTTCATGAATTTTTCCACTGGCAATTTTGTCATATGTTGTACCACTTACAATTACAAGCTTTACTCCACTTGCAAGTAAAGGCTTCATAGCTGCAACAGCTTCCTCAACAGGAGCCTGTCTTGACATTACGGCTGTTCCGTCCCAGTCGAAAAATATTGCCTTATATTTCTTGGACATATTCTTCTCCTTCCTTATTTAAAGTGATAGGTTCATGATTACTCTTAAATGTAATAGGAACCTGATTAAGTAATTTATATGTAACCTTACCCTGTTCAATTTTGATTCTCATATCGCTACCATGATATTCAACACAGAATTCGTATGACTTCCACTGTTCAGGAAGTTTTGGATGAATTGTAAGTTCGCCTGTGTTAGAACGAACACCTGCGAAACCAAATACAATACCCTGCCATGTTCCTGCCATGTTAGCTGCATGGATTCCTGCATAGAAATTATCATGCATATCATCAAGATCCATTCTTGCTGACTGTGAGAAATACTTGTAAGCTTCTTCATCGTATCCAATCTGGCTTGCAAGGATTCCAAAAATACAAGTAGATAATGATGAATGATGAAGTGTAACTGTCTGATAGAAATCATAGTTTCTCTTAAGCTCTTCTTCTGTAAAGAAGTTACTATGAAGTAACATTCCAAGAATTGCATCAGCCTGTTTTGACATCTTCTGTCTGTAGACAAACAATGGATGATAATTTTCGTATAATAAATGTCTCTTTTCTTCCGGAATCTTAGATTCATCCCAAGGCTTTCTCATCATAAATCCGTCATCCTGTGGATAAATCTGTAATTTTTCATCAAATGGGAAATACATATTGTTAATAATTCTTTCCCAGTATTCTAGTTCTTCGTCTTCAAGTTCTAACTTTTCAACTAACTTGTTGTATGCATCTTCGTCAAGACTCTTCATTCTGTCTAATGCCCACATAGCACTACGAATGTTTTCTCTTGCCATTAAGTTAGTATAGAAGTTATTATCAACGATTGCGTTGTATTCATCAGGTCCTGTTACTGAACAAATACAATATTTGTTATCCTTGCATTCTGCGAAGCATCCTACATCTGCCCAAACTCTTGCAGTTTCAACTAATACTTCTGCTGCTCTGTCGATTAAGTACTGGTCATCACCTGTAATATCAAGGTAGAGCTTAAATGCATATGCAATATCTGCATTAATATGATACTGAGCTGTTCCAAGTGGAAAATATGTTGATGCTTCTTTACCATTGATAGTTCTCCATGGATACAATGCACCTTTCATATGTCCTAAAACTTTAGCTCTGTCTCTTGCATCATCAAGAGTGTCATATCTATAATTTAATAACTGCTTAGCTAATTCTGAATCTGTGTAAACGAATACAGGAAGTACATACATTTCTGTATCCCAGAAATAATGACCTTCGTATCCTTCACCACTAAGTCCCTTAGCTCCCATACCTGTTCTGCCATCACGACCTGCAGACTGCATAATATGGAATAAGTTAAATCTGATACCCTGCTGTAATTCTTCATCGCCTTAATCTTAATGTCGGCTTTGCTCCAGAATTCATCCATCTTTTCTTTCTGAAGTGCTTCGTATTTGTCATAACCTAATACTTTTGCTTCTGAAAGTTTAGCTCTAATAAATGGAAGAATTTCTTCTTTAGGCATATCAAGTTCTGAAGTGTAAGCAATCATCTTTTCAAATGTTACTTCTTTGCCTTCTTCAGCATAAACTTCATATGAAGTATGTCCGTCTTCTTCTCCAATAACACATTCAGTCATATGACCGTCTGTAACAACAACACTACCACAAGCCATTGAAAGTTTACTGTTCTTTGTTTCTCCCTGGTATAAAATATAATCTTCATCAGATTTTAATTCTTCTACCACAAGATGTTTACCAAATGGGCCATAGTCAACTAAAGGATTAGTCTTTCTTGTGTGGTTTTCAACGCCTGCTTCAACGTAAGAACTAAACTTAACTGTGCCTTCAAAATTAATAGGTGTAACCTTAATCTGAATAGCCATAATGTTCTTATCAGCAAGAGAAACCAATCTCTTAAATGTTGCTTTAACTTCCTTGCCCTTAGGTGATTTCCAAACAACGTTTCTTACAACAATACCTTCATTCATAAGAAGGCTTCTGCTGTATTCAACTATTTCTCCTGCTTTTAAATCGAACATTTCACCATTTACTTCAATAGTGGTCTTTTTTAAATTAGGTAAATTAAGTAATGACTGGCTTGTTTCAGGGAAACCAAAGTTCCACTCACCATATCTTATATGTTCACTTTCATAAAAGCCATTAATGAAGTTTCCTTCCAGACCTTCATCTACCGTGAAAGGATATCCTTCGTCAAATGTACCACGAGTACCAATGTAGCCGTTTGAAAGTGCAAATGTTGTCTCGTTTCTATAATTCCAGTCTTTAACAAACTTTTCTTCGGTAACTTTCCATTCTTCTACCGGATATGTATTTTTTTCCATTCTCTATTCCTTTCTTTAACCCTTTACAGCACCTGCTGTCATACTTTCCATAACTTGCTTCTGTAAGATAATAAAGATAATAATTGTTGGAAGAACCGTGATTATTACCGCCGCAAACAGTGCAGAGTAGTTATTAGCAAATGTTCCTAAGTAATAGTTAAGTGCGATTGGAACTGTTCTAGCTGTATCACCACTTGTGAGCATTAATGCGAAGTAGAATTCGTTCCATGTATTAATAAACTGTAACATTGCGATTGTTGCCAAACCAGGCTTAGCCAATGGTAAAACAACCTTTGTAAATGACTGAATAAATGTTGCGCCATCAATATATGCTGATTCTTCAAGCGCTACTGGAATAGTCTTGTAGTAACTTACCATTACGAAGAATGACATTGGAATACCCATTGCTGCATACACGATAATCAGTCCAAATTTTGTATCGTATAAACCTAATGTTTTGAAAATTGCAAACAATGGCTGTGATATGGCCTGTGCTGGAAGCATCAATGATGCTGAAATTAAAAGCACTAAGATTGTTTTCAATTTAAAGTTATATCTTGCTACAACGTATGCACACATTGCTACGAAGCAAACTGTAACAGCTACGCTGACTAATACGATAATGATACTGTTTAAAAAATATTCCTGAATAGGTGCATATTTGAATGCATCGACATAGTTCTTAAAATTAAATGACTTTGGAAGTGCAATTGCAGATGTATTAATTTCTGCATATGTTTTAAACGAACTTAAACCAGCCCAAATAATAGGTCCGATTGAAATAACTACAATCAAAGCAAGAAAGAGATATTTTAAAATTCCGCAAACTACGCGAACACCAACCGGCTGTTTTTTTACTGAACCAAGCTGCATAGGCATTGGTATGTATTTTTCCTTCTTAGCCATGTTTTTATACCTCCTTCATTTCCTGTTTCTGGTTAAATAATTTCTGAATTAAGATAACTAATACTAATCCTAATGCAATCTGGATAACACCTACCGCGTTAGCCTTACCATAGTTGTTTTCAAGAGTGATAATCTTGTACAAGTATGTTGGTAAGTTAAGTGTTGCATTACCTGGACCACCCTTAGTTGTCATATAAATAATATCGAACTGTGATACCATTGCTACTGATGCTAAAACTACACAAGTGCCAAATGCATTCTTCATTAATGGAATTGTAATATATCTGTCTGCCTGTGCAGGTGTAGCACCGTCTACCATTGCTGCTTCGTAGATGTCAGGGCTTATCGCTCCCATTTCACCCATGAAGATTAACATATTAAATCCTGAGTAAAATACCCAAGTTGCTGTCACTGTCATAAATGCATATTTTGAGTTACCGAATAAGTTTAATACCTGAGTTGTGTCAAGTCCGAACTTTTCGTAAATAATCTTGATTACACCAAAAGATGGGTTTAATAATAATGAAAACATTACTGCTGTTGCTGCTGTCGGGACAATGTTAGGAATAACATATGCAACTCTTGCAAATTTCCATCCCTTTGGTTTTCTACGTAAGATAAGTGCCATAACGAAACCAAATCCTACATGAAGCGTTGACTGAATTAATACCCACTTCAAAGTGTTAACTATAGATACTGAAAAATCAGGATCTGCAAATATTGTCTTGAAATTCTTTAAGCCTTCAAATACCGGTGACTGTGTAAGTGAGTAATCACAAAATGAAGTAGTGATAACCATTACAAATGGAATGGCATATACTAAACAAAACAGTACTAAACAAGGTAATGAGAATGCTAATATCCAACCTTTTTTTCCTCTTGTGCTCATATTTTTCCTATTTCCTTTCAAAAAAAGAGCGCTGCACTATTTTCTAGTGCAGCACCCATCATCAATTTGCTCTAGTTTTTCTTAGCTGCATCAGTTAACTTCTGGCAAAATTCTTTTGCTGTCATGTTACCATATGCAAGTTCTGGCAACTGTGTTGAGAATGTATCAATTACGTTCTGATACCAATATGCCTGGTTCTGACCATATGTATATTTAGCCTTTGACTGAATATCTAATACTTCTGCCATTAATGGGTCTGATTCTTTTAAGCTGTCTGGAACTTCGATATTGCTTGATACTGGCTGTAATCCTGCCATTTCTAAAGCTTTAAGCTGATTTTCTGCTGTTGTTTCAAACTTAAGGAATGCAACTGCTGCTTTAACCTTTTCAGGATCCTTTGTACCTACCATGTCACCAGGTGTTGGAACACTTTCCATACCTGAACCAGGAAGAAGCATAATGCCAACTTTGTCATAGAAACCTTCAGGAGCTTTGTCTGTGCTCTTGAAATCAGGAATCATCCAAGGTCCGTTAGGAAGCATTGCTACTTCGCTGTTGAAGAAGTGTGTTGCCATTGTGTCATACTTTCCACCTGCTGCATCTGATGTTGTGTAGTTCTTTAACATCTTCTGTAACTGTTCTGTTGCGTTTACAACTAAGTCTGATGTGTAGTCTGTTGGGTACATTGTGTTCATGAATTTGTTTCCTTCTTCACCAGCTGTACCAATTAAACCACTATACCAAAGGTTAGATAACCAACCAAGGTCTGCTGTATCCATACTTACTGGAGTGATGTTCTTTGATTTTAATGTATCACATGCTTTGTAGAAATCATCCCATGTTTCGTAAGCTACGTCAGGAGCTTCAAGTCCTGCTTTCTTAAATAAGTCTTTGTTGTAGTAAATATACGAAATTTCTTTTGATACCGGAATACCGTAAACCTTTCCTTCATATGAGTTGAATTCAAGATCCTGGTCACTGAACATTGCTTTCCATTCAGGATCCTTATCAAGGTATTCTGTAATGTCTGTAACCTTTCCTGACTTAGCAGCTAATGCTGTAATGTTGTTACCACCATTTAATACGATGTCTGGAAGATCACCACTTGAGATTAATAATTTAATCTTCTGGTTGTAAGCATCTGTTGTAGGAATTTCTTCGAATTTGAATTCTACATTCTTTCCTTCTTCAGTCTTCTTAAATGCATCAAATAAATATTCATAATAATCTGCTGCATAGTCTGTACCAACGTGATAGTTGATTACGTTTAATGTTATCTTTCCGTCTGCTGACTTTCCTTCATCTTTCTTAGATGTGTCTGAAGAGCTTCCGCAGCCAGTGAAAATACCGGCTACCATTGTTGCACAAAGTGCAATGCTTAATAATTTCTTTCTCATAAATTCTACCTCCTGGTTTCTTGTGTGTTGTTTGCTCTTTTGTTTATATTTAACATTATAT
>PPYF01425104.1_pt1 | contig 13710 bp, 10 predicted proteins | sample 1559871 | NCBI WGS metagenome assembly PPYF01 (sample SAMN08240021, study PRJNA423297) | Human gut metagenome, whole genome shotgun sequencing project. | reverse complement strand
CACAGAAGTCCAAGGAGATACCCATGAGTAATCTGGAACCGGCAACCATCCTGTTGATCGACGATCATCCGATGCTGCGAACCGGTGTAAAACAGCTTGTCAGCATGGCGCCCGATATTACCGTTGTCGGCGAAGCCAGCAATGGTGAGCAGGGTATCGAGCTGGCTGAATCCCTTGATCCCGATCTGATCCTGCTTGATCTCAACATGCCCGGCATGAACGGCCTGGAAACTCTCGATAAGCTGCGTGAAAAGTCACTGTCGGGCCGTATCGTTGTGTTTAGCGTATCCAATCATGAAGAAGACGTAGTTACCGCACTGAAACGCGGCGCTGATGGTTATCTGCTGAAAGATATGGAGCCTGAAGATTTACTCAAAGCCTTACAGCAGTCAGCGGCCGGTGAAATGGTGCTGAGTGAAGCCTTAACGCCGGTTCTGGCCGCCAGTCTGCGTGCTAATCGTGCAACGTCGGACCGTGATGTCACCCAACTGACACCGCGTGAGCGCGACATTCTCAAGCTCATTGCCCAGGGGCTGCCGAACAAGATGATCGCCCGTCGTCTGGACATCACTGAAAGTACGGTAAAAGTCCATGTGAAGCATATGTTGAAGAAAATGAAGCTCAAATCACGCGTCGAAGCCGCGGTATGGGTACATCAGGAACGCATTTTCTGATAACGCGTTGATGCTTCATTGCTAACGAGGATCATTTTCCGAAACGGTAATAAACGGTTCGGTCAGTGATAGCGTGATCTCATTGGAAGAGACACGCTGACCCTGCTCATCTTCTACCACCACAGACAACCGCCAGCGGTTTGTCGCGCCTTCGCTGCTGTCCCACTTCGGCATAATAATCGTCCAGCCTTGCGCGCTTCGGTTATCGCTACCCGCCGTTAAACTCAACGCCTGGGTATCACCCTGCCAGGTCAAATGGCGGATCCCATGCAAACTACGCACCTGCAGCTTCAGCGCCACCGTCTCACCAGACTTGAGATCCCAGGGCGGCGTGGCCAAAAATACCGACAATGTTTTACGCTGGCGATATTCCAGCGTCGGCAGATTGTTACGCTGCGGATCGTCATAACGACTGCCGCGCAGCGATCGGCTGTTTGCCACCTCGCTGACCATCAGCTGTTTTTTTAGCGGCACGCCAAAGCGGTAATTCAGCGTTAAGCCGAGGTTATTCTGGCTGACTCCGCTTTCCCCCTGCTTATGTTGTGCCGTCACGGTAATCAACGGCACCGGCGTATAGCTCAATCCCAGATTCACCGCCACAGGATTGTGGTACCCGGTTCCGGAATGAAACAAATCCACCCGGTCGCCAAAATACTGTTCCACGCTGACGCTGGTATTGAGGTGTTGATAGAACGGCATGCGCATTTGCGCAGTCAGGTCGTAGCCGCGGGCCATCCGTTGTTCCTGGGTTGCGGAACGCTCCTGCCAGGAGGACAACGGTTGGTAATAGTTAGCGGATAAGCGCAAGTATTCGCCCCACGCCTCGGCGCCAAGGCCTCCCCGGGGCAGATTTTCATCCAACAGGTTGTCATAAAAGGTGTTGTAACCCAGAAACCAGCCGTCGCGTACCCAGCGCAGCCCAATCCCCGCATTGCTGACTAAACCTTCGCGGTCATGCTGGCTTCACCAAACGCTTTGACCATTTCGGCAAAGTGCTTTTCGCCTGCCCGCGACTCCGGCGCCATACCGAGATCGGGCAAGCCATCACTATTGTTATCGAAAGGGTTTTCAGCCTGGTGCACAAAAGATGGCTGCGCGCTGGCAATACCGCCTGCCAGCGGCAAGAGTAGGAGAAGAGAAAATCTGCAGCAAACAAAACGGCTCAAATCGTTACTGGCTTTTATATCATTGAATTTAGGGACCACAGCGTAAATCCTACCTGTCCGACGTCCCCTTTGCAGCTTTTTCTCAAATTTTCAGGAATATCCTTAATCATTGAGTGTGATTTTTTGTGCCAGTAATGTCTTCAGTTCCGGAATACACGATCCGCAATTACTCCCGCAACGTAACGCTTTTCCCAATGCCTGAACCGTATCACAACCGTTAGCGATAGCCTGGGTAATGGCCTTTTCTCCTACGCTATAACAACTACAAATAGTCGCGCCCTTATCAGCCGTAATACCACCGGGTTTCCCGCCCAACAGTGCGTGACGAGTCTGAGCATTTTCCGGCGTTTGCACGAATGCGCTGAGGATCGCCGCATCATCAATCTGCGGCAGCGTTGCCGCTGACCAGAGCCCAAGCATCAGCTTTCCTTCATGCCAGGCCAACAGATTCAGTCCCTGCTCCCATTTCGCCTGCTGAAGTTGCCAGCTTTGCGTCACACAATATTGTTGCAGCCACGTAGAAATATCGCTGTCGCCCGCCAGCGTATAACGCAAGGCATTGTCAGCACTTTTGCGCCACCAGTGAACGAACCCCGGAAACGTCAGCGCGGAGCGACAAAACAGCTCTCCCAGCCACCGGGGCTGCCATGCCATAATGCGCACCGCTGTCTGTTTGCTTTCCGGCTGTCCAGAGTCAGAATCACAAATCGGCGCCACCAATGCATTTACCCGCCCTTGACGGGCAAAATGATTATTCCAATGCATTGAAGTGAAGACGCTCCCTGGCCGCTGTCCACGGTGAATGGTCACCCTACCAACCATTACGCCGAGCGGGGAGTTAACCCGGCATAGCGCACCTTCATTCAGCTTGAAGCGATAGGCATCCTCTGGTGCAATTTCTACCAGCGGTTCATTGATGTGCTGCATCAGGCGTGAAATCGTCCCCGTCCGCGTCATAGTGTGCCACTGATCGCGAATGCGACCGCTGTTTAGCACCAATGGATAGAGGGCATCACAGGCCGTTTTCATCCCCTGTGGTGTAACAGATACCAGGCGTAAACGTTGGTTACCACGCCACCCCTGCCAAAAATTTAGCGTTGATGAGCCGGTACTCACTGGCCAGCGAACCGGCGTCATCTCATCCCACTGTTGATGCGTCAGCTCCGCTAACGCGCCGATATCAAATGCACGTTCCCCCCTGTTTTCATAACCGGAAAGCGCCGCATGTTCACAAAATACCTCCCATGCGCTTTGCCAGCCAAACGCATGGGCAAAACCCAACTGTTTCGCCATTTGCGCAACGATCCACCAGTCCGCCCTCGTCTCACCCGGCGCAGGTAAAAATGCACGCTGGCGCGAGATCCGTCGTTCTGAGTTCGTCACCGTACCGTTTTTTTCGCCCCAGGCCTGCGCCGGAAACCGAATATGCGCGTAGCGGCTGGTATCCGTGTCTGCCACGACTTCAGAGACGATCACCAGTGGACAGGCTGCCAACGCCTGGCACACGGCATGGCTGTCCGGTAATGACACCGCCGGGTTTGTCCCCATGATCCATACCGCTTTAACGTCGCCTTTACCGATCGCCTCAAACAAATCCACGGCCATCAAACCAGGCGTCTGCGCCAACCTTTCAGTCCCCCAGAAGCGGGAAAGGCGGGCAAGATCCTGGGGTTCAAAATTCATATGCGCCGCCAGCTGCGTCGCCAACCCGCCAACTTCCCGGCCGCCCATCGCATTGGGTTGCCCGGTCAGCGAAAATGGACCGCACCCCTGTCGACCAAACTTACCGCTGGCCAAATGCACGTTAATAATCGCATTACACTTATCGCTACCGCTGGCAGACTGGTTAATGCCCATGGTGTATAACGTGATGGCTGTTGGCGCGCGCATAAACCAGTCATAGAAGGTGACAACATCGGCAACATCCAGCCCGCAAAACTGCGCCACACGCGCGAGGCTCCAGTCGTGCGCGATAGCAAACGTTTCTACAGCGTCATCAAATTCACTTTGCGCATTACCCTCAGCCACAATCGTGTTCAGTAATCCGACAAACAGCCCAGCATCGCTACCGGGCAGCAGGGAAAGATGCAGATCGGCGATATCACCGGTTGCGGTGCGACGAGGATCGATAACCACGACTTTCATCGACGGATTAGCATTACGCGCCTGCACCAGACGCTGATACAGCACCGGATGCGTCCATGCTGCATTCGATCCCACCAATACCACCAAATCACTGCGTTCGATGTCCTCATAACTGCAGGGCACGACATCCGCTCCCAGCGCCCGCTTGTATCCGGTCACCGCAGACGACATACAAAGCCGCGAATTGGTATCAATATTGGCCGCGCCAATGAAGCCTTTCATCAGCTTATTCGCCGCATAGTAATCCTCCGTCAGCAGTTGCCCAGAGGCATAAAAGGCCACGGCATGCGGTCCATGCTGAGCGATGATAGCGCGCAGACGTTCACCGGCGGTGTCCAGCGCCTGCGACCAACTCGCCGTTTCGCCATCCACCATCGGTTGCAACAACCTGCCGCTAAGTCCTGTGGTTTCAGCCAGCGCCGCGCCTTTGACGCACAAGCGGCCAAAGTTTGCCGGATGTTCGGGGTCGCCTCTGACGGTGACGCCATTATCGTCTACCTGCGCAATCACGCCGCAGCCAACGCCACAGTACGGGCACGTTGTACGAGTCTCACTCATGATGCCTCCGCCCGCAGGATCAACGCCTGAGTTCCCACCCACACTTTGCCCGCCTCCACTTTCACCGGCCAGGCGCGTACCGCCTGTTCTCCGCTGTCATACTGGCGGCCATCGCGCAGACGAATACGTTGTTTATACAGCGGCGAGATAACAATCGGCTCACCCTGCACATCCCCCAGAATACCGCGCGATAACACCTGCGCAGCGCTACCGGGTTCAAGGTTATCAAGGGCATAAATCGTCTGCCCAAAGCGGAATAATGCAATTTGCACATCTCCCAGACGTGCGCCAATACCCGCCTGCTCAGGGATAGCATCAAGGGCGCATATCTCCTGCCAGGGTTTTGTCGGTAATGACTCACGGCCCCTGGATGCAGGTTTAGCCAACTGCGGTTGCCCGCGTAAAGGCGCACGGGCAACCGTCTCATCCGCCTCATCACTATTGATATATGAACAAAACAGCGCCAGACGCTGCGGGCTACTGAGCGTGGTTTGCCATTCGCACTGGTAGCTTTCCACAACCCGCGCCATCTCTTGTTCCAGTTCACTGGCAATCCCTAAACTGTCGTCGAGGATCACTTCACGCAAATACGCAATGCCCCCTTCCAGGTTATCCATCCAGGTGCTGGTACGTTGCAGACGATCCGCGGTGCGAATGTAGAACATCAGGAAACGGTCGATAGTGCGCATCAGCGCGGTATCATCTAAATCACTGGCAAACAAATCGGCATGGCGTGGTTTCATTCCTCCATTGCCGCACAGATAGAGATTCCAGCCTTTATCCGTCGCAATGACGCCCACATCCTTACTCTGTGCCTCGGCACATTCCCGGGTACAACCGGACACCGCCATTTTAATTTTGTGTGGTGCACGCAACCCTTTGTAGCGATTTTCAAGCATCACCGCCATTGCCGTTGAATCCTGTACGCCGTAGCGACACCAGGTCGATCCAACGCAGGACTTCACCGTTCGCAACGACTTCCCGTACGCATGTCCTGTTTCAAATCCCGCAGCCACCAGTTCGCGCCAGATATCGGGTAACTGTTCCAGACGCGCGCCGAAAAGATCCACCCGTTGCCCGCCGGTGATTTTGCTGTACAGCTGATAACGTTTCGCAATCTGTCCTATGGCGATCAGGCCGTCCGGTGTGACCTCTCCCGCAGGCATACGCGGGACCACAGAATAGGAACCGTCTTTTTGAATATTGGCAAAATAGCGATCGTTCGTGTCCTGCAGCGGTAAGTGCGCTGGTTTAAGCAGATACTCATTCCAGCAGGACGCCAGCACTGACCCCACCAGAGGTTTACAGATTTCGCAGCCGTGACCCTGGCCGTAACGGCTAATCAACTGTTCGAAAGTATGGATATGGTTCACCCGTACAAGGTGATAAATCTCCTGGCGCGACCAGGGAAAATGTTCACAGATATCCTTTTTGACCTCAACGCCCTGGGCCGCAAGTTGGTGCTCCATCACCTGTTTCACCAGCGCGCTGCATCCGCCACAACCGGTCGCCGCTTTAGTGCACTGTTTGATGGCGCCAATGTCCGTCGCACCAGCACTTACCGCCCGGCATATATCGGCCTTACTGACGTTATGACAAGAGCAGATTTGCGCTGTATCGGGCAATGCCGCAACCCCAAGCGCTTTTGGCGCACCGCCCGCCAGCGCGGGCAGGATCAGCGATTCCGGCTGACCAGGAAGCGGCATCCCATTCAACATCATTTGCAATAGCGTGGCGTAATCGCCAGCATCGCCAACCAGCACTCCGCCCAACAGCGTTTTGCCCTCTGCGCTGACGACGATCTTTTTGTAGATCTGCTCGGGACCATGCGTCCATTGATAGCTTTTCGCGCCCGGCGTACGGGCATGCGCATCGCCAAAAGAAGCGACATCAACGCCCAGCAGCTTGAGCTTGGTGCTCATATCCGCACCGCTAAAACTGACATCTTCTCCGGCCAGCTGTGCGGCGACTACCCGCGCCATTTGATATCCCGGCGCGACAAGGCCAAAGACTCGCCCTTCCCACAGCGCACATTCGCCGATCGCAAAAATGGCGTCATCTGACGTGCGACAGTGGCTATCGATACAAATCCCACCGCGTTCGCCAATATCTAAACCGCTGCGACGCGCCAGCGCATCCTGCGGACGAATACCCGCAGAAAAAACCACCATTTCGGTTTCCAGCTTTTCGCCGTCGGCAAAGTGCAGTACCAGTCCGTCAGTGGTGCTTTCAATTTCCGTGGTCGATTTTGCGGTGTGGACGCCAACGCCGAGCGCCTCTATCTTTTCTCGTAACATCGCGGCACCGGCGTTATCCAGCTGCACCGCCATCAGATTAGCGGCAAACTCAACAACATGCGTTTCCAGCCCAAGCTGACGCAGCGCGTTCGCAGCCTCCAGACCAAGCAGGCCACCGCCGATCACCACCCCGCGGCGCGCACTTTTCGCTTTCGCTGCAATGGCATCCAAATCGTCCAACGTACGATAAACAAAGCAGGCGGGTGAGTCCCCACCTTTCACAGGGGGGACAAACGGATACGATCCGGTGGCAAGCACCAGCGAATCCCAGTGGGTTTCATGTCCGTCGGCGTTGCGGATGACGCGCATCTCACGATCGATCTCGGTCACGCATTGCCCCAAACGTAGCTCTATGCCACTACGGGCAAAGAAATCATCAGCGACAAGCGAAAGTGATTGCGCGCTGCGCCCGGCGAAATACTCTGACAGATGCACCCGGTCATAGGCGGCATAACGTTCTTCGCCAAACACCACAATGTGATAATGCAAATGCAGATTACAGCTTACGCATTGCTCAAGAAAATGGTGGCCAACCATACCGTGTCCCACAACAGCCAGCGTCGGTTTTGTCATCGTCATCTGTCCTGCAGCCGATGGCTGCGTATCAAAGCGGTCGAAGAGCCAGTCGGAGTGGGCTGTCGCCCCCTGGGCCAGCAAATCGGTTAATGGCGCTGCGCTATGGCAATCGCCCATCAGCAGCACACCATGGAGTTTTCCATCACGCGTCAGCAAGCGGCGATAGTGCCCGCTGAGAGGATCGTATGTGCTCAGGGTGGCATCCGTCGCCGCCGTGTCCGTTACACCTGCACTAAACAGATCAATTCCCGTCACCTTGAGGCGCGTTCCGCTCGCCTGCCAACCAAATCCGGCACCGGTAAAACCCGCCAGTCGCGCAGCCAACACCTCAGCCTGTTTCAGGCACGGCGCAACCAGTCCCCACGTCTGGCCGTTAATCTCGCAGCATTCCCCAACGGCGCTAATGCCGGGCATTGAGGTGCGAAGCAGTTCATCCACCACGATCCCCTGCTGACAAACAACACCGCACGCCTGCGCCAGGGTGATATTGGGTTTGACCCCCGTGGCAATCACCACGCCATTCGCCGCAATACGCTGGCCATCGAGCAACGTTACGCAGTCGGCTTCGATACTGACGAGCCCGGAACTAAGCTCGCAGCGAATACCGCGTCCTGTTAGTTGTGCCTGCAACAGATCGCTGGCCTGTTGATCAAGCTGTTGTTCCATCAGCCTTCCCGCGCGATGAATCAACGTGACATCGTCACCGTGAAGACGTAAGGCTGCCGCGGCCTCCACGCCGAGAACGCCACCACCCAACACCACCTTTGGCCCAGACCGTTGGAGAATCGCCTCGACATCCTGCATCGTGCGAAAAGCATGAACATGCGGTTGTTGGACGCCGGGAATGGGCGGAATAAACGGATACGATCCGGTGGCAAATACCAGCTCATCCCAGAACAAAAGCCGTTTTGTGGTGGTCAGGCTGCGGCTGGTGGCATCAACGGCCAACACAGCTTCATCGCTCAGAACCGTCACGCCGTGATCGAGATACCACTGCGCCGGATGAAGCAAAGTTTGCGCAAAGGGCTTTTCTCCCCCCAGCACCGGGGAAAGTTGGATCCGGTTGTAGGCAAGCTGCGGCTCTTCACCAATAACGGTGACGGAAATGCCGCCGTTTTTGTACATAACAAGCGCCTCAATCAGACGAGTTGCCGCCATGCCATGACCCACAATGACCAGTCGCGTCATCTTCCCCTCCTTACGCCGCCTTCGGCTGTTTCTCATACAGAAAATGGAGAATGCGTTGTCGCAGGTGGTGGTATCGGCTGTCATCGGCAAGCTGGACCCGATTGCGTGGGCGCGGTAAATCAACCGTCAAGATCTCGCCCACCGTCGCCGCTGGCCCGTTGGTCATCATCAGAACCCGGTCGGAAAGCAGCACCGCTTCATCAACGTCGTGAGTGATCAGCACAATGGTGGTATTCAGCGACTGCTGGATGTGCATCACCGTATCCTGCAAATGCGCCCTGGTGAGCGCATCCAGTGCGCCAAATGGTTCATCCATAAGCAGGACTTTGGGTTTCATCGCCAGCGCCCGGGCAATGCCCACGCGTTGCTTCATCCCACCAGAGACTTCACCGGGGTGTTTGTGCATCGCGTGGCCCATCTGGACGCGGTGCAGGTTGTGTTCGATCCACTCACGTCGCTCGGCTTTACTCATGGTGTGGCGAAAGACCTGATCGACGGCCAAGGCTACGTTGTCGAAACAGGTCAGCCACGGCAGCAGCGAATGGTTTTGGAAAACGACCGCCCGCTCAGGCCCCGGCCCGGCGATTTCGCGGTTATCGCAAATCAGGCCACCTTCAGTAGGCAGCGTAATGCCGGCAATCAGATTCAAAAGCGTCGACTTTCCGCAACCGGAGTGACCAATCAAACTCACGGTCTCCCCTTCATGGATATCAAAAGAAACATTGTGTAGCGCGAGGAACTCACCGCTGGCGGTCGAAAAACGTTGGCTGACCGCCTGGACCTGAATAATGGGTTTCATGTTGTCTCCTTATTTTTCCTGCCAGCTATAACGACGCGCCACCAGCATTAGCCCCTGCTCAAGCAGCAGACCGACAACGCCGATGATGACGATAGCGATGAGAATGTTTTCGACATTAAGGTTGTTCCACTCATTCCAGATCCAAAAACCAATCCCCAACCCGCCGGTGAGCATTTCTGCTGCCACAATCACCAACCAGGCGATGCCGATCGACAGGCGTACGCCAGTGAGGATCGCCGGCAGCACGGCGGGGAAAAGTATCCGCCGCATCACCGTCCACTCAGAGAGTTGCAGTACGCGAGCAACGTTGAGGTAATCGTCAGGGATTCTCCGCACCCCTTCGGCGGTGTTGATCACCATCGGCCATATAGAGCAGATAAAGATGGTCCAGCTCGATGCGGGTTCCGCTTTTTGAAACAACAGCAGTCCAATCGGCAGCCAGGCCAGCGGACTGACCGGGCGCAACAGCGCAATCAGCGGCGAAAACATGTGCGAAAAGAAGGTGAAACGCCCAATCAGAAAGCCCAGCGGGATCCCCACCAGCGCCGCTAATCCGAAACCGATCGCGACCCGTTGCAACGACGCCAGCACGTTCCAGCCGATACCCATATCATTCGGCCCGCCGTTATAGAACGGATCGGCAAACAACGTCAGGGCTGAATCCAGGGTGCTCAGCGGCGTCGGAAAGCCTTTGCTGTTGATGGCGGCCAGTTGCCAGCACACCACCAGCAAGGCAATCCCCAACAGAGCGGGTACGGCGCGTCTTAGCCATGTACTAAGCCACATTGACCATGGCATTTTGCGCTTTCTGACCTTCATCGTTGATAGCGTGATGACCTCACCGACTACCGGCTCAGGGGATTTAAGCTGCGTATTTTGTTTCATCTCAGGCTCCTGTACGGTGGAGGGTAAAACTGTTGGCATAGGCTTCTGGATTGCGGCCATCCCATACGGAACCGTCCATCAGCGTACTGGTTCGTAGCAATTTCGCAGGAGGTGTTATCCCTCCAACCGCCGCTGCCGCATCGCGCCAGATGTCGGTCCGGTTGATGCGCGCGGCAATGGCTGCATAATCCGGTTGCTGCTTCAACAATCCCCAACGGCGGAACTGGGTCAGAAACCACATGCCATCGGAATGCCAGGGGAAACTCACCTCGCCGTCGCGAAAAAAGCGGATGGCATGCGGATCCTGCCAGCGACGACCGGCACCGTTGTCGTACTCGCCCAGCATTCTCGCCGTCAGATAGCCTTCTTTGGTATTGAGCCAGGCCCGGCGCGCCAGAATTTGTGCTGTTTCGCGTTTATTGGCTTCACTGGCGTCTATCCAGCGCGATGCCTCAAGCAGCGCGCTAACCAGTGCCCGGGCAGTATGTGGATATTTTTCTACCCACTCCCGGCGCGTACCGAGTACTTTTTCCGGATGGTCGGGCCAGATATCCTGGGACGTCGCCGCGGTAAAACCGATGCGGTCATTGATCGCCCGCGCATTCCACGGTTCGCCGACGCAGAAGCCACTCATATTGCCAATGCGCATGTTCATCACCATTTGCGGAGGCGGTACCACAACGGTGCGAACATCGGTGAAAGGATTGATGTCAGCGCTGGCCAGCCAGTAATAGAGCCACATGGCATGTGTGCCAGTGGGAAAGGTGTGCGCGAAGGTATAGGTTCCAGGCGCCTGCGAGACGATCAGTTTCTTCAGCGCAGACGCATCGGTAATCCCCTGCTCCAGCAGCGTTGCGGAGAGCGTGATCGCTTGCCCGTTCTGATTGAGCGTCATCAGATTGGCCATGGGCTGCGCTTTACTGGCAATACCCAGTTCCAGGCCATACAACAGGCCGTACAGAACATGAGCCGCATCCAGCTCTCCAGAGACCAGTTTGTCACGCACTGCAGCCCAACTGGCCTCTTTGGTCGGCACCAGCGTAATGCCGTATTTTTTATCAAAACCTTTCAACGTGGCGATAACCAGCGGCGCGCAGTCGGTTAGCGGAATAAAACCGACCCGAACGGTAGTCATCTCCGGCGCATCAGACCCCGCCGCCCAGACCGAAGACATCAGTCCTGGAATCAGCGAGCTGACCCCCATCACGGCACTTGCCTGTAAAAACCGCCGCCGCGTTAACGAAACTGTTCTGTCACCCATACATGCTCCCCATAAAAAAAGGCGTCCAACAATGCCGAAGCATTGCGGGACGCCTTTATCCTCAAAACAGTCAGACCGCCGTTGGCCTGCAGCTAAATTGTATGTATGAGTGAATGCAATTCAGATGCCAGAATTACACTGGCGGTTTTAGCGGGTTCGACGCGTACCTGACGCCGCGGTGCACCCAAATATGGCAGACACTGCCCGCCTGTTGTGCAGTCGCTATCCCTGCATCAGGGATTTAACGGTAAGCAATGCCCGGGCGATATCGACCATCCGTTGGTTTTTATCCATCGCCATTTTTCGCAATAGCTGCCACGCCTGTTCTTCGCTGACCTGCTGGTAATTCATCAGGATGCTTTTTGCTTTATCAATCACCTTGCGCTCCTCTAAGGCATCCTGCAATGAGGCAAGTTGGGCGCTCATTTGCTCCAGCTGGCGAGCCTGCTGGCGAACAACCCACAATAATTGTTTATCCCGGCGCAGCGAGAGGGGTTCGTCAGCACGGTCGTCAAGCCAGTTGTCGAGCGGCAAGGCGTAGGTTTCTTCCGCCAGCCGACGCGCCACGGCGTTCAGCAATTCGGTAATCAACATCTCTTCGAGATGGCGTAATTGTTCAAGGCGCTGCGTCTGTAGGGTAAACCAGCGTAGCGCGTGTTCACCGTTATCGAGTTGAGGTTGTCGCGTACAGGCCTGGCGCCGCAGTTGTTCGATGGCGCCCGATGCCTCGCATTGCTGACGAAAATGCTGCACCAGTACAGGCGAAGCCAGGGAGATAAAGGTATCAAAGCACGGCTGCTGCCCGTCTATTCTGTCCACCAGCTCCTGGCGCATTTGAGGGTTAAACTCGCCCTGGGTAAAGCCAATGGCCCCTAACGCCCGCTCTTGTCCTACCAGCTCTTTACCCTGCATAAAACTGTATAGCGCCACCAGCCCACCTGCGACATGGGGATAATCGATGCTGTCGTTAAGCTGCGGCACAATACCCAGCAGATGGCGTAACGTCCGGCTGTACTGCTCCATCGCCTGCTGAGCATCGATAGTCTGCCCGCTGACAGACTCACGCAGCGTCGTTAGCTGATCGAGGCACCAGACGGTGCCAGCAATGCGGTGGCACAACGCACTGCCCGCCACCGGCATAATGTGCTGGAAAAGGATATGCAGTTGCCGACACTCTTCATCCACCAGCGCCCGACTGGCACGGACCTCCCGCTCATAAAGCGTACCTTGAGAACACAACCAGATATTGGATGCACCGCGTTCGCACTGTAGCATATGCACCAGATGGCTAATACGCATTACCAACTTACCGGACTGTGCCAGTTGGCGAAGCTGGGTGTTCTCAAGCTGGCGGGCATGGCGAAACCATTGCGTCGCGCCGGAATTTTGTGCATTTGTCATCATCTCTGCCCTCACCGATAACGGGTTATCCCTGAGGACAAGCAATATCCATGCCCCCCTGACAACAGGAGTAAAAATGCAAAAGATAGTGATCGTCGCGAACGGTGCGGCCTATGGAAGCGAATCGTTATTTAACAGCCTGCGTCTGGCAATCGCCCTGCGCGAACAGGAAGCGGATCTCGACCTGCGTCTGTTTTTAATGTCGGACGCGGTAACCGCGGGATTACGAGGTCAGAAACCTGCAGAAGGATACAATATTCAGCAAATGCTGGAGATCCTGACGGCGCAAAATGTGCCGGTCAAACTGTGCAAAACCTGCACCGATGGCCGTGGGATCACGACGCTGCCGTTAATTGACGGAGTGGCCGTCGGCACGCTGGTTGAACTGGCTCAATGGACGCTGGCTGCAGATAAAGTGCTGACCTTCTGATACACCGTTTTCAGGCAAGCACACTGAAAGTGTCGATAATTTCCGGATTTAATCGTAGATGGGCGCGGTTTCGTTGAACGTTAGCACGCCCTTTCAACCCTTTTAAGGAATTTTGTCACTTTTGTTTAATCGTTATGCCATTTTTTGATCAAAATCAGCATCCCGTTGCTCCCCCTTTGGTGTTATGCAATGAGTGAAATGTGAACAACATCACGCAGCACTTTCGACAGAAAGTACGTTGTTTTCAAGAACGGGGTGAAAAATGGCATTAGTGAAGGCGAGTTTAAAGTTATTTGGTGGCGATACGGTGGTTGTGCGCTGTTCCGAGCG
>PPYF01268556.1_pt1 | contig 13718 bp, 8 predicted proteins | sample 1559871 | NCBI WGS metagenome assembly PPYF01 (sample SAMN08240021, study PRJNA423297) | Human gut metagenome, whole genome shotgun sequencing project. | reverse complement strand
GAAGACACCAAATCCACCACGTCCGTACGAAGTACGACCTCCGAAGCATAGAGTTCGGCTTTTTCGGTCGATGCCGACAGACCGACGTATTTCGAACCGGCATCCACTCCCAACGTCATCGGTTGGCGAGCTTCGCCCGTTGTCTGGGTGAGCTGGATCGTGAAAGGCGCACGGCGTTTTACCAATGCTTTTTTCTTTCGGAAGCAAACGCGCTTTCGAGGGCTGAACACGACATCAGTAGTCAGCCTCGCTTATTTAAAACAAATACTCTCAAGCTTTGTCCCCTCGAACTTGCGTCCGGTTGTAATCCTTCGCCCATGTTGAGAGGGGTTTCAGACGCCCGCAACACCGCACCTACCTCTCAGTGCTTTTAATCACAGGCCGCAGAGCGCGGGACTAGGATTGACATCCCGCGGTGCCTATACATTCCCAATCAACGTAGTTTGGATTTCTCCCCACTGGGGCTGGTCAACTAAGGCTTGCTTTCACAAGCCTCTGCCTTTAGGCAGGCGTAGTTGACTCACATCATCCCAAAAACAAAGGGCAGCAGGTTTTCACCCGCCGCCCTTCATTGTGCGCCTAAGCGCACCGGCCGACTACGTCGTCTTACTCAGACTTCGTTTCGTCCGCCGCCTTTTCTTCTTCAGGCTTGGCGAAGAGTTCTTCCGCAGCACGGCGTGCGGCGGAGAGACCGCCCTTACCGGACATGCCGGCGAAGGCATCTTCACGCATCGCTTCGATTTCCTTCTCGGTCACGGGATCCGTGGCTTCGAACATCTCTTCGGCAGCACGGCGGGCATCCATCGGATCCTGGCCCATGCGGCGTTCGAGATCTTCGCGGGCGTTGCGCGCCTTGTGGTACGCAAGCCCAGTACCGGCCGGAATCAGACGACCGACGATCACGTTTTCCTTCAGACCGCGCAGATCGTCTTCCTTGCCCATGATGGCGGCTTCGGTCAACACGCGGGTCGTTTCCTGGAAGGAAGCCGCGGAGATGAAGCTGTCGGTGGACAAAGACGCCTTCGTAATGCCGAGGAGCACGTTTTCGTACTTTGCCGGGGTCTTGCCGGCGGCAATCGCACGATCGTTCTCATCGAGCATTTCAGAGCGTTCGACCTGTTCGCCCGGAATGAACTTCGTGTCGCCCGGATCGGTGATCTGCACGCGGCGCAACATCTGACGAACAATCACTTCAATGTGCTTGTCGTTGATCTTCACGCCCTGCAGACGGTACACGTCCTGAACTTCATCCACGATGTAGCGGGCGAGTTCTTCGATACCGAGGAGCCGCAGAATGTCGTGCGGATCCGCAGGTCCTTCCACGATTTCTTCACCGCGCTGCACCACCTGACCGTCGTGCACGAGGATCTGCTTATCCTTGCTGATGAGGAATTCGTGATCGTTGCCGTCGTTATCAGTGATGATGAGGCGCTGTTTGCCCTTCGTTTCCTTACCGAACGTGACGGTACCCGTCGCTTCGGCGAGCATACCGGCATCCTTCGGACTGCGGGCTTCGAAGAGTTCGGCCACACGCGGCAGACCGCCCGTAATGTCTCGGGTCTTCTGGCTTTCGCGCGGGATACGTGCGAGCACTTCGCCCTGGTGGATTTCCTGGCCGTCGCGCACCACGATGATGGCGCCCACCGGCAGCTGAATCGTCACCGCATGATCCGTGCCCGGAATCTTCACTTCGTTGCCGGCTTCGTCGAGCAAATGCACCAACGGACGAATCACGTTCGCCGCCGTGGACTTCGCGCTCTTCGCACCCTTTGCTGCCGTCGTCGAACGCTTCGGGTCGATCACGACCATGGAGCTCAAGCCCGTCACTTCGTCCACCTGGTTCATCACGGTGACGTTTTCAACGACGTTCTCAAACTTCACGGAACCGGCGTATTCCGAAATAATCGGCAGCGTCATCGGGTCGAAGGCCGCCAACTGCTGACCGCTCTTCACTTCCGTGTCGGGCTGAATCTGCAGCGTGGCGCCGTACGGCACCTTATGACGTTCACGTTCACGGCCCGTGTTGGGATCCGTGATGATCAATTCGCCGGAACGGGAAATGACGATCAGTTCCTTCTTGCCGTTCTGCACATAGCGCATCGCGGGCGAGAAAGACACCAAGCCGGGGTTCTTCGCTTCAACGCTCGAAGCCACCGCCGCACGGGACGCCGCCCCACCGATGTGGAACGTACGCATCGTCAGCTGCGTACCCGGTTCGCCGATGGACTGAGCGGCGATAACGCCAACGGATTCACCGGCGTTCACGAGCGTGCCGCGGCCCAAGTCGCGGCCGTAGCACTTCGCGCACAGGCCGTAGCGGGTCTTACAGGTCAAGGGCGTACGCACCTTCACCGCATCCACGCCTTCCTTATCAAGCTTGTCGCAGATCGATTCGTCGATCAGCGTGCCCGCGGGAACGAGAACGCTCTTATTGTTGTCCAACACGTCTTCGGCGGTCACTCGGCCCAACACGCGGTCGCGCAGAGCCTGAATGACTTCACCGCCTTCGACCAACGCGCGCATTTCAACGCCGTCCGTCGTACCGCAGTCGTCTTCGATCACCACCAAGTCCTGCGTCACGTCGACGAGACGACGGGTGAGGTAACCGGAGTTGGCCGTCTTCAGAGCCGTATCGGCCAAACCCTTACGGGCACCGTGGGTCGAAATAAAGTACTGCAGAACGTTCAGACCCTCGCGGAAGTTCGAGGTAATCGGGGTTTCAATGATGGAGCCGTCGGGCTTTGCCATCAAACCGCGCATACCGGCCACCTGACGAATCTGAGCCGCGGAGCCTCGGGCCCCGGAGTCAGCCATCATGTAAATGGAGTTGAACGATTCCTGCGTCGCCTTGTTGCCGTGGCGGTCGATGACGGACTCGTTGGAGAGTTCCTTCATCATCACCTTACCCACGTCGTCGGCCGTACGACCCCAAATATCAATGACCTTGTTGTAGCGTTCGCCCTTCGTCACGAGACCGGACGTGTACTGCTCTTCGATCGCCTTCACTTCTTCTTCGGCTTGAGCGATCATCGACGCCTTCTTCTGCGGCACGGTCATATCGCCGATGCAGATCGAGATGCCGGCCAAGGTCGCGAGACGGTAGCCGTTATTCTTCAGGCGGTCGGCAAACATCACCGTGGCGCGCAGGCCGCACTTGCGGAAGCAGCGGTTGATGAGCTTGGCGATTTCCTTCTTCTTCAACGTGATGTTGAGTTCGGAGAAGCTCATGCCTTCCGGAAGGATCGCGGACAACAAAGCACGGCCCGCGGTCGTTTCGTAACGCTTGATGCGTTCCGTCTTTTCGCCGGTTTCGGGATTGACGTCGTATTCCTTAATACGCACCGTGCAGCGGGTCTGCAGCACGATGGCGTGCGCGTCAAGGGCGCGCTGCACTTCGTCGATGTCTTCAAAGAACATGCCTTCGCCGGGCGCATTGATGCGTTCGCGGGTCGAGTAGTAAAGACCCAGCACCATATCCTGAGAGGGCACGATCGAAGGATCGCCGTTCGCGGGGAAGAGGACGTTGTTGGAGGCCATCATGAGGCAACGGGCTTCCAACTGGGCTTCGAGCGACAGCGGCACGTGCACGGCCATCTGGTCACCGTCGAAGTCGGCGTTAAAGGCCGCACAGACCAAGGGGTGCAGCTGAATGGCCTTACCTTCGATCAACTTCGGTTCGAAGGCCTGAATACCCAAGCGGTGCAGCGTCGGAGCGCGGTTCAACATCACCGGGTGTTCGTAAATCACTTCTTCCAGGATATCCCACACCACGGGTTCCTGATTGTCCACCATCTTCTTGGCGCTCTTGATCGTGGAAGCGAGCCCGCGAGCTTCGAGCTTATTGAAGATGAAGGGCTTGAAGAGTTCGAGGGCCATCAGCTTAGGCAGACCGCACTGGTGCAGGCGCAGTTCCGGCCCCACCGTAATCACGGAACGGCCGGAGTAGTCGACGCGCTTACCCAGAAGGTTCTGACGGAAGCGACCGCTCTTACCCTTGATCATGTCCGCCAAGGACTTCAAGGGGCGCTTGTTGGGGCCGGTCATCGCCTTGCCGCGGCGACCGTTGTCCAAAAGGCTGTCCACCGCTTCCTGCAACATACGCTTTTCGTTGCGGACGATGATGTCCGGCGCCTTCAGTTCGAGAAGGCGCTTCAAGCGGTTGTTGCGGTTGATGACGCGGCGATAGAGATCGTTCAGGTCGGACGTCGCAAAGCGGCCGCCGTCCAACGGCACCAACGGACGCAGATCCGGCGGCAGCACCGGCAGGACTTCGAGAATCATCCATTCGGGCTTGATACCGGAGCGCTGGAAGCCTTCCAAAACTTTGAGGCGCTTCGCGATCTTCTTTAACTTGGCGTCGGACGTCGTGCTCTTCAGTTCTTCACGAAGAACCGCAACTTCCTGATCGATGTCGATGCTCGCCAAAAGGTCACGGATCGCTTCTGCGCCCATCATGGCGCGGAAGTCGTCACCGTACTCGGAGAGCATCTTGACGTATTCGTCTTCAGTCAGAAGCTGACCGCGCTTCAAGGGCGTCAAGCCCGGATCCGTCACGCAGTAGGCTTCGAAGTAAAGCACGCGTTCGATGTCGCGCAGAGCGATATCAAGCACCATGCCCATACGGGAAGGCAGGCTCTTTAAGAACCAGATGTGCGCGACGGGGCTCGCCAACTCAATGTGGCCCATGCGTTCACGGCGAACTTTCGCGAGCGTCACTTCGACGCCGCACTTTTCGCAGATCACGCCGCGGTGCTTTAAGCGCTTGTACTTACCGCACAAGCATTCGTAGTCCTTCACCGGCCCGAAGATGCGGGCGCAGAAAAGGCCGTCGCGTTCGGGCTTGAAGGTACGGTAGTTGATGGTCTCGGGCTTCTTGACCTCACCGTACGACCACGAACGGATCTTCTCCGGAGAGGCGATGCCGATCTTAATGGCGTCAAAGTGCTCAGCAACATCGCTCTGCTGCTTGAACAGGTCACCAATCTTATTCAACATGGCTCATTATTCCTTGGCGTTGTCTCTTTTGATGAGGTCGATATCAATACCGAGCGACCGAATTTCGCGGACGAGAACATTGAAGGATTCGGGCATGCCCGCTTCGATCTGATGTTCGCCGCCGACGATGTTTTCGTAAACCTTCGTACGGCCGGCGACGTCGTCGGACTTCACCGTCAGCATTTCCTGCAGCACGTAGCTCGCGCCGTAGGCTTCGAGGGCCCACACTTCCATTTCGCCGAAGCGCTGGCCGCCGAACTGGGCCTTACCGCCCAAGGGCTGCTGCGTCACGAGGCTGTAGGGACCCGTCGAACGGGCATGCATCTTATCGTCGACCAAGTGGTGCAACTTCAGGAAGTGCATGTAGCCCACCGTCACCGGACGGTCAAACGGATCACCCGTGCGGCCGTCGTAGAGCGTTGCCTGGGTCTTCGCAGGCGTCAACTGCAGCTTCTTCGCTTCGTCATCCGGGAAGGCCAAGTCAAGCATCATGCGGATCTGTTCTTCGGATGCACCGTCGAACACCGGCGTCGCAAACGGCACGCCGTTGGCAAGGTTCTTCGCCATCGCCATCAATTCGTCGTCAGTAAGGCTGTCGAGGTCTTCCTTCTTACCCGTACGGTTGTAGATCTCGTTCAAGAATTCACGGATCTGCTTCACCTGTTCGGTCTTGAGCATTTCCGTAATGCGCCAGCCCAAGCCCTTTGCGGCCCAGCCCAAGTGCACTTCGAGAATCTGACCGATGTTCATACGTGACGGCACGCCCAGCGGATTGAGGCAAATGTCCGCCGGACGACCGTCGGCCATGTAGGGCATATCTTCGATCGGGCAGATCTTGGAAACCACACCCTTGTTACCGTGACGGCCTGACATCTTGTCACCGGGCTGCAGACGGCGCTTTTCAGCGATGAAGACTTTGACCATCTTCAGCACACCCGGCGGGAGTTCGTCGCCGCGGTTGAGCTTCGAATTCTTATCCGCGAGACGCTGACGGTTGTCTTCGCGCTTGTCGTCCACCACCTTGCGGGCGAGGTCGATCAACTTCTGATCGTCTTCGCTCTTCATGCGGATGTCGAGCAGATCGTACCCGGCAATCGCTTCCAACTGAGCGGCGGTCAACTTCGCACCGGCCTTCACGCCTTCGGGGCCGCCCGAAGCGACGCGACCGACCAACTGGCGGCGCAGACGCGCGAACACGTCGGTTTCGACGATTCGGAGCGCATCCTTAAGTTCCTTGTCGTAACGCTTTAACTGTTCTTCGATGATGGACTTCGCGCGCTTATCCTTCTCCACGCCTTCGCGGGTAAAGACCTGCACGTCCATCACGATACCGGCCATTCCGGGCGGCACTCTGAGGGACGTATCCTTCACATCGCTCGCCTTTTCGCCGAAAATGACTCGGAGAAGCTTTTCTTCGGGCGTCAACTGCGTTTCGCCCTTCGGCGTCACTTTACCGACGAGGACATCCCCCGCCTTCACTTCCGCACCGATCGCCACGATACCAGATTCGTCCAAACGGGAAAGCTGGCTTTCCGAGAGATTCGAAATATCGCGGGTGATGTCTTCCGGTCCCAACTTCGTGTCACGGGCCACCACGTCGAGTTCTTCAATATGAATCGAAGTGTAGCGATCGTCGGCCACCACCTTTTCGCTGATCAGCACCGAGTCTTCGTAGTTGTAGCCGTTCCAGGGCATAAAGGCGATCAGCATGTTCTGACCGAGCGCCAATTCACCCAAGTCGGTGGAAGCACCGTCGGCCAACACGTCGCCCTTGGCGATGATGTCACCCTTCTTCACGATCGGACGCTGGTTGAGGGTCGTCGAACCGTTGGAACGAGTGAACTTCTGCAGGTTGTAGATATCCACACCCACTTCGCCGGCGATGTTTTCTTCATCGTTCACGCGCACGACCACGCGGGTCGCATCGACGTATTCAACAAGGCCGCCGCGCTTAGCCTGCACGGTCGCCTTGGAGTCCACGGCGCACGTACGTTCGATGCCGGTACCGACGACGGGCTTTTCCGGACGCAGGCAGGGCACGCCCTGACGCTGCATGTTCGAACCCATCAAAGCACGGTTCGCGTCGTCGTGTTCCAAGAACGGAATCAAGGAAGCGGCAACGGACACGATCTGCGCCGGGGCCACGTCCATGTACTGCACGCGGTCGGGGGACGCCATGATGAATTCGCCGTTTTCACGGGCGGAAACGAGTTCGCCGATCAACTTGCCGTTGTCGTCCATTTCGGCGTTAGCCTGAGCGATGACGTACTTACCTTCTTCAATGGCGGAGAGGTACTGAATGTTTTCGTCACCCTTTAAGGCCACACCGTCCACCACGCGGCGGTACGGGGTTTCGAGGAACCCGTATTCGTTCAACCGCGCATAAAGAGCAAGCGAGTTGATCAGACCGATGTTCGGACCTTCAGGCGTTTCAATCGGGCACACGCGGCCGTAGTGCGTCGCATGCACGTCTCGGACTTCGAAGCCCGCGCGTTCGCGGGTGAGACCGCCCGGGCCCAAAGCGGAGATACGACGCTTATGCGTGATTTCCGACAAGGGGTTCGTCTGGTCCATGAACTGGGACAACTGGCTCGAACCGAAGAATTCGCGGATCGAAGCGGAGATGGGCTTGCTGTTGATCAGGTCCTGCGGCGTCAGGTTGTCGCTTTCGGCGGAACCCAAGCGTTCGCGAACCGCACGTTCCACGCGCACGAGACCGGCACGGAACTGGTTCTCGGCGAGTTCGCCCACGCAGCGCACGCGGCGGTTGCCCAAGTGGTCGATATCGTCCACGCCGTGGATTTCCACTTCGCGCACGTTGCCTTCGGCATCCGTCAGCTTCACGGTGTCGGCACCGTTACGAAGCGCAACAAGCACCTTCATCGTGTCGATGATGTCTTCCTTCGTCAAGGTCATCGAACCTTCGACGGTGCCGCGGCCGAAGCGCGCATTCACCTTCATGCGGCCGACGCGGGAAAGGTCGTACGCTTCCGGATCAAAAAAGAGACGGTTAAAGAGCCCTTCCACGGCTTCTTCCGTGGGGGGTTCGCCGGGACGCATCATGCGATAAATGGCAATACGCGCCGAGAGTTCGTCGGGATTGTCGTCCAAGCGGAGCGTGTTGGAAATGTAGGCACCGCGGTCCAAATCGTTCGTGAAGAGCGTTTCCACGGCGCGGATCTTGTGTTCGCGCAGCGTGGCCAGCGTTTCTTCCGTAATTTCTTCGTTGGCGTCGACGATCTTTTCGCCGGTGGTCTTATCAAAGACGGTCTTCGCGAGCACGCGGCCAATGAGGAAGTCATCGGACACCGCGAGGCTCTTTACGCCCTTTTCGTTCATCAGGCGAACGTGACGGGCCGTGATGCGCTTATCCTTGGCGACGATCACCTTGCCTTCGCCGTCGGCGATGTCGAACTGAGCGGTTTCGCCCTGCAGACGCGAAGGTTCGAACGTCCAGGTCACGCCCTTGGCGAGAATGCGGAACTGATCGAAGTCGTAGAAGTGGGCAAGGATTTCTTCGGGCGTCAAACCGATCGCCTTCAGAAGGATCGTACCCGCCATCTTGCGGCGACGGTCCACACGGAAGTAGACGAGATCCTTCGGATCGAATTCGAAATCCAACCAGGAGCCGCGGTAGGGAATCACGCGCGCGGAGAAGAGCAACTTCCCGGAGGAATGCGTCTTACCCTTGTCGTGCTCGAAGAAAATACCGGGCGAACGGTGCAGCTGACTCACGATAACGCGTTCGCTGCCGTTGATGATGAAGGACGCCTTTTCGGTCATGAGCGGAATTTCGCCCATGTAGACGTCGTTTTCGCGGATTTCTTTCACCGTACCGGGTTTGGCGGCATCACGGTCAAAAATTTCCAAACGAATACGAGCTCTCAAAGCGGAGCTGTAGGTGAGACCGCGCAGCTGGCATTCCGGCACATCAAATTCGGGCTTCTGAAGCTGGTAGTCCGTAAAAGTGAGGCGGGCGTAGCCGTTGTGGCTCGTGATCGGGAAGATGGAAGTGAACGCAGCCTGCAAGCCGTTGTTCTTGCGGCTTTCGGGCTTGACATCAGCCTGAAGGAAATCTTTGTAGCTGCGAAGCTGCATTTCCAACAGGGGAGGCACTTCAAGGACGCTCGGACGCGTAGCAAAACTCTTCCGAATGCGTTTCTTTTCAGTGAACGAGTACGACATGGAAACTCCGTTCGACGCGAGGGGGAGAAAAACACGTAGGCCAAGAAAGCAAAAAAGACCGAAAAGAAGTACTGCAAACGACAGGGACGCCAAAAGCCGCTCGGGCAATACGCATTTTCGCATTGCACCCGCGCGGCTGGATGGGTCAAATAAACTGCTTGCTCTTTTCGATCATTCAGACTTTGACTTTGAGCTGAGCTTGGAATTATACCAAACTCACTTCAAAATCAGGGGAAAGCTTCGAAAAAAAACCTTCCCCGATTTTTTTCGTCGCCCCAAGGGAATGCCACAAAGGCCTTCCCCTGCAGGCGACGGCTTTCAAGTGTTTTCCGAAAGGAAAAATTACTTGAGTTCGACCTTGGCGCCGGAAGCTTCGATCTTCTTCTTGAGTTCTTCGGCTTCTTCCTTGGCAACGCCTTCCTTGATGGCCTTGGGGGCGCCTTCGACGAGGTCCTTGGCTTCCTTCAAGCCGAGGCCGGTCACTTCGCGGACAACCTTGATCACAGCGATCTTGTTGGAACCGACTTCAGCGAGCACGACGTCGAATTCGGACTTTTCTTCAGCGGGGGCAGCGGCAGCGCCAGCAGCCGGGCCGGCAACGGCGACAGCAGCCGTAGCGGTCACGCCGAACTTTTCTTCCATCATCTTGATGAGTTCGCTGATTTCGAGGACGGTCTTGGAAGCGATCGCGTCGAGAATTTCTTCATTGGTCAGGGCCATTTTTGACTCCGTAACTGTGTAATAAATTTAAATTGGTTGGTTTTATGACAGCTGCCCGAAATTAAGCAGCGGCCTTTTCCTGGGCATCGCGGTAAGCAGCCACAGTGCGAACGAAGCGCGCCGGCACTTCGTTGATGGTGCGGACGAACTTCGCAATCGGTTCGTTCATCGTAGCCATCAGCTTGGCAAGGAGTTCTTCGCGGCTCGGCATCGTCGCGAGCTGCTTCACGCCTTCAACGTCGAGGACGTTGTTGGGCATGGCGCCGCCCTTGATAACGAGCTTGTCGTTTTCCTTGGCAAACTGGGCAAGAACCTTCGCGGCGGCGACGGGGTCGGCGGAGAAAGCGTAGACGAGCGGGCCGGAGAACTTCTCGGCCAGATCGGCAAACGCCGTTCCTTCGACGGCACGACGCACCAGCGTGTTCTTCACCACACGCAACTGCACACCCTGCTGACGCGCATTCGCGCGCAGCTTGGTCACTGCTTCAACGGTCAGCCCACGGTATTCAGCGATAACGATCGCAGAGGCTTCGGCCACAATGCCGCGCATCTCTTCAATCACTGCCGCTTTGTCTTGACGATTAAGACCCATGGTCTGGCTCCACTCAGAGGTGCATCCAAAACAACTCGAATGCACCGGTTCTTTTTAATAACCGGTTTAATCCGTCTCTGAGAGTTTCGTGCGTGGGCGGGAAATAAACCCTTTACACAACACAGAGTCTCTCTTTGAGGTTTGAACCGTCTGCGCCGGATATCTCCTGCGGAAAAAACGTGGAAGTTTCTCCCCTGAGACGATTAAAGGGCGGTTTCTTAAAAAAGCGTTCCCGCTCCTCCGGCGGTCTTTGACAGCAGTCCCGTCGGGAACCGAAGTTCCTCTCGGGTACTACCCAAAGCCCTCGGGGCCTCACGACCCCTGACAGAACCGACCGTCCGTTTGACCTTCCGGCCGATTCTGCGGTGTTACTTTACAGCGCTACCTGAATCAGAGGCTGGCGACGTCCACACGGGCACCGATGCCCATGGTGGAGCTCACCGCGATCTTCTTCATGTAGATACCCTTCTGGCTCGCAGGCTTCATCTTATTGATCTGTTCCACGAGAGCCTTCAGGTTCGTCGCCAAACGGGCGGCTTCGAAAGAAGCACGGCCGATCGGGGCGTGAACGATACCGGCCTTATCGGCACGGAACTGAACCTGACCCGCCTTGGCGTTCTTCACGGCCTGGGCGACGTTCGGGGTCACGGTACCGACCTTCGGGTTCGGCATCAAGCCGCGCGGCCCGAGGATCTGGCCCAACTGACCCACAACGCGCATCGCATCCGGAGAGGCGATCACGACGTCGAAGTCGAGCTTACCGGCCTTCACTTCAGCAGCGAGGTCATCAAAACCCACGATATCAGCGCCGGCGGCCTTGGCTTCTTCAGCCTTGGCACCCTGCGTGAACACGGCCACGCGAACGGTCTTGCCGGTGCCTTCGGGCATCACCACCGCACCGCGGATCGTCTGATCGGACTTGCGGGTGTCGATGCCGAGCTGGATCGCCACGTCGACGGATTCGTCGAACTTGGCGTTGGCGCAGGCCTTGACGGCTTCGAGCGCTTCCAGAACCGGATAGTGCTTGGAGAGGTCGTACTTGGCGGCATTCGCCTTAACGCGCTTGCTCAACTTTGCCATCTTACAGGCCCTCCACCGTGATGCCCATGGAACGGGCGGAACCAGCGATCGTGCGAACGGCGGCGTCCATGTCGGCAGCCGTCAGGTCGGGCTGCTTCGCCTTGGCGATTTCTTCAGCCTGAGCACGGGTGATCTTACCCACCTTGTCGGTGTGCGGACGAGCAGAACCCTTCTGGATACCGGCAGCCTTCTTGATGAGGATGGTGGCCGGAGGGGTCTTCATCACAAACGTGAAGCTCTTATCGGCGTAGGCAGTGATCACCACGGGAATCGGAAGACCGGCTTCCATCTTCTGGGTCTTCGCATTGAAGGCCTTGCAGAATTCCATGATGTTCAGGCCGCGCTGACCGAGAGCGGGACCGACGGGGGGAGAAGGATTGGCTTTACCTGCAGGAATCTGCAGCTTGATAAAGCCGACGATTTTCTTTGCCATTTGATGGACTCCCTGGGTTCTTCCGCGGCCTCACCCTTGAGGTCGCTCCCCAGTTGAAATTACGAAAGGGCGCAACTATACCGATCACTTCGGCAAAATGCAAGCCCTGAGTGAAAAAATTTGCTTTTGTGTCTGAGAACTACAACAGCTTGTGGTTTCAGGACACAAAGAAACGGACTCCGCCCCCAGCGAAATCCGTCTCCTCGCGTGAAGTCAAATTAAATCTTTTCGACTTCGTTAAAGCCCAATTCCACGCTCGTTTCGCGACCGAAGATGGACACGAAGCAGCGCAGACGCGCCTTGTCGTACATGACTTCTTCAACGCGACCGTTGAAGTCGGTGAAGGGGCCTTCCTTGATGCGGACGATTTCGCCCACTTCGAAAAGAACCTTCGGACGAGCCTTCTCACCCTCGCCGATGTTCATGCGGCCCTTAATGTCGTCGATTTCACGCTGCGTCAAGGGTACGGGGTTGTTGTTTCCGAGGAATTCAATGACGCGAGGCGTCGAATTGATGAGGTGCCACGTGTCTTCGTTCATCACCATTTCCACGAAGACGTAGCCCGGGTACATACGGCGTTCGACTTCGTAGGTACGGCCGTTACGGTTTTCCTGCACCTTTTCGATGGGGAGCAGCACATCCCCGAAGAGATCGCGGTATTCCGAGCGGTCAATACGTTCCTGAACCGCACGCGCCACGCTCTTTTCCATCGTGGAATAGACGTGCAGCGTGTACCAGCGCATCTGCGGATGCTTGGCGGGTGCCGCTTCGGCAGTTTCGTTGACGACGTTGTCAGTCATTCTTCGCTCCAGCCAATCAGAAAGTCAAACGCAGGAGACCGTCGTAAAGGCCCCATTCCACAAACATGTCCACCACGAAGAGGTAGAACGCCACCGCCACCACGAATGCCATCACGAGGCCCGTCGTGTTGATCGTTTCCTTACGGGTCGGCCACACCACGCGGCGCAGTTCGTCGTAGGAAGAACGGCAGTAACCGATGAAGTTCTTGCCGGTGGGCGAGAAGTAACCTACGACGCAGGCGAGGATAAGACCGCCGAAGAGCGCGGCAAGGCGTACCCCGAGGCTCTCGTCGGAGAGGAAGGTGAACGCCAAGACGCCGGCAACGGCAATAAGAATCGCCAGCGTGACAACGACGGCGTCGAGCATCTTGTTGTCGGTACTCGGCTGAACGTTTGATTTACTCATTGGACTATTTCTTTCAATTCGCTTTTTGCGAAAACAAACAAGCCGCGGTCTGTCGATCGCGGCTTGTTCATATCATCTGATGGCAGGGGCAGAAGGAATCGAACCCTCAACCTACGGTTTTGGAGACCGTCGCTCTGCCGATTGAGCTATACCCCTGTCCTCACCGATCGGTTCTTTTTAAAGGAACCGATCGTTTGGGAAGATATTACTCGATGATCTTAGCAACAACGCCGGCGCCGACCGTGTGGCCGCCTTCGCGGATAGCGAAGCGCAGACCCTGTTCCATAGCGATCGGGCAGATCAGCTGGACGGTCATCGTGATGTTGTCGCCAGGCATCACCATTTCGGTGCCTTCCGGCAGTTCGATCGTACCCGTCACGTCCGTCGTACGGAAGTAGAACTGGGGACGATAGCCCTTGAAGAACGGGGTGTGACGGCCGCCTTCTTCCTTCGTCAGCACGTACACTTCAGCGGTGAACTTCGTGTGCGGGGTGATCGTGCCCGGCT
>PPYF01066505.1_pt1 | contig 13720 bp, 7 predicted proteins | sample 1559871 | NCBI WGS metagenome assembly PPYF01 (sample SAMN08240021, study PRJNA423297) | Human gut metagenome, whole genome shotgun sequencing project. | reverse complement strand
TTCCACCCGACAGAAAGTGTTGCCGACAAAGTTTCTTCCTTGTTGTTGTATGTCCCCGAACTGATGCTGCACGTAAGCCGCCCCGTACGTTGGGACTCAGACCATGTAACCATCATGGACGACCCGACTATGGATTTATTCAGCGAAATCGTTCGTTGCAACGCCTTGGATCGTGTACACTATGGACTTGACTACTTCGATGCTTCCATCAACCGCATTGGTGCATACGTTATAGGCAGCCGCGCGGCTCAAAAATGTATGGTACGCGCTTTATTGGAACCGATTGCCAAACTGCGCGAATATGAAGCAAACGGACAAGGCTTCCAACGTCTGGCTCTGCTCGAAGAAGAAAAAGCTTTGCCTTGGAATGCTGTATGGGATATGTTCTGCTTGAAGAACAATGTACCCGTAGGCGAAGAGTTCATTGCAGAAGTAGAGAAATACGAAGCAGAAGTCACTTCGAAACGCTAATCAATATCCAACTACAAGATTGTCTTCCGTAGGGGCGGCCTCAAGTGCTGCCCCTACCGGGAACATAATTGTAGCCTAAAAGAATATAAACAATGGAAATCATTATCGGATTAATCATCATCGCCATAGGAAGTTTCTGCCAATCCAGTTCATACGTACCTATAAAAAAAGTGAAAGAATGGAGTTGGGAAAGTTTCTGGCTGCTACAAGGTGTATTTGCCTGGCTGGTATTCCCGTTATTGGGTGCGTTGCTAGGTATCCCTCAAGGAAGCAGTTTATTTGACCTTTGGGGAACAGGAGGTGCTCCGATGAGCATCTTTTATGGTATATTATGGGGAGTAGGCGGTCTCACCTTCGGTCTTTCCATGCGTTATCTGGGAGTGGCCTTAGGACAAAGTATCGCACTGGGCACCTGTGCCGGATTCGGCACACTTTTTCCCGCCATTTTTGCCGGAACCAACCTGTTTGAAGGAAACGGACTTATTCTTTTACTGGGAGTATGTATCACTTTGTAATGCGGTTTACTGTCTGCAACAAAATATAGCCAACAAAACCATGAGTGATTATGCCAAAAGCAATGTATGGGGAAATAACTTGATATTCTGTGCTTTGGCAGGAGTACTGTGGTATATGCAATTCTTCGGTTTGGAAATGGGTAAAAGTTTCCTGACCGAAAGTCCTGTACTGCTAGCTTTCTCATGGTGTATATTGATGGCTTTGAATGTTACTTTCAGTAACGTATGGGGTATTTTATTAAAAGAATGGAAAGGCGTATCTACCCGGACTATCACTGTTCTGATAACCGGACTGGTAGTTCTTATCTTTTCTCTCGTATTTCCTAATTTATTTTAAAAGAATTACTATATTTGTAGCATACTGTTATTCAGAATGAAAAAGATGAATAACAATATCCTATGAACAATCAAATAAAAAAGATATGAAATCAATCTTAGACAATCGCCCTGAATTGGCCAAAGAGGTGAATAAAGTAGCCGAAGTAGCCGGATATTTGTGGCAAAAAGGATGGGCCGAACGTAACGGAGGTAATATCACCGTCAATATCACCGAATATGTAGACGATGAAATCCGTCAGATGCCCGCTATCAGCGAAGTAAAACAAATCGGTGTAACACTGCCTCACTTGAAAGGCTGTTATTTTTATTGCAAAGGAACCAATATGCGTATGCGGGATTTGGCGCGTTGGCCTATGGACAACGGTTCTGTCATCCGTATTTTGGATGACTGTGCCAGCTATGTCATCATTGCCGACAAACCGGTTCAACCTACTTCGGAAGTTCCCTCCCACCTGAGCGTACACAATTACCTCATCAGCATAGGTTCTCCTTACAAAGCATCCGTGCATACACACCCCATCGAACTGATTGCCCTGTCTCACAACAAAAAGTTCATGGAAAAAGATGTGGCAACCAACCTGTTATGGAGTATGATTCCTGAAACAAAAGCATTCTGTCCGCGTGGCCTGGGCATGATTCCTTATCAATTGCCTAGTTCTGTAGAATTAGCCGATGCAACCATCAAGGAACTAGCCGATTATGATGTCGTTATGTGGGAAAAACACGGCATTTTTGCCGTTGACCGTGACGTAATGGCCGCATTCGACCAAATCGATGTTTTAAATAAATCCGCATTGATTTACATCGCTGCCAAGAATATGGGATTTGAGCCGGACGGTATGAGTCAGGAACAGATGAAAGAAATGAGTGTGGCTTTTAATCTACCCAAATAATATTTTATAGTCTTCCCCTAATGGGGAGATTTTAAAGATGATTTGACTCCGCATGGGGACAAATCATCTTTTTTATTATCGGGACTCAAAAGATAAATCGCGTACTTAACTCATTGACAGTTTGATTATCTTATGTTTTTTTCAGAACAATGAGTATTCTTTTTGGCTATCTTTGGCAAGGACAGATTCACTAAACCTACAGAGAGATATGAAAGCAAATAAATTATTCCTTTTGGCAAGTCTCCTTCTATCAGGCAGTATGATACCTATAACGGCTCAGAACAAGAAAGAGAAGAAACAACAAAGAGAACAAGCAGTACGCGAGGCTGTTGACGCAAAGGCATACAAAATCAATGTGGACCGGGTAATGCCTATGAAAGGAGGCAGCAAACACCTGACTTCCGATTATTCTTTAGAAATAAGAAACGATTCGGTATATTCCTATCTGCCTTATTTCGGAGTGGCGTATAACGTTCCTTACGGAGGTGGAAAAGGATTAAATTTTAGTGCTCCTTTATCAGAATATCCCCACAAACAGACAATCTATTTCTTTCTCCGGAGAAATGGATCTAAAGAAGAAAGAATGAACCATAAATAAAAAAGGGGAGGTGTCAAAACTAAAACAACCTATCGAACTATATGATCAGGTCATTTTAGTTTTGCTCCCCTCATTAAATTACAGCTATTATTTACTTATTTCTCTAACCGGCTAAAGAAATTCTCAATGGCTTCCTTATTGACAAAAACTCCTTTTACTCCGGTCACTTCCACCGTATCCATCAACAAAGCCAAGCCCTGATAACCGTTTTCATCCTTTGCCAGTACTTCCTTCTGATAAATTTCAGCTGATTGGCAGGCTTTACCATCTTCAGGTAATTTCTCGAACCGGCCAAGGTAATAATTGCCTTCAAAGAAATTATGTGTAGATTCTGTCAACTGGAATCTGCTGGATTCGGGAGCATAAAAAATATTCCCACTAATAAATGTACTATCCGGATATCCGCCCCATGAATCCAAAGTAATCATAGTACGGTCGATATCAGCCGCAGGTTTACGGTTCACATGAATAATGTTACGGGTAATGCGACTATCCTTTACAGGACCTGCCAGATGAACAGCCGGTGAGAACATCCCGGCACGAGTCGGTTCAGGCCGCACTCCGTCACCTATACTCACATTGTAACGGACTATAGTGCCCAAGTTACCTACATTAAAAGATGCGTCGGCCGTGCCGTCATTGCAAACCAATACCAAGCCACCATAGTTATCATGACTATAATTGTACTGAATGACCGTTCCCCGGCAATTCCAATCCGAATCAAATCCCTGTGCATCCCACGGAGCTTTATGACCACTTACTTCATTAAACTGCACCAAAGTATTATCACAACTCCACGGCCAAATACCTGCTGCCGCCTCTGTGTCAGGAAGCATATCAGGACAGTCACGCATTACATTGTATTCTATCAAGGTACTGTCACAACCGATAGGTACAATACCATCCCCTGGTACTTCCTCTATCAAATTTCCCCGTATCACGGTATGCTTGCTGGGATGCCAGTTCTGCCGGTCGCTATAAGCAGCCCAAATCATAGCATTACGGGTACATCTCAAAATATGGCAGTTCTCTATGGTTAACCTATTGAATGTTGAAATTTTCTTTTCACCGCCATTCACTATATAAATACCGCACCCTCCGCCTTTTTCTTTTACCAACGAACCATTGACATCCCGTACAGTCACATTATTGACAACAATGTTCTGCGATACGCCATAATCCATACACTCTATCTTCAAGCCCGAACGATAAGGCAGAGGCTGCCTGCCTGTATTCACGATTTCCAAATTCTGCATCGTTATATAGTCCGAATTACAGATACGGGCTGCATACAAGGAAGTATCATATCCCACAATGCAAGGTTTCCGTTCATCATCACCATAAGCATCTATATAAATACGATCTTCGGGTATACCCTGTCCGGTGATTTCAAGTTCGCCATTAAAAACCTCACCGCGCTTCAACAAAACTTTATTGCCCGGCAGTAATTTCACACCACGTAGTTTTTCCAGACTTTTCCATGCTTCATCCGGGGCTAACCCACTATTATTATCATCACCGCCGGTAGCATCCAGATAATAGCACACTGGACTATCAGAACATGCTGCCAACAGGAAGGAAAATAAAAGAAGGATCATTGTTTTTCTCATTTCTCTTCCGCTTTTAAAAAGTTATCAATTTTATTCCAGAAGTTGTCAGAACAACCAGGCTTCACCACAGATTACGCAAATTCACACAGTTTTTTGATTTAAAGGTTATTTGCCTCCTACTTCTTTGTGACAGTCCGTGTACCCTGTGATGAAAACCTGCACTCCACATTACTTCCACAAGTCGTGCTGAACCAGTTTCTTGTTAGTATCCAGTTCGGCAGTCGGCAAAGGCCATACATAATCCCTCTCACCGTTGAACTTACGTGCTTCATAAGCCAAGCCATACATAGTGCGTTCATTCTCTATATTGGCTACCGCCTTATCCAATTCCTTCCAACGATAAAGGTCAAACAAACGCAAACCTTCAAAAGCCAGTTCCACACGACGCTCATGCTTAATGACTTCCAACAATTCATCTTTAGAAAGAGAAGTACCTTCCACTTCCTCTACGGTGGGCATGTTCACATCCGCACGTTGCCGCACTTCATTAACCAAAGCAGTTACATCACTATAAACATAGCCTCCTTTCTGTACCATCGCCTCCGCTAAAGATAATAAAACTTCGGCATAACGCACCACATAAAAGTCTTGTCCATTATCCCAAGAGTTAGAAGTATCCGTAGGATCAAAATACTTATAAACATATACGGTAGACAGAGAAGCGGCAGCTCCGCCATATACATTGGCATACGGATTTGAAGCCGAAGTATCTATACCTCCTTTACCGTTCCAAAGCATACCGGGAACAAACAAAGTGCTATATAAACGCGGATCACGATTCTCAAAATGAGCAGGATTAGGCTTGCTGACATCCAAGCCACCCCCACCGTTCAGTTCGGCTATCTTCGTATCGGTAGTCGGTTTACCGTCTTTGCAATAATAAGCATCCGCCAAATCTATAGTACCATTCATTGCTTCCAGCGGAGTATTCCAATGCGCATTAAAAGCAGCACCTTCACTCATACCCGGTCCTTCATAACGGACTGCAAAAATGATTTCAGGAGAAGTTTCTCCACTTTGAGTAAACAGTTTGGCATAACTCGGATCAAGCGAGTATCCCAAACCTTGCACCTGCTTATAAGCAGCAATCGCGTCATCCCATTTTTCATTATACAAAGCCACACGCCCCAGTAAGGAAAGAGCAGCTCCTTTGGTGATATGTCCCCGTGAAGACGCGTTTTGCGGAAGTACTTCAGCCGCATCCTGCAAATCAGTCATAACATGAGCCACAATAGCCGCACGGTCCGTCTTTTCACATTCAGCCTCGTCAATGGTCAAAGGGGCGGTCAGGAAAGGAACATCCTGATACGTCATAGTCAAGTTTATATACATCAATGCACGTATGGTCTTTGCCTCAGCCTGATAAATCGCCTTTTGGGAAGCATCCATATCCACTCTATCAATATTAGCAATCAGCACATTACAACGGCTGATCACTTCATAGCAATCTTTCCAATAACTGCCAATGATAGAAGAACTTGGGGTATGAATTCCCATAGCCATATCATAACCTTCCATCCAGCCACTCCAATTAAAATGCCCGCCATTATCTGATATACAATCCATATATAAAGGGCCCAATGAATATTGGTCGGAATTATAAAGCTGATTGCTCTGCAAAGCATCATAACAAGATGCCAACGCCATCAAAGCATCATCCGGCGTCTGCCAAAATGTATTGGATGAAGATTCTGTCAATGAGTCCCTCTGCAAAAAGCTGTCAGAGCAAGAAGTCAGCAAAGCTCCTGACAACAGAGCCAGCCCTATAAAGTTATTAATTGATTTCATAGTTGTTGCTTTTAAAATTTAACGTTAACACCAAATGAATAAGTTCTTGTATTGGGATGTACATCATTACGGGAATCTGTACTCAGTTTTTCAGGATCATAATCGTCCAAGGAAGTGAAAGTAAGCAAATTAGTTCCTGCCAAATAGAGTCTGATACTCTGAACGCCCAACTTGGTCAAAAACTCTCTTTGCCTGAAAGTATATCCGATTTCCAAATTCTTCAGACGCAAATAATCACCTTTTGTCAACCAAAATGAAGAATAGTTATTATTAATAGTTCCTCCCAAACGAGGCATGCTTCCATTCGGATTACTTTCAGACCATCTGTCCAACCAACGGCTAGTCTTGTTTCCACCGTTGGAAATAGTAGTTTCATCCCAATTATAACGATATACACCTGCAATGCCTTGCCAGAATGTATTGACATCAAAATCTTTATAAGAGAATCCCAGATTGAAAGAATACTGCATTTTAGGGAACGGATTTCCGATAATAGTACGGTCAGCATCATTTATATTACCATTATTGTCTATATCTTCATACATGATATCACCTAATTGCGGTTCCTGGTTGTTTTGCATAATCTTCTGTCCGTTCGCATTTACACGGTCCAAATCTGCCTGGGTACGATAGATACCGATGGCTTTCAGCCCATAATAAGAGCCGATGGCTTCACCTTCACGATTGATCGTATTATCCTTAATGTCTTCTACCCCTTTCATATCAGTAATCTCATTTTTCACACCTGAAAGCGAGAAACCTGCCTGCCATGCCCAGTCACCTTTCTGATCGAAATAATTAGCAGCCAGTTCCCAACCCCGGTTACGAACCTTTCCCGCATTCTGATAAGGAGCATCCAAAGATCCCAGGAAAATACCCGGCATAGCGAGCTTCATCAAAATATCCGAGGTATTTTTCTCATACCAGTCAAAAGTGACATTGATCTTTCCACCCCAAAAAGCAGCATCAAAACCAAAGTCTGTAATAGTAGTTGTTTCCCATTTAATGTTCTCATTAGGTATCTTGGCAGTCTTCATACCAATCTGTTTGCTATCACCGAAATAGTAACTGCCACTAGCCGCCAATGTAGCCGCATAAGCATAGTTACCAATTTCCTGATTACCCAATTTACCCCAGCTACCACGCAATTTCAATGAGTGGAGGAACTTCACATTCTCCATAAATTTCTCATTTGTCATGATCCATGCACCCGAAAATGAAGGGAAGGTAGCATAACGATGTGCCTTGGGCATACGTGACGAACCATCGTGACGGACATTCATCTCTAACAGATAACGGCCTCCGTAATTATAATTCAAGCGTCCGAAGAATGACTGCAAGGAACTCTCTTCCGCTGATCCGGTCACATGGTCATTCATAGTACCTCCATCCATTTCATAAATATTATCGGTAGCGAATCCCTGCTTGGACGCCTCATTCTTGTCCCAACGGGTAGCCTGGATAGAATGGCCTGCCAACAGATTGAACGAATGTTTTCCTACAGAAAAATCATAGGTCAGAATATTTTCATTAATATAAGTCGTTTCCAGATAATGATAATCTGTCAGTTTATTGGTACCGACTGTGGTCAGCGCATTTCCTTCAGCATCGTATCTTATATTATTCTTCGGATTGAAAGTAGTCACATCGTTCATATAATATTTATAAGCCAGACTTGAACGGAACTTCAATCCTTTTATGATATCAATTTCACCAAAGAATTTACCATCAAAACGATAATGCTTGTTATCTTTATAGCCCATATTCAAAGCTTCAATCGGATTTTTGAATACGGATTGGGAAATATTGGGATTTCCATCCAAAAATCCATAATGTCCGTTAGAATAACGCACAGGAACAGTAGGACGGGTAAACCAAGTAAGGTAGCGCATCAAACCTTCACCGGTAACACTGGTAGTAGGCTCATCAATGTTCTGACGGCTTCCCGAAAGATTCAGACCTAATTTTACAATACCCAATTGTGCATCCAGATTGGAACGGAAATTAAAACGTTGATTGGCCGTTTCACGCAAGATACCATCCTGCTGGAAATACTGAGTGGAAATCATGTAATGTACCGCTTTACTACCACCGTTCACAGACAAATGGTGTTGGTGCATGGCTGCTGTACGAAACATTTCCTTAGCCCAATCGGTATTGGCAAAATGATCGGGGTCTGATCCGTTTTGCAACTTTTGTAACATTTCATCCGTGTATGCTTTGGAAGGCCAGCATTCGTTATACATCTTCGCCCATTCATAAGAATTCACATAATCGGGCAGCACGGTAGCTTCTTGCAAAGCGATACTACCGGAATATGTAATGGTAGGTTTCTGCTCACCGCCCCGTTTGGTAGTCACCAGAATAACCCCGTTGGCAGCACGTACACCATAAATAGAAGCCGAAGCCGCATCCTTCAATACGGAAACACTTTCAATATCATCTGCAGGGATTTCCGCAATCTGGCTTACCGAGCTTTCCACTCCATCGATCAAGACCATCGGATCATTGTGTTCAAAAGTTCCTACACCACGGATACGGATTTCGGGACTGTCATGACCGGCCTGGGCACCATTGTTGGTCAACATAACACCCGGCAAACGACCCTGAAGCATATTGGCAGTATTCGCTACCGGCATAGAAGCTACATCCTTGAAATTTACAGCAGCAACAGAACCCGTCAGATTTTCCTTCTTCTGCACGCCATAACCGACTACTACCACTTCGTCAATCATTTCCGTATCTTCCTTCAGATTTACATTCAGCACCGTATTGTCTTTCGAAATACGATATTCCTGATCGGAATATCCTATAAAAGAAATGACAATAGTAGAATTAGAAGCCACCGTGAGATTGAAATTACCATCCAAATCAGTCACCGTTCCATTGGTTGTTCCTTTTTCAACCACACTGGCACCGATGACCGGTTCGCCTGTGGCATCTTTTACAATACCGGAAACTTTAAACTTGTCTGCTTGCAGACTGGAAGCGCTCACATTCATCGCAGGGATGAAGAAGCAGAGACACAGCAATAGACTCAGTACCCGGAATGTACTGGTTTCTGTCAGAGTTTTCATATTCATAATACTTTTTTTAAAGGTCTAACAAATAAAGATAATTCGTTTTATTTGCCAGCAAAAGTAAGAGGAACAGAAAAGAAACAGGGAGAATTATTACCGGAAAAAGGCTGTTTATTCCCTATAGAGCCTATTTCCGGTAATAATCAGCCATCATACTTCATCATATACTCTGTAGGAGAAAGTCCGAATTTCTTCTTAAAGCAGGAACTGAAATATTTAGGGTCGTTGAAACCTACGGCATACGCCAAATCGGCTATACGGATTTTCTTTTTCTCGTCTATCAGCCGACAAGCCGCTTGCAAACGGACATTGCTGATAAATGCAGAGGGAGTAAGTCCGGTCAACAGTTTCAATTTATCTGCTAGTGTAGTCCGGGCCATACCCATCTCCGCCATAAACTGTGCATGTTCAAAATCACAATCACTCAAATGGGCATTCACACAATCCACCGCTTTCCGAATGAAAGCTTCGTCCATCGAGGTGTAATTTAATTCTTTGGCTTCAAAGACCAACTGCTTACGAAAATCCACCCCCATACGTTTGCGCCGTTTCAACAAGTTATCTATCTTGGCAAACAAGACAGAGAGGCGGAGCGGTTTACAGATATAACCATCGGCCCCAGACTCATACCCTTCCACATGGTCTTCATCACTAGTCTTGGCCGTTAACAAAATCAATGGAATATGGCAGGTCTCAAATTGAGTCTTCACCCGGCGGCACAATTCCATACCGTCCATTTCGGGCATCATAACATCGGAAACAATTAAATCCACTTCCTGTTTGGCAAGGATCTCCAAAGCTTCCGTTCCATTAGCGGACTTCAGAATATGGTATTTGCCATGCAACAGACGAACCATCAAAGCCAATAATTCCTCATTATCCTCCACTAACAAAATAGTCGATGCTGCCGGTTTCTCTTCCAACATATCAATCTCCGAGACATTCTCCATTTCATCTGCCGATAAAACAGCATAGTCCACATTTTCAGTATTCTCGTCTACCTCATCTTCAGCAAAAGCCTCACGTCCTATAGGAATTTCAACCACAAAAGTATTCCCTTCCTCCTTATCGCTAAATACCTGTATCGTTCCATGATGCAACAATACCAAATCTTTAGTCAGCGACAAACCGATACCCGTCCCTATGGTATGGAATTTACGATACTCCCCTTCATAGAATCTCTCGAACATATGATCCAATTTCTCTTTTGGAATCAACTCGCCGGGATTGTTCACACTCAATTTAAAAGTCCTCTTTTCCTCATCATGAGCCTGCGACACCACAATAGTTCCTCCTTCAGGAGTATATTTAGCGGCATTGGAAAGCAGATTGTACACCACTTTATCCAATTTATCCACATCAAAATATCCCGAATATTCTTCAGACAAATCAAATTGTATGGACAATTTCTGCTTTTTAACCAAAGGAGCGAAAGCCGACACTGATTTTTTCAAGAACATACTGACATTTCCATGCGAAACTTTTAGCCGCAACTTGCCATTCTCCACTTTCCTGAACTCTAAGATTTGCTGAATCAACCGGATTAACCGCACAGTATTATCAGCTATTACAGAACAAACCGACGAACTTGCCGGTACTTCTTGTTTCAGTTCATCCACCGAAGCCGATATAATAGAAAGCGGAGTCAGCAACTCATGAGTGATATTGGTAAAGAACTGTAATTTAGCATGATTGATTTCCTCCATTTTCTGCCGTTCTATCTTCCCCATCTCTATGGCCTGTTTCATCCGGATACGGTTTCTGACAATCCGATAAGTATACCATGCCAATGAAACGAACAACAAGACATAAAGGCAATAAGCCCACCACGATAACCAAGGCGGCGGAAGAATAGTTATACGCAGACATTTCATATCCGGAGACCAGATTCCATTCTGATTGGCTCCCTTTACACAAAAAGTATAAGTACCTGCCGGAAGATTGTTATAATAGGCAAACCGACGTCCAGCCTCAACGGACAACCATTCCTTGTCATATCCCTCCAACCGATATAAATAACGGTTCAACTCAGGATTGATATAGTTCAATATTGAAAAATCAAGACTGAAATTATTCTCCCGGTATCCTAATACAATTTTATCAATAAAATCAATAGCTCTGTTTGCAGCAATCCCCTCTCTGACGGAAAGAGGATAGGTACGTACCGATACATTATGTACCTTTATATCTGTAATTACTACCGGAGAATAGGCAGTATCCTGAACTATTTTATCAGGATAAAAACTGTTCAATCCACGGAATCCTCCGAAGAAAAGTTTCCCATCCGCACCCTTGAAGCAAGAATTCCGGTTAAACATATGGTCTTGCAAACCATCATCTACCGTATAGGTATGTATTTTCGGTGCAGCACCGTCCAAAGGTATATCAATGTGATACATTTCCGCATTGGTAGTAAGCCATAAAGTATGCTCATCATCCTCCAGCATGCTGAAAACAACATCTCCATTCCGGAAATAATCATTCAAGACTGAAACAAAACGATCATTCTTCCGGTCATACAAATCGAGTCCGTTACCATTCGACCCCACCCATACTCTGTTGTATCCATCCACACAAACACTCATCGCCCCGACAGTGGATAATGTACCATCCGAAGGCGTATAAAACTTAACCTTATATGTTTCTCCGGATGTATCTATCCGCCATACCCCTTCATTACTAGTCGCTATCCAGATAAAGCCATCTTGATCTTCCGCCATTTTGAAAATAGAAATTTGGGGCAATGCCTGATTTGTCAAAGTCACCAGTTCATTCAAAGAATGAAGTCTTGATTCCGTATCCAAGATAAACACTCCCGAACGTGTCCCCAACCACAGATTCCCTTTCGAATCTTCCAACAAAGAATAAATACAAATATCACTCAGCTCCGGATTGGTAACGGTATTTATCACGTGTGCTTTCCCGGCTTTGACATTATAGAACCACACTCCGTCATCCCAAGTGGCAAAACACAATTCATTTGTCCTTTTACGATAAATAATATCATTGACCGTCGATGTATATCCCATATTCTTCAATACAGGATGAGAGCGGTAAGGAACAATGGTATGCTGTTTCATATCATAAAATACCAGACCGAATCCCATGATTCCCATCCACAGATTCCCATTATCCTCCTGATAGACACTGCGGACAGAGCTGGTAGGGCAATGCTCACGCAAAGCCTCCAAAGAATCATAATTAAACCGGAACTTATTTGTATTTACAGTACAAACACCTCCTCCCAACATACCCAGCCACATCAGCCCGTCTTTACTGCACAACAGAGAGTTCACCTCATTAAAAGGTAAATCTCCTTGAAGGTTACCCGGAACAATATTGGTAAAATTCCCGTCTCCCGATTCATCTTCCAAAATACTGACCCCACTGCGTGAACCGATCCAGAGCTTCCCGGAATTTTTATCCTGAGCAATGGCGTAGATAATATTATCCAACAGAGAATGAGAATTTCCCTTGATGTTCCGGAATGTTTTAAATGAGAAATGTTCCGAATCATACGGATTAATGAGTTTCACCAGTCCATACCGCCAGGTACCGATCCAAATATTCCCGGCTTCATCCTGAAATATGACATGCGCCGAATTACCAGGGTTAATCCCGTCGTAAGTATAATACAATTCCTCTTGAGGACTATAACGCAGCAGCCCCTGTTCCCAAGTACCAATCCATATTTGACCTTTCCGGTCTTCGACAACAGACTTTATATCCATGTTTTTTTCACAATCGAAAGTACGGCTGCCGGCTTTTCTGCGAAACAATCCCTTGTTGCTTCCCACCCATAAATCTCCGTTACTTGCATAAAGGATACTTTCTACATTGCTTACCTGTAACAAAGGACTGATTATTTTCTCTATCTCATCCGTTTCTTTATGCAACACGTATAATCCATTGTGCGTACCTATCCACAAATTATTCTCCTTGTCTTCGGCCACCATATTCACAAAACTATCAATGGAACGTCCATGATTCACTCCATCGGGTTTATATACAACAATAGAATAACCATCGTAACGCAAGAGACCATTGTAGGTCGAAATCCATATATACCCCTGGCTATCCTGAAATAACTTCCTGACTTCATTGGTAGGGAAGTTCACCGAAGTGGAAATGGATTTAAAATGATAAGTATTCACCTTATTATCAGCCCAAAGCAAAACAGGAAAAACAAAAAGATATATTACTCCAAGAATATATTCGCAGTTACGGTGTGCCAAGTGCATAGATTCAACTTTAAGATTTGATGCAATATTCGCAAAAAAAAGCATTTTAAGCAAATATTCCATAAGATTTGTTCTAAATTTCCCCCATTTGCATACATAAGAAACTAAAATTATACCTCCAGAAACACTTAGAACAAAAAGGTTAGAGGCTGTTAAGATAAAAAATTGTATATTTGCCGATAAGT
>PPYF01305548.1_pt1 | contig 13722 bp, 10 predicted proteins | sample 1559871 | NCBI WGS metagenome assembly PPYF01 (sample SAMN08240021, study PRJNA423297) | Human gut metagenome, whole genome shotgun sequencing project. | reverse complement strand
GTTGTCATTTAATTCCTACTAAAATAAATCGTAAAAAAGCAGAAAATTATATTTCATTACAAAAGAATGTATTGGAAACTCGATTTGATATTAAACCTATTGGTCGAGGTAGATATTATGGATTTGAAGTAGATGGTGATAATCTTGTATTATTAGAAGATTTTACTATTACTCATAACTGTCCTAATCTTCAAAAGGCATTAGATGTTATGATGTCTAATAGTGAATCAGGTGCAATGCGAATTGGTACTATTCGTGTATATGGTACGGGTGGTACAAAAGGTGCTAACTGGGAAGCTTTCAGTAATTGTTTTTATAATCCCGGAAAGAATGATATGCTTCCTATGGAAAATATCTGGGATGCTAATAGTAGACATGCTGTTTGTGGTTTCTTTTTTCCGCAGATATGGGATTATGAACCTTTTATAGAAGACGGTAATTCTTTACTGTTTGCTTCTTGGAAGGATGATTATGACAAGAAACGTGGTGCAGAAAAAGAGAAAGATGCTGGTGAATATAATATTTATGTAGGCCAACGTGCTAACAGTCCTAATGAGGCATTTACGAACACACAAGAGAACATTTTTCACAGTCCGGAACTTACTAATCATATTAACGCTATTAAATATGATAAGTCTAATCATTTTTATGAAGATGGTTGGTATATACTTGATGATGGACGTGTTAGATTTGTTACTAAACAGGAATGTATTGAACGAGCTATATTTGGTTCCGATAGATTCCATGAATATATAACTGATGTACCTCATAATTCAAAGACTGATGTTCATGGTTGTATAAGAGAGTTTTATTCTCCTATTCCAAATGATGGTAGTCTTTATTTTATTTCTTATGACCCATATCGTGTAGATAAAAATAAAGAAGAAGTTAGTACAAAAAATTCACTTGCAAGTTTTCAAGTGTGGATGCGTACTAACAGTAAAACTCCTTACATGGGTAAACGACTTGTTGCTTCTTATTGTGGTCGTCTTGATACTATGGAAGCTGTCGATAAACTTGTTCTTTATGCTTGTTTACGTTGGAATTGTAAAGTTCTTTATGAGGCTGGTACTGGTGAACTTGTTACTAATTTCAAGAAATGGGGTTATAGAGATAAGTTACTAAAAGACCCAAGTAGTTATATCAATCGTAGTGTTGATGGCCCTCGTATTACTGGTTATGGTATTGTCATTGGTGATGGCGATATTAAATTAGAGGGTATGCGCATGGTGCGGGATTTCTTATACGAAATTGTCGGAAAAACGTCCGACGATACACCAATATATAGATTTAATCAAATTTATGATATAAGTTTCTTATTAGAGTTGGATAGATTTATATTTGGGCGTAATGCAGACCGATTAAGTTCGGCTATCGTTGCAATGTTTGAATTTCGTAAAGATTCCCTTTTACTTGAACGAGAAGCTAACTCGAAAAGTAAAACTAATAACACTGATCGTAAAGTTAATAGATTCCTAAAATGAGTGAACGTGATTTAAGAGCAACTCCACTTGTTATGCCTGACCAGCGTGCAAGTACTGCTACAAAACAAACGAAAGCTTGGTACATTCCTAATTGTAATTATTGGATTAATCTTGCTATTGGTCAGAATGATAAAACTGTTACGCAGAAATTTCTTGATGCTGCTAATGGTTTAGTAGACCCTAAGACTTATGAATATGTTCTTCGGAATTATATTGATAAGGTTGGTGAGAAAGCTGTCATGTATGGTGAGATACGTGATGTAGATTTTCTTACTCCTATTAAAGAACGATATATGGGAGAATTTATTAATATGTTCTCTAATTATCAAGTATTTAATAATGACCCTTCTGTAACTCTTGCTCGCAATAAAGTTCTTGCTGATAAAGTAATGGCTTATTGTAATCAAGAAATTATTAATCGTCTTAATGAAGCAGGATTTAATACTGGTCAAAAGACAATTAAGCAAGGTGAACTTAATGATATTATTGAAGAAGTTCTTAACGATTGGATTGATGATGTAACTATTACAACTCAAAAGCGTCTTGAACTTATTAATACTATCGTTGAAGCGAAAGATAAGTATCAACAATGCTATTTCTATTGGTGGGCTTGTGAAGAGGTTTATACTTATCGAGAAGTTTACAAAGGTGATGTTTATCTTCAAGTAATATCTCCTCTTGAATATTATCGTATTGAAAGTGGTCAACGATATATTGAAGATGATGATGCAGGACTTCGTGTTTATCGAATGACTATTCCGCAAATCATTGATAGATTCCGTGATGAGCTTACCGATGCAGAAATGAATTATCTTAAAGATATTTATACTGTATCTCCTAAGTATGATGCTCCTGATGGCATAGTTCAAATCTTCAATAAAACAGATTTTGCTGAACGTAAAGCTATCTTACATACTAACGCAGAAGCACTTCGTAGTGAAGCTCGATTGTATGGTAAAGAAATTGATATTTATCATTATGTTTGGAAAACTGAAATTAAACAAGGTATTCTTAAACATCAAGATTTATTAGGAAATATCGTTGAAAGTGTTGTAGACGAGAATTATGAATTTGATGCTTCTGCTGGTGATATTGAAATTGAATGGGAATGGATAAATCAAGTTTGGGAAGGTTGGCGTATCGGTGGCTGTCATAGTGGTATTTATATTAAGCCGCGACCTATCGAAGTTCAACGTGAAAGGTTTAACAATTATAGTGATTGTAAATTACCTTATAATGGTATTGTAGGTTTACATAAAGATAATCTTCGTAATCCTATTCCTTTCCGTGTTTTACCTTATCTTGCTCTTTATCGTATTTATACTTTACAACAAGAACGTGCAGTAGCTAAATTCAAATCTTGGTTATTATTCCCTGAAAGTATTCTCGCTGATAGTAGCGATATGACTACCGAGGAACGTCTTGCTGTTGCGAATAAAGATAGTTTCTTACCCTTTGATGATTCTGATGCACAACCTAATGCTTTACAATCTATTCGAGAAGTAGCCACAAGTGCTATTACGAATTATATTCAAATGCTTGATAATCTTAAACAAGGTTTGAAAGCAGAAGCTTGGGAAGCAGCTAATATGAATAATGCTCGCTTTGGTGATGCCAAAGATTATGCTGGTAAGGCTGTTAATGAATCGAATTATTCTCAAGCAATGACCGGAAGTGTTTGGAGTCTTGAATGTTTTAATCTCTTCCGTGAACGTGATTATGTTGCAAATATTGATTACAGTAAGTTTGCTTGGGTTGATGGTAAACGAGGTTCTTATGTAGATCCGACAACTAATAAAGTTGTTGTAGTTGATATTGATGGTTCTTCTGATTTCTCTGGTAATATTGGAATTTACATTCGTAATAATGCCGATGTTCAGAATAAACTGAACATGATGAAAGAACTTGCATTTAGTGCAGGTCAGAATGACCAACTGGAAGTTGCTATTGAAGCTATTGAGAATAATAATATTACTTCTATTGCTAAGAATATTAAGAAAGCTATTCAAGCTCGTCGAGATTATGAACTTCAAATGCAACAAGTTCAACAACAAGCTCAAGCAGAAGTTGAACAAATTGTTAGTCAGCGTGAAGCAGCTAAACAAGAATTTGAAGCTCAACAAAATGCTCTTGATAGAGAACATGATGTTAATCTTGAGATTCTTAAACAAGAAGGTGAAAAAGAGATTTGGAATATGCGACTTAAAGTTGATACCAATGGAAATGGTAATATAGATAAAGATGAAGCTATGGCTGCTCAATCTGGTTACACTACTTCTGATGTTAATAGAATAAAGTTACAAAAAGAATTAAAGCAATGATGACCGAGAATTATCGACGGCGAGCAAGAGAACCTGCAAGATAATGCTACTATAATTATTGATAATATATTATATATAGTATATCTTTGTTCATGTAATAATATTCAACTATAAATAAATACTAATATGGCTGTTGAAAAAGTTGTTATACCTGATGATGAAACTCAGGAGCAAAAACAAGAACGTCTTCGTAAAGAATTAGAAGAACGTAAAGCTAAGGAAGCTAAAGAAGCTCAAGAAGCTGAAGAACGACGTAAAGCTGAAGAGGAAGCTGCTCGTAAGAAAGCTGAGGAAGAAGGTAATAAGGGTGGTTCTACTGGTAATGGTGAAGAAGAAACTGAACCGGAACAAGTAGAAATTGATGGTACTCTTTACACACTTGATGATAACGGAAACGCCGTAGATGATAACGGTGAAATTAAGTTCACAAAGGAACAGATTGATGCAATGTCTGATGAAGGTGCTAATGAATTAGACGGTGATTATATCGAAGCTATTTCAAAAGCAAGTGGCATTGTTATTAAAGATGAGAAAGGTGAACCTGTTAAGTTTGAACCTACGATTGAGGGTTTTGCTAAACGTGAAGCTGCTGTAAAAGCTCTTGGTGAACGAGAGGGTTTTGCAAAAGGTTTTAACGAGTTTTTAGCTAACAATCCTGATATTGCAGCTCTTGTTGAATATAAGAGTAAGTTCGGTACAATCGAAGGTTATTCGGCAAATGTAGATTATAGTAAAGTTGAAATCAAAGATGATGATAACTTACTTGCTGATTTAATCTATAAAGCTGAAATTCAAAAAGGTACTTCTCCGGAACGTGCCAAACGAATTGTTGAGTTTGCAAAAGCAAATAACACTCTTAAAGATGATGCAACTGAAAGTCTTAATTGGTTGCGTAAAACTCAAGAGAGTGAGATTAAAGCAATTCGTGAACGTGAGGCCAAAGAAATGCAGGCTGAACTTGAAAAGGAAATTAAATACTTTGGTGTTTCGTATGAAGATGACGGTACTGTCAAAGTTCATAATGCACCGGGTAGTCTTTATGATTTAATTGTTGTTAAAGGTCAGATTGGAGAATATGCTCTTCCGAAAGAAGGTCTGAGAATTAAGACGACTGATGGTGAGAAACTTATTTCTCGTCAAGAGTTATTTGATTATTTCTCTCGTCCTGTTCAAGAGATTAATGGAATGGTTTATAGTCAAGCACAGATTGATGAGATTAATCGTCTTTCTAATCCTGCTGAATTGGCTATGAGATTTATTATGAATCTTGATGGTGGAGTTGACCAACTGATTAAAGCTGAACTTGCTAAAAAAGAAGTTAAACGTCTTCGTTCATTAGCAAGTAAGACTGGTAAAAACAATGGTAATCCTAAGGTTCATAAGATTGCAAAGGATGATAAAATTGTTTTACCTATTAAATAAAGCAAATGTTCTTGCCTTATAATAATAACTTAACCAAAAATCTAATTTACAATGCGTGAAATTGGAACTGTAAAATTTGACTCGAATCAATATACAGATGCTAATATGCTTCTGAATTTTGATTTGATTGACCCTGTTAAACTTAATCGTAATCTTACTTATCTTTGGGGTAAGGATAGTGACAAGTATCCTCTTCTTACTCTTACTGAGGGTCAGGGTGCTGTTACAACAAAAGTTAAGCTGAATGGTGGTGATACTCAATATACTTGGGAAATTGCTCCTCGTCAGCGTGTTACTTCTCGTCTGAAAAAGCTGGTATCTGATAAAAGTGCTATTCAGCCTTACGGAACTGTTGAGGTTGAAATGGAGGATAATTGGTTTATTTATCAGCACACGGCTATTGCTCCTTCGGGTATGCAATGGCGTATTCAGAATGAGGGTATTGCTACTTCGACTGGTGGATACGTTTATCGTTTTACCAATATGTCGGGTGCTCCTATCTCGGCTGATGCTGTTGCAAAAGACTTCATTAGTGGTGCTATTTGGGCATTAGGTGCTTCGACTATTCCGGGTAGCAAGTCTGACGGAAACCGCTCGAATAACCAGTCGTTCAGCAAGGCAACTAACCAGTATGGTTACTATCGTTTCTCGAAAGAGATTGCTGGTAACATGGGTAATAAGGTTGTTAATATTGCCTTTGATACTGCATCCGGTGGTGAGCGTAGTCTGTGGATGCCTTACGAAATGAAGATGTGGGAAATCATGCGACGCGAGATGCTCGAAGAGGACTTGTGGTTCTCGGAGTACAACCGCGATTCGAATGGTATTATCCACTTAAAGGATGAGAAGACTGGTGAGGCAATTCCTCGTGGTGCTGGTGTTCTTGATATTCTTAAGGCCGTTGGTAATTATGAAACGTATTCTGTTCTGACACTTAATCGTTTCGACCGTATCATCACTCGTATCTTTGACAATCGTATTGATTCTACCGTTGAGGAACTTGTTCTTTATTGCGGTAAAGGTTTCGCACGAATGTTCAATGATGCTATCTATTATGATGCTCGTCTTAAGAATTACTTTGTAACTCTTGGTGATAACGAGATTAAGAGCGATGGTGAGATGATGTCTTATGGTAAGTATTTTAACCGTTATAAGATGTTTAATGGTAAGATTCTTACTGTCAAGATTGTTGATATGTTCGACCACGGTATTCGTGCTCGTCGTGACCGTGAAGCCGGTAATATGTATCAAGGTCTGCCTATTACTTCTTATAGTGCTGTATTCCTTGACCATACTATGGGTTCGAATGGTGAGCGTAATATTAAGTTTGTTTGTGAAGAGGGTCGTGAGTATAAAGTAGGTGTCTATAAAGGTATGGCTGAACTGCCTGCTTCGTGGGGGCTTGCAAGTGGTACTCAACTGTCGGATACGAAGGATATTGCTTCTTATGAAGTTCTTGGTTCGCAGGGTATCAATATTGATAATCCTACTACTTCGTTCTGGCTTGATTTAGCTCTGAACTAAACACCCAATTTGAGTAGTAATAATCGAAAGGTTATTACTACTCATTAACATATAAAAGATTGAATAACTTAAAATGTTAAAAATATGATTAAAGTTAATCGTTCAGTTCGTATTGAATGGAGGAACAATCCTTCTTCTTTTGAACTTCGGAATAAAGATGCTTTCAAAACTGACTTTCTTCGTCTTGGTTCTGCTATTCGTCCTGTTAATGAATTGCTGAGCCGTAGTGAGGAAATGCGAGTTCTTCTTCCTACTGTTGTTGGTGTATCTCCTATTGATAGTTCTTGGCAAGAACGAATCACTACATACTTAAATGATTTTCTTCTTGAGATTCCTGTTCATGGCTTAGAGTTCGATACTTCTTACGTTTTAGATTTAGGTAATCCTGCTCTGAAAAGTAATATCGACGAACTTATTGGTAAACTTAAAAAAGCTGATAAGATTAAGAATGAAACTGGTTCGGAACTTGAAGCTATTGTTCTGAAACGGATTAAGGAACTTGATGAAACGGAACTTTATAAGTATGTTACTTTTGTTAATATTCCTGATTATATTAGTTGGAGATATTGCCTTTTAAGTAGCAAAGTTGCTAATAAGGTTGAAGACATTAATAAGAGCGTCAATATTCAATTTTATCTTACTTCGGATAGTGAGCGTAAAGCACTCAAAGCTGCTCGGACGAAACTTCGCACTGATGCTCTCAAGAAATATACAGAACTTATTAATAATCCGAATAGCGCACTTATCGACAATGTTGTTGTATCGACAGGTAGCGTAGGTGATTATTCGGAATTTATGGCAATGACTGCCGATGATAAGCAATCTGTTCTTCTTGAACTTATTGACAGTGACCCGCAGAAGTTTATTAGTATTGTTGATGATAAACATCTGGGGATGAAAGCTAAGATTACTATTTATCTTTGGATGAATATTATTCGACAACTTCCGAATAGTTCTATCATTGTCGATGCTTCTAATCCGGAAAATGTTATTGGTAATAATATTAATGATGCTATCTCGTATTTCTCGAATGATAACAACAAAGGTATTGTTGCCGAGTGGAATGCGAAGTATCGTAGTTTGAAAGGTTAGTCATGTATGAAACGGTAAAAGAGTTACATATCGAAATAGAGCAACGAATACAGCAGATAACATCTAATAGACATCGGAGTATTGCTCCCCAGTTTATTGATATGATGCTGAATCGAGCTGCCGTTAAATATATACAAACTAAATCAAATAGGAAAACTAATTATAAAGGCGAAGGTCTTGAAGATAGTAAAAAACGTGTAGATGATATTCAATCATTAAAACGTGAAACTCCGTGGCTTAAACTTAAACGTGATAAGCAAGATGCGGATTATCCAAATAGAGCTTTCGTTATTCTTCCGGGTGATTATCTAAAACTTATTTCTTCTACTTCTCGATTAACTTATGGCAAAGCTCGACTTGTTGAGAATTTACATGAGGTCTATCCTGATGATGAAGTTAAGAATTTATATTATCATCTAATTGATTTGTCTAAAATTGCCTTAACTGGTGATGAATTTAATGGACAAATTATTGTTAATGGGAATGAGATTGATATTTCAGATATTCTTTCTCTTTATGATAGTGATTCAGATAAGATTGATTTGTATGAAATTGCAGGTTTAACTTGTGATAGATTACGTCAAGCTCTTTCTAATGAATATAATGTTTATTGGGAGAATCTGATTGGTCGTTATTATAAAGATTGTATTATTATTACTTCTAATGCAAAAGATGAAATTGCATTGAAAGTTAATAATACAGACATTCCTGTTATTACTTATAATACTACTTATGACGAGTTCGTAAATGTAGGAAATAAGTTTTCTGAAAATGATTTAATTGCTACCGAAAATATTCGAGCTACTCTAAATAACTTCTATGGTAATAAAAATAGACATCTTAATCCAATAAGTGAACTTGTTGATGATAGGCTGTTTGTTTATTATGGTAATGATTTTTGTGTTGATGCGGTTAAGATTTCATATATTAAGAAGCCACGTCTTTTTAATATTGATATTAACCAAATGTCAGATATGGAAGTTACACCTGATTTCATAGATAGTGTAGTTAGCGATATTCTTCTTGTTCTTAAAGATGACAGTTTTAGTGCTGTTAAACAACAATCAAATTTAGAATAGAAAATGAAAAGTGTAATTGTCGCAAATGATTTTCTGACAACACTTGCTAATAATGATGTTAGCAAGCTGACTCGCGGACAAGCTGTTCTTCTTAATTCGGCTGGTAAAGTCGTTGCAGCTGCTTCGGATGTCAAAGATGATGAAATGTTGCAGTTTGTTCTTGGTCTTGGTGATGGCAAGGTTAAACGCGGCGTTTGGATTAATCCTAAGTGGTCGAAGCAACATAAGGAAAAGTATCTTGCTCCTGCTGGTAAAACGTATAAGTTTACGAATCTCGTAGCTAATCTTGGTATTGGTTATCAAGGTTTCGATGCTGAGGTTATTATCTCGTGCAAACCTATTAATTCTTTTGGTGGTTATCCTCTGGAAGTTTACAATGCCAGCGTAACTATCAACGGAATTGATGAAACAAGTGCAGATATTATTGCTCGTCTGAAAGTTGAGGTTGAAAAGACTTTGACTAAGATTAATGCTCGCTTTGGTGCTGATAGCATTACGATTGATGATTTCACTGAAGCAAGTGTTACGTTCACTGGCGCCGCAGGTTTTGAGTATTATGTAACGTTTGATGGTATTCTTCGTGCTACGCTTGAAGAGGGTACTGAGAATCAAACTCCGGTTGGTACTTATGACCAAGTTGCTAAACTTGAAAAAGAAGCAGATGTTGCCGGTGTAGGTTATAATCCTAATTTCAAGGAATATGACCGTGTTTATGGTGATATTTTTACAGCTACCGAGGGTGTTATGTATGACACTTATGTAATTACTTCTCGTGCTGATTTCACACATCCCTTTAATTTACATACGGAGGGTTTACAGGTTACTCAATTTATTGCTATTGACAATACTAAAACTTCTGCAATTACTGCACTTGAAGGGGTATTGGCACTCATTAAGTAAGAAATTGATTTGTTAAAAATGTAACCACAAGAATAACTCCTAATGCTATTAATTGTGGTGTTAGGAGTTATTCTCTTAATGATGCTAATGTTATGTGACAAGTGGGCGTGCAACCTCCTGCCCCACCGGGGAGCGAGGCCGCAGGCCGAGCCATACAAGTTGCACCATTATTATTATTAATCGTCATATAACAATAAATACGATTAGTATTATGATAAAGAAAATATGGAATAAAATAACTACTTTTTTAAGTGGTTATTATTCAGAACATAAAGACGATATTATTATTGGTTTCGTCATTGCTACTGTCGTAGGTATTTTATTTAAGGCTACTGTTGCTACTTGGTTTATGAGTTTATGGATTACATTAGCTTATCAAATCATTACTTGTGGTATTCAAGCTGCAAGAAAGAAAACAGTAACTGGTCTTAAAATTCATCCTATTATTATTAACTTTGTAGTTGGAGTATTTATTTCGTTATTGTTCTTGGTATGGCAGTAATTAATCTTCGAAATGTTGTAGCGCTCGGTGTGCTTGAAGATGGTGTATATCCGAGTGTTTATAATGGCCAAACCGGAGAATATATTGGTACAGTAGATGGTGAAGGTGCTGGTGTTAAAACAGTTCCTACATTATATATGTACTATCGAAAGAACGGCCACTTATATTTATATAGGACAAAGGAGAGGATTGAAATAGACTTAACTAATGTAACTGCTTACGATAATAGTGCTCTATTTAAGCTAACTGAAAAATCTGATATTAGTTCTGCAAAAATTACAGAGTTTGAATCTCGAAATATTGATGTAGGACATTATGAATATAAAGTTCCGTGGGTTAAATCAACTCAACAATATCTTTATATACTTGTACCGATTGTTCGTTCTATACATACAATTACAGTACAAGGTATCATAAGTAATCAGATATTCACTCTTACTGGTATTTATGTTCACGAGGGTAAATCTTGGTGGATTTATCGGACGAATGTAAAGACCAATTTTGATTTTAATGATGCTGTTAATGAGATTCTTGATATTCAAGTATATGTTCGTGAGCTTACAGCAGAGGACTTAAATCCTGTTGAACAACTTACAAAACTTTTATTTGAACATATTAATAATAAGTTTAATCCTCATGAGGTAACAAAAGAACAAGTTGGTCTTGGCAATGTTGATAACACTGCCGATATGGATAAACCTGTATCTCGACCTCAAAAAGAGTATATTGATGCTCTTGAAAATAGGGTTAAAGGTTGGTTCAAACAGTTGAATGTTTGGATTAACAATCATGTTACTGAAGTTAATAAAAAGTTTCAAGATGTTTGGGCTGCTATAAACAAGAAACTTGATAAAGAAGATTACGAGAATGACAAAGATAATTTCAATGCTCATATTCGTAATTATGATAATCCTCATAGAGTTACTGCCGCACAAGTTGGTTTACCAACAGCTGCAAGTGATATTGAGAAATTAAAACAAAAAGCTCAAGAACTTCAAGGTTTACTTATTAATAAGCAAGATAAAACTTCTGAAGAACTTGTTACTGATAACAAACGTATTGTAGATGCTATTAATGAGATTTATGGTATTGTTGTAGAACACAATAATCATGTTCGTAGCAATAGTATTAATCAAATTGAAGTTACAAGCGAGATTCCTACTACGTTTGAAGATGGTACACTTTGGATTCGTATTCCTCGAAATGAGGAAGATTATATAACAATTAAGATTGAAGCTGTTCCGGTTGATTCTACTATACGAATGATTAATTCGGAAGGTAAAGAATCGGCAGGTGTTGGAAGCGCAAATCTTGAATGTTTAATTCAAAGTCGTTTACATTATATTGTAGAAAAAGAGAATTACATTACAAAAGATGTTTATGTCGATGTAGGTGTTGAAGATACGACAATCAATGTTGTTCTTACACCTAAGACTAAAAAGACATTAACTGTAAATGCAACTCCTGATAATGCTTTAATTGTATTTACTGATAAATCTTCTAATGTAGTTATTGCTCAAGGTACTGGTACTCTTACATATGAAACTTATGACCCGCGTGATATTTTAATTCAGGTTAGTGCAAGTGGATATGAAACTTATGAAGAGCGTATTACATTAGATGAGAATATAATTCGTGATATTACTCTTACAGCTCTACCAGTTGAACAAGGTGCTGTAAGTCTTACGGTAGTCGATAGCGAAACAAAGGCCAAAATAGCCGCATACGTCTATGATAAGGACACGGGTGGTATATTAGGTCAAGTCACAAAAGATACGCCGCTACAACTCACCGGAGATGTCAATACGAGCCGAATTTTGAGGTTTGTTTCGTCGGGTTATATAGAGGTTGAACAACTGGTAACTTATACAATTCCTACCGCAGAAGTTACTGTTGAAATGGATAAAGTTCCAGTTCAAACTGGTACTATCTATGCAACTGCTGTAAATACTGAATCTACTGCTTTAGATGGTGTTACGTTTGAGTATAAGCTCAGTACTGAAAGTAGTTGGAAACCTCTTGGTAATGATGAATCGACTACTGGTAAATCTGAAGCTGTTACTGCTCCAGTTGGAACAAGTGTTAATTTCCGAGCTTCTAAAACTGGTTATATAACTAACACTGGAACTGGTACGATTAATTCTACTGGTGAACATAGTGTTACTATTGTACTTGAAGAGGTTCCGCCTGAACCTACTACTAAACAATATTATATCCATGCTGTAACTGAGGAATCTGTTAATATCACAACAGGTGTTCATGCTTATTTATGGAATAATAATAGTTGGGTTGAACAAACTTTACAAGGTGGAGCAATGGGATTTGCTTATACTGGTGAACCCGGAACTTCTATTCGTGTTAAGTTTACTGCTACCGGATACAACGATACTGAAAAAGATATTGTTTTAGAAGATGGTAGTACAGAACCGATTGATGTTAAAGTCGTAATGACAGAGGAAACTCCTCCTCAACCTACAACTAAGGAATATTTTGTATTCGCTGTTACTGAAAAGAACGCACCTGTTGAAACAGTTACTGCTGCTTCTGTATTAGTTGATAATGAATGGATTCCTCAAGATTTACGAACTGTTGTAGCAACTATCGGATTTAACTATACTGCTATACCGGGAACTGTTATTAAAGTCAAATTCGTTGCTACTGGATTTATTACTGAAGAAATTGATGTTACTCTTCAAACTGAAAGTGATGAATCTTTAATCGTACCTGTTACTCTTCGTTTTGAGGACGGTATTGATTATATGCAAATCGAAGGTGACGGTACTAAACATCCTATATTTAGGGTTGGTAATGTCGAATCTAATTAACGGTTTAATGATATGAAAGAATCAGTAATTCGCAAAGTATTTTGTGCCTTAAACTGGCCTCCGAAAACTGGTGCTTTTCAGAAGTTAATTACTTTTGTAGTTGAAGGTTTAGCCACTAAGGCTGAATCTTCAACTGTTCAACAATTACAAACAAAAGTAGAAACTCTTGAAAGTACTGTTAATACATTACAAGAAACTGTTACTACTTTAAGTGGTAAAGTGAGTACATTAGAGAGTAATTATACTTCTTTGGAAGGTCGTGTAACTGCTCTTGAAACACCGCAAGGTTAATATTAATCTACAACTATGGCACAACTTAATCTTCTTGAACGAGCTACGGAAGCTGTCGTAATGCTTAATGGTAATCGTCGGCAGGTTCTTGATATGTGGCTTAATGGTAAAAAAGTTTGGCCAATAGATGAACCTGTTGTAGAATTAGCTGTTGATAAAACTCTTGTTATTCTAAATAAAGATAATAATTATCATGAAACCATAACTGTTTTCGCAAGTGATACAGCTGAATGGGAATTTGGTAATTAGTTTGTTATTATAGTTAATCGACCAAAAAAAAAA
>PPYF01024823.1_pt1 | contig 13725 bp, 12 predicted proteins | sample 1559871 | NCBI WGS metagenome assembly PPYF01 (sample SAMN08240021, study PRJNA423297) | Human gut metagenome, whole genome shotgun sequencing project. | reverse complement strand
TTTGCCACGATGGAGAGCGAAGAAGCAACGCCCTCACTCTCACAGGCACAGCGGATGAAACAGTTAAGCCAGAGCGGGCAGCTTGACATGGATACGATATTTGCGATTATGACCGAGGAAAAGGGAAACCAGAAAGAAACATTGAAAATCAACACAAGCAAGCTGAAAAAGTATTTTCCGAAGAACACAACGCCGAAACAGATGGAGGAAACCATCATCAAACTTTTGGAGCGTGAGTTGCAGAGGAAACGGGGCAGGGACAGCCGCTAATCTTCTCTTTTCGGAAAGTAAATATGAAACTCTGGACGGATAAAAACCAGAAAGCCAAGACAGAAAAGGGGCAGGGAATGAAAGAAATCCAATATGAGATTGTAAAGGAAATCGCCGTATTGTCTGCGAGTGACAGCGGATACACAAAGGAAATCAATCTTATCTCATGGAACGGGAGAGAGCCGAAATATGACATCCGCAGTTTTTCACCGAACCGTGAGAAGTGCGGAAAGGGTATCACGTTGAACGCTGATGAAGCGGCGGCACTCCTTAAAGCATTACAGAAGGAAGTAAACAGCGGGGATTGATGGTATCTGATTGACAGGACGGGGCGTTTCCAGACGTTCTCCTGCCCTGTCTGGAAAGGAAGATTTAAGTATGGGTGAGGATAAGAAAACAGATAAAAAGAGAAAGCGTGTCGTGCCGAAAGCACCAGTGCAGATGATAATCAGCCGTGAATATGTCGGCACACAGACAGTCACAGAAGCATTTATCCCGATTATCTCCGAGGATATTCGGAAGAAGATTGCCGAGGGTGACACCTTCGACAATGAGGGGATATCCGCTTAGAATGTACGCAATGGGACATGAAAACAGATAGGACAGATACGGAGGTTTTACAGTATGGCAGGAATAAGAACGGAGAACAAGATTTATGAAGTCGGCATGTACTGCCGCTTGTCAAAGGACGATGGCACGGATAACGAGAGTGCGAGCATTGCGACACAGAAATCCATCCTCACGGATTATGTGAAAAAGCAGGGATGGCACTTAGCAAAAACGTATGTGGACGATGGTTACTCTGGTACGAATTTCCAAAGACCAAGTTTCCAGAACATGATTAAGGACATTGAAAACGGTCTGATAAACTGCGTGATTACGAAAGATTTATCACGTCTGGGGAGGAACTATCTTGACTGCGGACTGTATCTGGAAGTGTTTTTTCCAGAGCATAACGTGAGGTATATAGCGGTCAATGACGGCGTGGACACGCTCAATAAATCAGCGATGGACATCACGCCTTTCCGCAACATCCTAAACGAAATGTACTCTGCCGATGTGTCGGTCAAGATAAAATCGGCGTACCGAGCGAGGTTTCAGCAGGGGAAATTCATGGGGACGACAGCACCATACGGATATGTCAAAGACCCCGCCGACCATAATCACCTGCTGATAGATGACAAGGTTGCCCATGTGGTAAGGGAGATATTCGACCTTGCATTAGCGGGCAACGGAATCGCCAAAATCCGCAAGCACATCAACAAACAGCATATCCTACGCCCTGCCGCTTATGCAGTGGAGCAAGGGGCAACAGGCTATGAGCGGTACTTTGAGGGTAACGAGGAAAACCGTTATATTTGGAGCGAGAACAGCGTAAGGGGCATTTTAAGAAGCCCGATATATGCGGGAAACCTTGCAGGCTACAAGCGGATTGCCGCCAACATGAAAAGCAAGAAACGCCCCTCTAAGCTGCCCGAAGAATGGGAAGTGATACCAGACACCCATGAGGGGATAGTCACGCAGGAGGAATTTGATACCGTACAGCAGCTTATTACAAGCCGCAGATTACCAGAAAACAAGGGCGGCTTTGAGAACATCTTTGCAGGCGTTATTAAGTGTGCGGACTGCGGTTATGCCATGCGGGCTATGAGTGCCAACAGGAGGAAACGCCCCGACATCATCGACTGCGTACAATATTCCTGCAATAATTATGGCAGATACGGTAATATCATGTGTACCGCACACAGCATTGAAGCGAGGGACTTGTTCAACGCTGTCCTCACCGACATCAACCGATTTGCGGATATGGCGGTCAATGATGAAAAGGCGGTGAGGGCGATTGAAAAGCGGCTCACGGAAACAGACCATAGCAGGGCAAAGGCACTGGAAAAGGAGCAGAGAAAGCTGAACAAACGCCTTGCGGAACTGGACAGGCTGTTTTCTTCCCTTTATGAAGATAAGGTGATGGAGCGTATTACGGAGCGGAATTTTGAGATGATGTCGGGGAAATACCAGAAAGAACAGCTTGAAATTGTAGCAAGGCTGAAAGAGGTAACGGAAACGCTAGGCGACAGCTATGAGAAGTCGCAGGGTGTCCGTGATTTCCTCTCCCTAATCCGCAACTATCAAGGAATTAAGGAACTGGACGCAACCATCATAAACGCACTCATAGACAAGATACTTGTTTCGGAACGTGAGAAACTTGCAGACGGGACAGTAAGACAGGAAATCAAGATTTATTATAAATTCATCGGCTTTGTCGGTGAATTACATATCACGCCCACAAAGCGGTGGACAGCGTTAAAGCCTAAGAATTGTACGGTGTGCGGTGTTGAATATGTTCCCCGCTCTGGCATATCGAAGTATTGTCCTGCTTGTGCCAAGAAGATACAGAGGGAGAAATCAAACGAGAGCAAACGCAGGAGCAGGGAGCGAAACAGACAGGCATGTATTGAACTGTCCGCAAAAAATGACCGACTGACATTGAACAGCAGGAAGGTCGTATTTTACGACAGGGCAATATGAATGATAAGGTCAAGATTTTCCGGTATGTGACGGAAGGCACCTTCGACAGCTATTCATGGCAGCTCATTGAGAACAAGCAGAAGTTTATCGGGCAGATCATGACGAGCAAGTCCCCGGTACGTTCCTGTGAGGACATTGACGAAGCGGCGCTCTCTTATGCAGAGGTAAAGGCACTTGCAACCGGAAACCCGTATATTAAGGAGAAGATGGACTTAGACATACAGGTGTCAAAGCTGAAGCTCTTAAAAGCGAACCACACAAGCCAGCGTTATCGTCTGGAGGACAATATCGCAAAGCATTACCCGATGCAGATCACAGCCTTAAAAGAAAGGCTTGAGGGATACCGGACGGACATTCAGACCTATACAGCGCATAAGCCTGTGGATAAGGACGTTTTTTCCATGAAGATAGGAAACCGTACCTATACGGACAAAAAGGAAGCGGGTGCGGCGTTGATTGATATGTGCCGGAGTGCAAAACAGCCAAACATGGCAGTCACAATCGGGGAATATCAGGGCTTTAAGATGAGCGTGTCCTTTGACCCGTTCTTCTCCAAGTTTACGGTCAGCTTAAAAGGAAGTCTGAGCCATGAGGTGGAAATCGGAGCCGATCCGCTTGGAAATCTGCAAAGACTATCCAATGCGTTAGAGGGAATGACCGGGAAAATGGCAGATGTGGAGCAGAAGCTTTCCAACGTGGAACATCAGCTTGAAACCGCAAAGGTGGAGGTCACGAAACCTTTTGCACAGGAGCAGGAACTGGCGGAGAAGCTAGAGCGACTTGCAGAGTTAAATGCGCTTCTTAATATGGACGAAAAAGGCGATAATGCGCTGGATATGGGCGATGATGAGCCGGAGGATGAAACCGGAGAGCAGAGCGCACAGGCACAGGAGGGTGAGCCGGACAGAGCGGAAGATATACAGGTGGTGGCTGATGAACCGTTAAAGCCTGTTGCAAGTTTTCTGATGTCGGAGCGTATCGCAGAGCATGACAAGGAGCGGATGTTAGCAGACAGTTCCAGAGGGCGGGTATCCGTTAAGGAGAAACTTGCCGAGATGAAGCAGAAAATATCCGATCAGAAGATGCCGGAGAAACCAAAGACCAAGAGTCAGGAAGCAAGTTTATAAAGTTTTATGGAAAGAGCAGGTAGTTTCTATCTGCTTTTTCCTGTTATGTGGCTATCGTAAGCAGAGAAGATTAAGTGACGAGCAGAGGGAACAGGAAAGGTTACGGATAGAGAAAATCAATTCAAGCGATAATAATCGGGAAATATAGAGCCGATTTTGATAATTTTTTCGGTTTCGTTCCATTTCAAAAGGGTTTCGTTCCATTTATGAGAAAAAATATATTTTTTTGCCGATAAAATAAATGACAGATTATATATAAGACTTGTCAGGATTAGAGGTGTGAAATTTATGGAGGTAGCAATCGTCGATGACGAAAAAGTTATCAGGGAGCAGATAAAAAAGCTGGCTGTAAAATATGAGCCGGACTGCAATGTTATAGCCTATGAAACAGGAGAGGAACTGTTGGCAGAGGGAAAGAAGCTTGATGTGGTATTCCTTGATATTCAGATGGAGGGCATGAATGGCATTGATACTGCCAGAGCCTTGAGGGAAAAACAGGAAGATATGGTGGTTATTTTTATTACCGGGGTAAAGGAATATGTGTTTGAAGCCTTTGATGTATCGGCGTTTCATTACCTGTTAAAGCCTGTAGAAGAAAAGAAGTTTTCGGAAGTTTTTGAACGGGCAAAAAAGGAAGTGGAAAAGAGAACTACGCAGGGACAAAAAAACATTTTTATCAAGACCAGAAATCGGAGCTTTACCATTAACCATGACAATATCCTGTATATCGAAAACCGAGGAAAAAAGGTGGAAATACATACCAGTAATGAAATAATAGAAACCTATGCTTCCATGAACGATCTGGAAAAGCAGTTAGGTGGAAACTTCTATCGCTGTCACAGGGGGTATCTTGTAAATATGGCACATATCGCAGAATATGAAAATGACAGCATAAGCCTGAGTAATGGAGAGAACATCTTCATGGCGAAGGAGCGTTATAACGAATTTGTGAAGGAGTATATGCGGTATCTGCGGAATGGAGGTACAGCCTGTGTATGATGTGTTAAATGTAGGGTTGGAAGTAATCGCTGCTTTAGGGCAGGGGTATTGTCTGCAATACTTTTTGGGAAGTTTTCTGGAAAGCAGGGGAAATGACAGGCGTATCAACGGACTGCTGGTAATGGTTGTATACGGGGTGTTAAGATTGGGTATCAACTTTATCCTGCCAGCTGATTATGAAAGCATCAGAACGGTTGGAAAAATTACATTGATGTTTGTAATTATCGTCCTGCTGGCACTTCTGTTTTATAAAGGAGTTCAAGCAATAACTGCTTTCCTTGCAATAACTTTTATGGCAGTAAGTGAGATTACTTTTTTCCTGTCCTATATGCTGATGCAGATTGGTGGCAATCTGTTTGACTTTTGGGTATGGCTCATGGAAAAAGGCTATATTGCCTCTGCTGAAACCCTTGAATGGCTTGTACAGATAACCGCTGCGGTATTACAGATTTTCTTTTATGGCATATTTATCGTATTGTTGTATTTTGCATTAAGGAAGATAACGGAAAGTTTTAGGGATAAGGATTACAGGGTTCAAAGGACAGAGCTGTATTTTCTTTTAGTGCCGGGGCTGGTTGGGCTGCTGATCTGTGTGCTTCTTAGAACCATTATGATAACAATAGAAAATGATGTGCCGAAGCTATTATATGACAGATACCCGATTTTAACCATTATTGTTCCGGCAATTCTGATACTGTCCCTGTTGTCTATTCTCTATGTGGTAAAAACATTTCAAAATATGATTGTATTGAACCGAGAGAAGAACAGCCGGATTATTTTGGAAAAGCAGATAGGCAGTATGCAGGAACACATGGAAGAAATGGAACACATTTATTCCGGCATGCGCAGTATGAAGCATGATATGAAAAATACCCTGGCAGTCATTATGCAGCTTGCAGGGAAAGAGGAAGAAGAGTTACAGACATATTTGGCAGAGCTGAACCAGAACTTTGACCGTCTAGAATTTCAATTTAAGACAGGAAATACCGTGGTAGACACGCTGTTAAACATGAAATACCATGAGGCAATCCGCACAATACCGGATATACGAATCGATGCAGAAAGGCTTCTGTTTTCAGATGAAATGCACATACAAAGCTATGACATAGGCGTGATGATTGGAAATGCGTTAGATAATGCAATTGAAGCATGCAGGAGATTAAAGAAAGAGGATCCGGAGGCGGAAACTTTCATCCGGATTTCCACTTTCAAAAAAGGAAAAATGATTTTTATTGAGGTGGAGAACAGTTTTAACGGAAAAGTAGTGAAAAAGAAGCAGTCGGAATTTCCGGTAACGGATAAAACAGATAAAAGGGCACATGGAATCGGATTTTTGAATATCAAACATACCGCAGAGAAATATCATGGGGCGGTGGACTGGTCAGTAGATGGAAAGGTATTCATTTTGTCGGTGATGATGAAGGATGAAAGGAGAACAGAAAATGAGTATTAGTGGTGTAAATGGTATTGGAGCAACTTCCTATACTTATATGAACAACAGTAGGAAAACAACAGAGGAAAGTAATTTTGCAAGTGAAGTACAAAAGGCAGGGGAAAGTCAGAATACAACAGCAACTGCCTCTGCATGGGCGGGGGATATGGTTATTCCGTATCCGCCAAATTATAGTGGGTTTACATATGATAGCTCTATTTCCAATAAGACCAAAGAGGAAATGACAATGGACGAATATAAGCAATGGGTTATGAATGAAATGTCTCAAATGCCTGTGAGCGGATGGTATCGTTCCACATGTGTTGGAGGTTCACTGATTATTACAGATGAAGCATTTGAAAAGATGAAAAGTGATCCAGAATGGGAAAATACTGTTATGAATATGGTAAGAAAGATGTATTCCACAAATGGCATAATGGGTTCGAAAATGATTGGTTTTCAAGTCATTGGTGCTTCGCCGGAAGAATGTTATGGTGAAGGTATACCCGTAAAAAGTGACAGTAACTCGGATGATTTATCAGATGATGAAGAATCATGGTGGGAAAAACGACATGAAAAAATGGAAGAATTGTTAGAGGAGCAGGAAAAAGAAGCACTTAAAAGGGCACAGGCACACAGGGCACAAGCACAGGAGATTTTTCTCCAAAGTCAGTTGGAAAGCCAACAGAGATTGCAGAGCTTTTTCATGGAAAAAATGCAGAGCGAGCAGGGCGCTGTAAATATGTCGGCTTTTCAGTCAGCAAGTGTTTCTGCCTCAGCTGTATCAGCCTACGAGGATACAATAAGTACATTTAGTAAGAGCGTAATAGAAAGTCAAAAGCTTTAAACGAGGAGGTTTAAAAGTATGGATATACAGGTACTTGGAATGCTGAGTAATATAACAGCAATTGTGCAAAAACAAAATGTGAATACTATTGAAGGTGATATAAATGTAGAAAAGGATTTTTACGGAACTCTTAGAGAACAGCAGATAAACTGTGTAAAAGAAGATATATATAATAAATTTCATATTGATTTGGGAGCTGCAAATGGCTATTTTGAGTGTTATATTCCAAGTGATGTGCTATATAGAATGAATACAGATACTGCATTAAGACAAAAAGTTTATGATATGCTTGCAGATTATAGCAGCGATAAATTCAAACTAACGATGCAGACACTTAATCCGCCTGTAAAAAAATGTACACTGGTTTTTGATTATAATGGTGAGGTGGTTGCCACATTAGAGCCAGATGTAGGTGGAGAGAAGGCGATTTCGGAGAGGTCAAAGAATACTGAAAAAGTAAGGATAATGAATGGGAGCGATATAAAAGCTTTATTGCAAAACGATATGCAGGAGATGATTGAAAAAATAGAAGTACAAGGAGTTATGGCAATGGAATATAAAAAGAAAAGTATTTATAAATAATGTAAAAAGAGAATGTTTGGACTCCAAACGAGAAAGCATAGGCAATTCTGACTGACAGAGGAATTGCAGAAACAGATAACAGCCGGAAATGGATTTCACAATATATCAAATTCAATGAGGACAATATTATGGCAATTACAGGAATCGGAAGCAACTATAACGTGTATGAAAGCACATACGTTGCGCAGAAAAATGAGGCAGCAAAGAAAGCGGAAACAAAAGAAACCGCTACGCAGACAGGTGTGACTGCAAATATTGAAAATGGAAAAGTATCGGATTACTATTCTTATTTGCAGAAGAATTATGATTGCATGTCAAAAGGAAAAAGTGATACTGCTGTTATTTCAGAGGAAGGCAGGAAAGCCTTACAGAATAGGAGGTCTGCATTTGCTAAAACTGGAACAACAGAGGTGAGGAGATTATCCTCTGTTAGCTCTTTTGGATATTGTAATGATTATGAAAAGATATTATCAGAATTATCCAATGGTTGCGCTTCGGATGAGTTTGTAACCGAGAATTATTCGCAGGGGAAAGTGGATGCTTTAAAGTCAAAGTTTGAATTTCAGGACGAGGTTAAGACAGATAACTTTGATTGTCATGTGAATAAAATGGTATCAGCTTATAATCTGATGAAAGATGCCATAGAGGATAAGTATGCCAATCCAGACAGAGAGCTGGAATATTATGTTGCAGATGATGGAAGCATGCAGGAATTAACCAAAGAAAAAGAGTTGGAAATGCTTGATAAGGCATATGAGCAACACAGCATTTTCATGGCAGCAAGTACGGAAATTTGGGCTGATTTAAGAGATTTTCAACCACAGATAACCTATTCTTCAAATGCAGGTCAAGCAGCTACCAACGAAATACAGACCTTTCAGGCAGGTTATAAAAAGAATGAAATCAAAAATCAGGCATATCAGGCGTTCATGTCGGCTATTAGTGATGAAAACCGAAATATGCTGTTGCAGGAACAAGGTAACCTGAATCATTTAAAATTGAATTTGAGCATATCTTCTTCAGCGAGAACTCAGATAAATAGTATTTGGGATTACTATGCAAATCAGAAGCATTAGAAAGCAATATTATAGGGATCATTTTATTGCATTTACCAGAGCTTCAGCAGTAGATAAAAGTAATAAGGCAGGTGATGTGTATGGGAAAATGCTAGTTCTGACATTTGAAGATAATGAGGATGATATGATGAGCCGCATATTATCGTTGATAAATACCAAAGAAGAAGTCATTCAGATGTCAGGTTTGAATAATCATCTGTTGAATTTCAAAGGTCTTATGATTGATGAATTTCAACGGGTGATTATTCGGGAAAATCAGGAGATTGAGCTTACATATACCGAGTTTGAAATCTTGAAGCTTCTTGCAAAGCATCCGGGAATAGTTTTCAGCAAGGAGCAGATTTATGATATTGTTTGGAAAGAATCCTATTCTGGCGATTACAACATCGTCATGAGCCATGTCCGGAATATTCGGGAGAAGATAGAGGATAATCCAAGCAAGCCAATCTATATACAGACGGTATGGGGAGTTGGCTATCGCTTCAATAAAAATTTAATAGCATAGAAACAGGCAATTAAGAAACGAAATCTTAGTTGTCTTTTTTATTTGTAAAAAAGATTTACAGCGACAGGGGTAGAAAGGAGACAGGAGTACATTGCAGAAATCAAAACGAATACGGGCAGTAATGATAAAGGTTTATAAGTGAATAACGTAGTTATGCAAGGGCAGTCAATAATGGCTGCCTTTTGTCATGCAAAAAATAAGCAGATGGAGGAAATACTATGGCAGAATCTAAAACAGAAAAACAGAAAGTACAGGAAATAACAGAGAAGCTGGAGCAGGGTATCAAGGAGCTTTTTGAAAGCGAGAAGTACAAGACTTATCTGAATACCATGTCAAAATTCCATAATTACAGCTTTAACAACACCATGTTAATCGCAATGCAAAAGCCTGACGCTACCTTAGTGGCCGGATTCAAGGCTTGGCAGAAGAATTTTGACAGGCACGTTAAGAAAGGGGAAAAGGGTATCCGTATCCTTGCTCCGGCACCATACAAGATTAAGGAAGAACAGGAGAAACTTGATCCGGTAACGGGAGAAATCATGCTTGACAAGAACGGAATGCCCATTACGGAGGAAGTAGAGATTAAGATACCCGCCTTTCGTGTGGTTCCGGTCTTTGACGTGTCACAGACGGACGGAAAGGAGTTGCCGGATATAGGGGTAAATGAGCTTTTGGGAAGCGTGGAGGACTATGAGGACTTCATGCAGGCACTTACGGAGGTTTCCCCGGTTCCCATTACCTATGAAGATATAGACGGGGATGCAAAGGGATATTTCCATACTACAGACCACCGGATTGCCTTACAAGAGGGCATGAGCCAGAGTCAGACCGTAAAGACCTTTATCCATGAGGTGGCACACGCAAAGCTCCATGACCGGGAACAGAATCAGGATATAGATGCGATCTTAGACAAAGACCGCAATACAAAGGAAGTGGAAGCTGAGAGTGTTGCCTATACGGTGTGCCAGCACTTTGGCATTGATACCTCGGACTATTCCTTTGGGTATATCGCCGGATGGAGCAGTGACCGGGATATGAAAGAATTGAAATCTTCCCTTGATACCATACGAAAGACCGCTTCGGAGCTGATCACAGGCATTGAGGACAGGTTAGCAGAGTTACAGAAGGACAGGGCAGTGGAGCAGGAACAGAAACAGAAACAGGAGCTAGAGGAAAGCCCTGCAAACAGGGAAGCACAGCTTCTATTTGGCAGTGAGGACAGATTTGGCATTTATCAGCTCAAAGATACAGAGGAAGCAAGGGATATTCACTTTATGGGAATGGACTATCTTGAAAGCAAGGGCATTGCGGTCACAAAGGAGAATTATGATCTGCTTTATACCGCACCGTTAGAGGAGGGCACAAGCCTTGAAGATATTTACACCCGCTTTAATATAGATCGCCCGGCAGACTTTAGGGGACATTCCCTTTCTGTCAGTGATGTGGTGGTGCTTCATCATAACGGGGAGAACACAAGCCATTATGTGGATTCCTTTGGTTACAGGGAAGTGCCGGAGTTTACAAAGGAGCTTATGGCAGAGCATACAAAAGAACAGACTTCGGTCATTGATGAAACAGCGGAGATTCTTTCGGAGATTGCAAAGGAACACGCAGACGTTGAACCGGACAGGGAAAATGAAGTGTTCCTCGTCAATTACAACGAATGGCGTGAGGTCAGTACGCTTGACTTGGAACAGAATTACTTTGCCATTGACGATCCGTATGCGGACGGGGATTTCAGGCTTTTGCATTTGCAGAACCAGATCAAGGACATCACACCTGCAGGAGTGCATTACGATACCTATGAGGAAGCTACGGCTGCCCTTTATGAAGCAGAGCGGGAAATGGCGAATATGCCTTTCAACAAGGAAAATAACATCGGTTCCTACATGGTAAACGGAAGGGCACAGCTTGAGCGTATCATGGAGGCAAGACAGCTTCAGAAGCACATGGACATTGAAAATGACAAGGTATCCTACTATGTCATTGCCGATTTAAGCACATGGGCAGAGAACAGCCCGGAAAGGAGCAAGCTAGAGCGTTTTGACAGCATTTCTGAAGCAATGGAAGCATTTCAGGCGTATCGTGGCAAAGATGCACAGTACAGCGATGACAAGGCAAGGACAACCTTTGGTGTCAGTGTGCATGGCATTGAATTTGATGTGATCCATGTAAGGAATAACGAAAACGTCCTGTCCCTTGATTTTACCCACAGCAGTGAAGCAAAGGAAAGTAAGCATTTCATGGACGATTTGCAGATGTTCAGTGACAGCATCGGCATCGACAAGGTAAGAGTCCACCGGGATATGACACCGGAGGAAGTGAAAGACTTTGTGAAGCAGCGTTTTGAATATCAGTTGAAACAGGGCGGTCTTGATGATATTTCCCTTTATATGAGCCGGTTCGATACACTCTATGAACAGGGTAAGATGGAGAAGTTAATGCCTACTGCCAACCAGAAGCACATCGAAGAAAATGTACCGATTACGGAGTGGGACAATCCGTATTTTGAGGTAAAGGAGCCGGAGCAGATGGCATTTTCCATAAAAGATAAATTTGTCAGCATACAGACCTATACGGAGGGATATGATTATTCCGTCTTTGATGCGGATTACAGGCTGATTGACGGTGGTGTGTATGACAATCCTGATATTTCCATTTATGCGGCGTTAAAGGATGTGCTGGAGGACTTTGGACTGTCAGAACAGGATAAGCGTATTCCGGTGGATTATGAGGAACTTATGGAGAAAACAGAAGCGGTGGAGCGTGAACAGTTAAATGAGCGTATCCGGGCAGAAGCACCGGAAGCAGACCGTGTTGTTGCTGATTTCAAGGCAAAGACAGAGGAATTATTTAACGGGATCAACGGACAGACACAGGACGATATAGAGCAGACCGTATGGGCATATCTGCAATCCAAGATTGACGAGTATGGGATAGATGTTGAGCTTGTGGATGTGGTAGTGTCCGGAAGCAGATGCAGAGGACTGGAGAAAGCAGGCTCCGATCTGGATGTGGTTGTGGAGTATAAGGGCAGGGAGCATGAAGATACTCTGTTCAATGCATTTAATGAGGACGGTCTTATGATCGGCGGCATAAAGGTTGACATCAATCCTATCACAGAGGGCAAGACCGGAACACTTGCAACTTATCTTCCGGGAGTGGAGAGCTATCTTGCAGAGAAACAGGCAATGCAGAAAGAACCTGCTGTGGAAGTTATACCGGAGAAAACCGTTACCTTAACGGTTGCAGAGTGCGGCGAATTTCACAGTCTGGGAGAGTTCCATGAGAATATCGCAAGTGTGGAGGAAGCAATCGCTGTGTGGAAAAGCATACCGCCGGAGCGCATGAATGGGATTCCGAGTATCGGCATTAACATACACACTGAGGGAACCGAGCACTATGAGGACGTGGAAATGGATATTCTCTCCGGCAAGGTCATTGATCTGGAGGTCTTGGATTATGTACCGGACATAACAGACGATCCGAAAGCAATCGAGGTCATAGCGGAGCTGATTGACAAGTTACCGGACATTGAGGTGCGTGGTTCACTGGAGAAGTGGCAGGCGGCTATCCTTGCTTCTCAGATAGACCAGTTTTCCTATGATTATGACACCTATCAGTATCAGGATACGGTTGAGGACAGGGAAGCACAGGTTGCCAATATCACTGAGGACATCAGAAACGGAAATACCGGGTATCTGAATGACTTTCTCAATGCGGTCATTTCTGAAGGCGTCAGAGAGGGCATTACGGACATTTTCGGACAGGGTGTGGAGATTGATGACAGCGAAGCGGTTCAGACTGCGAGAAGGGCAAAGGAGCTGCTTGACAAGCTGGCAGAATACAAGCCGCTTGCAAAGATTGAGGAGCTTGAAGAACAGAATTACAACATGATTGATAATGTTCTAAATAACGGAGCGGAGAAAAAGGAACAGGAGCAGACCAAAGGCAGAATTTCCATTAAGGAGAAGCTGGCAGAGAAAAAGGCGGTCATAGAGCAGAGGGACAAGGCGGAACGTACTTCACCGGAAAAGGAAACCGAGAAAAAATCACAGAGGGAGATGTAAGAAGATGAGTAAATTCACAGTAGAAGAAATCAATTTCATGTGTGTGTTTGAAACACAGAACAGGACGGATATGATTGGGCAGATCAGACAGGTAATGCCGCACATAAAGGACAGCGACATGGAGGAGCTTGGAGAGCAGGTGTTAGGTAAGCTTCAGAGTATGACCGATGAGGAATTTGCAGAAATTTCTTTGGAAGCGGCAGAATGAATGTGAGTCGGTACTAGCAAAATTCGACACCACATGATATAATGTTTTTCAGTCAGATTAGAGCAGTAGGGATAGTCTTGCGG
>PPYF01305547.1_pt1 | contig 13729 bp, 16 predicted proteins | sample 1559871 | NCBI WGS metagenome assembly PPYF01 (sample SAMN08240021, study PRJNA423297) | Human gut metagenome, whole genome shotgun sequencing project. | reverse complement strand
GCCCATGGCGATCAGCGCCGCCGTGCCGATATAGCAGGCGTCCGCCCCCAGAGCCACGGCCTTGACCACGTCGGCAGAGGAACGGATGCTGCCGCCTGCGATCAGGGACACCTGATTGCGGATGCCCTCCTCCCGCAGCCGCTGGTCCACGGCCGCCAGCGCCAGTTCAATGGGAATGCCCACATTGTCGCGAATTCGGGTGGGCGCGGCGCCGGTGCCGCCCCGGAAGCCGTCGATAGCAATGATGTCCGCGCCGCCCCGCGCAATGCCGCTGGCGATGGCCGCGATGTTGTGGACCGCGGCTACCTTGACGATCACCGGTTTCCGGTACTGTGTCGCTTCCTTTAAGGAGCAGATCAGCTGCCGGAGATCCTCGATGGAATAAATATCGTGGTGGGGTGCCGGGGAAATCGCGTCGGACCCCTCCGGAATCATGCGGGTGCGGGAAACGTCGCCTACGATCTTCGCCCCCGGCAGGTGTCCGCCGATGCCCGGCTTGGCCCCCTGGCCCATTTTGATCTCAATGGCCGCACCGGCCATCAGGTAGTCCTCGTGAACACCGAACCGCCCGGAGGCCACCTGGGTGATGGTGTTGCGCCCATAGCGGTAAAGGTCCTCGTGGAGGCCGCCCTCGCCGGTGTTATAGCAGATCCCCAGCGCCTCCGCCGCTCTGGCCAGACTTTCGTGGGCGTTGAAGCTGATGGCGCCGTAGCTCATGGCGGCGAACATCACCGGCATGGACAGCTCCAGCTGGGGCGGCAGATCCGTGATCAGGTTCCCCTGGGCGTCCCGCCGGACCCGCTCCGGCTTTTTGCCTAAGAATACCCGGGTCTCCATAGGCTCCCGCAGGGGGTCGATGGGCGGGTTGGTGACCTGGGAGGCGTTGACCAGCAGCCGATCCCAGTACACCGGCAATTCCTTGGGACTGCCCATGGAGGACAGCAGCACGCCGCCGGTGGCCGCCTGCTTCCAGATCTCCTGGATGGCGTCCTCGTGCCAGTTGGCGTTCTCCCGCAGGGCATTGCTGTTCTTTTCGATCTTCAATGCATGGGTGGGGCAGTAGGCCACGCACCGCTGGCAATCCACGCATTTGCTCTCGTCCGCCAGCATGACGCCGTGCTTTTCGTCCCAGCTGTGAACGCCGTTGGGGCACTGCTCCACGCAGATCTTGCAGTTGACGCAGCGGCGGGGATCCCGGAGGACCTCAAAGGCCGGAGGAATATAGAAATTTTTCATCAGTACGCGCCCTCCTTCACCCGGACAATCACTGGTTCGCCGCCCATAGGGGCCCAGACATTTTCCGCCTCCGGCTCCATGACCCGGATGGCGGCCTCCTCGCTGGAAATGAACACCTTGTCGTCCTTTTCCGCCACCACCATGCTCCGCAGCTTCAGCCGGTCATTGAGGGCCATCAGCCCGCCGGAAAAACCGAGAATGATGGAGAACGGCCCCGTCAGCAACAGGCTGGGAAACACCTTGCGGAGATACGTCAGCCGTTCCGCCTCCTGCGGCTCCATGCGCTCGATGGTGCTCCAGAAGGGAGCCGCCATCACGGAGGCTGTCTCCTCCAGCGTCAGTCCCTGCCGCCGCAGCAGGTAGTCCGCGATGTACGCCATGACCTCCGTATCCGTTTGCAGCGTACACTGATATCCGAACATCTCCACGCAGCGGCGGTTGGCGTCGTAGGAGGAGATCTCGCCGTTGTGCACCACCGACCATTCCAGCAAAGAGAACGGATGGGCGCCGCCCCACCAGCCGGGGGTGTTGGTGGGATAGCGGCCGTGGGCCGTCCAGCAGTACGCCTCGTACTCCTCAAGGCGATAGAACCGGCCCACGTCCTCCGGATAGCCAACCGCCTTGAAGGTCCCCATATTTTTGCCGCTGGAAAACACATAAGCACCCCGAAGCTCCGCGTTGATCTTCGTCACGATGCGCGCCACGTATTCCTCCGCGTCCAGCTGCAGCCGGTTCAGAACCGACTGCATAGGTGCCAGAAAATACCGCCAGATCAAGGGCACATCGGTGATCTCCGGGATCTGCCGGATGGGAATGTGCTCCGCCTTGACGATCTCAAAGCCTTCCTTCAGCAGCGCCTCGCAGGTCTTGCGGGTATCCCGGCTGTCAAAGAAGATGTGGAAGGCATAGTAGTCCCGGTATTCCGGATAAATGCCGTATGCGGCGAAGCCGCCGCCCAGACCGTTGGAGCGGTCGTGCATGGGGATCATGCTCTCCACGATTTTCTCTCCCGTCATCCGGCGTCCCTCCCGGGAGATCACAGCGGAGATCGCGCATCCGGACGGGATGCGGACCTGCCCTTCTCTTTTCATGATGTTCACCTTCCTCAAAACGGCGCTTTTCCCGTTACGAAAAAAGACGTTCATTTTTCAGCAGAGGGCTGTGCCTTTTGCTGAAAAATGAACGTCATTGCTCATCAAATATACAAATGATTTGTTATCATACTATAAGTGTTCTGTCTTGTCAATCCTTTTGAACTACCCACAACTGAAGTCGCAGACTTCCGGCAGCGGCAAAGCCGCCCGGTCATGGCGACAGTTGAGCAAGCACTTTCCCTGTGACAACGCGCATCCCCGGCTTTTATCACTATACATTCAAGTTCAGACGTGCTATCATGTGCAAAATGGGCGAATGTCGAAGTGAAAATGAAGCAGAAAATTTCAAGCAACTAATTTGAAGCGATTGAGGGACGCGTTATGAAAATCAGAAAGTACAGTGAAAATGATGTACCTGCCATGGTACATATTTGGAATGAAGTTGTCGAAGAGGGCGTTGCCTTTCCGCAGCTGGAGCTTCTCAACAAGGAAAGCGGCAGGGCATTCTTTGCCGCGCAGACGTACTGTGGTGTGGCAGATGACAACGGAACGGTTGTCGGGCTTTATATTCTCCACCCGAACAATGTCGGCCGGTGCGGGCACATTGCCAATGCAAGCTATGCGGTCGACTCCGCCTGCCGGGGAAAGCACATCGGAGAACAGCTGGTTTCCGATTGCCTTGTACAGGCCAGAAACAACGGCTTCAAGCTAATGCAGTTCAATGCCGTGGTTGAAAACAATACCCACGCCCGACACTTATATGAACGTCTTGGCTTTGTGCAGGTAGGAATGATCCCAAACGGATTTCTTATCACGCGTGGCGTAATACCCCTGCCTTTAGGCATGGGGATATAAGCCACACATTGTTCCCTCGTAACAAGACTTCCGAGGATTGTGTTAGATGCCGTTGAGTGGTATAATAAATCCATGGAATATAAAAGCAATCACAATGTGGTGTACTCCTGCAAGTATCATGTAGTCTGGTGTCCAAAATACCGCCGCAAGGTCTTGGTCAACGGTGTCGATATACGCTTGAAGAAACTCATAGAGGAAATCTGCGGCGAATACCACATCGACATCATAGAGATGGAAATCATGCCCGACCACATCCATTTGCTCATGGAGGTAGACCCGCAATTTGGCATACATAAAGCGGTAAAACTAATAAAAGGGCGAACGTCCCGTGTTTTGAGGCAAGAGTATGGATGGCTCCGCTCAAGGATTCCGTCTTTGTGGACAAATTCATATTTTGTTTCTACCGTTGGCGGAGCGCCTTTGTCGGTCATCAAGCAGTACATAGAGAACCAGAAGAATGTGTGAGGTATCGAGATGGAATACAGCTATAAATTCCGCGTCTACCCCACCGCGGCGCAAGCGCGGCAGATACAAAGGACGTTTGGCTGTTGTCGGTTCGTCTGGAATCACTATCTCGCGTTGCGGAAAGACCTCTATGAGCAAGATGGAAAGACAATGAACTATAGTACCTGCTCTGAGGATATGACACAGCTCAAGAAAACCCTTCCCTGGCTGAGAGAAGTAGATGCAACCGCTCTGCAATCTTCTCTGCGTGATTTAGACACGGCATATCAAAACTTCTTCCGGCGTGTGAAACAGGGCCAGAAACCCGGCTATCCAAAATTCAAGAGCAAGCACCATAGCAAGAAAAGCTATAAGAGCAAGTGCGTGGGGACGAATATCAAGGTGCTGGACAAGGCGGTGCAGCTCCCAAAACTCGGCTTTGTAAAGTGCCGTATCTCCAAAGATGTCAAGGGGCGTATCCTGTCCGCTACTGTCAGCCAGAATCCAAGCGGGGAATACTTCGTTGCCCTCTGTTGCACCGATGTAGAAATAGTGCCGCTGACCTCTACCGGGGCGGTAGCCGGTATCGACATGGGCCTGAAAGCATTTGCAATCACCTCCGATGGCGTAGAGTATCCGAACCATAAATACCTGACACGGAACCAGAAGAAACTTGCCAAACTCCAGCGGCAGTTGTCCCGAAAATCAAGGGGCAGTAACCGCCGGGAAAAGGCGAGGATACAAGTAGCCCGTCTCCACGAACACGTTTCCAACCAGCGGCAGGATATGCTCCATAAGCTGTCCACCAGCCTTGTGAGAACCTATGACCTGATTGCGATTGAGGATTTGGCTCCGTCCAATATGGTCAAGAACCACAAACTTGCCCGGTCTATTTCTGACGCAAGCTGGGGCGAGTTTCGGCGGCAGTTGGAGTACAAAGCGGCGTGGTACGGAAAACAGGTGGTCACGGTCGACCGCTTCTTTCCGTCCAGTCAGCTTTGCTCCACTTGCGGTGCTCAATGGCCAGGAACGAAAGACCTGTCCGTCCGGGAGTGGGCTTGCCCCAAGTGCGGCACTATCCATGACCGGGATGTAAACGCCGCAAAGAACATTTTGAATGAGGGCTTGCGCCTGTTGGCGTAGCAGAAACATACGGTAGGGCGGGACACGCCCAAACCTATACGCTCGGGGACACCGTGTAAGGCCTCGCTGGTGCAGGCGGTGGTGGCTGAACCGAGAATCCCCCGGCTTTAGCCGTGGGGAGTGTCAAGAAGGACGGCTCCTACCAGAATATTTTCCTGTATTACCATGTGCTGTGACCATTCCGCCCCGCAGCAAGGGGACTCCCCTTCCTCGGTCACAGTTGGAGTCTGGATCTGCCGTCAGCTACCGCACACAAAGGAATAGCCGAAGAAAGCGGATGCACGCTTTGTGGCGTGCATCCGCTCAGTTTGTTGAAAAAGTCTGTTCCCCGCCAGGCCGCGCAACTCTGTTGCTTACTTCGATTTGCTTTGAGGGAAGCACTTCAGGCGGTAGCGGAGACCGCCGAGAAAACGTACCCGCCCCGGACCGTGCGGATATAGGTCTGGCTGCCGCCCATCTTCCGACGGAGATTGGAGACGGTATTCGCCACGACCTTCAGGGTGTCCGCGCTGTCCCGGCCCCACACGGCGAAAAACAGATCCTCCTTGGAAAGCGTGACCCCCGGATTGCTGGCGAGAAACAGCAGCATATTGAACTCGATCCGGGTCAGCGCCAGCGCGATTCCGTTTTGAAACGCCTGCTGGGAACGTCCGTCAATGGTCAGCTCCGGGAAGGTGAGCGTGTGCCGGGAGCTGAGAGAGACCCGCTCTGCGGCGATGTCCTCCCGCCGCAGAAGGGCCAGGATCTTTTCCTCCAGATCCCCCTCGGCCCCGTTTGCTTGAATGATGATCATAGTGTGTCTGTGTGTTACTCCGCGTCCAGCTCGTGGAGCAGGTTGACCATCTCGATAGCGCTGACCGCACAATCGTAGCCCTTGTTGCCTGCCTTGGTGCCGGCCCGTTCGATGGCCTGCTCGATATTCTCCGTGGTCAATACGCCAAAGAGAACGGGTACGCCGCTTTCCAGAGACACAGCGGCGATCCCCTTGGAGACCTCGTTGCAGACGTAGTCATAGTGGCTGGTGGAACCGCGGATCACCGCGCCGAGGCAGATGACGGCGTCATACCTGCCGCTCTTTGCCATCTTCGCCGCCACCAGCGGGATCTCAAAGGCTCCCGGAACCCACGCCACATGAACGTCGTCCTCACGAACCTCGTGCCGCAGCAGACCGTCCAGCGCACCGCTGAGGAGCTTGGAGGTAATGAATTCGTTGAACCGGGCGGCTACGATGCCCACCTTGATGCTTTTGGAGACCAGCTTTCCCTCGAAGGTTTTCATGATTAAGTACCTCTTTCTTTGTTAATATTCCAAAATGTGTCCCATTCGTGCCTGCTTGGTTTTCAGGTAGAACAAATCATGCGCTGTTGCCGCCATCTGGATCGGAACCCGTTCGGAGATTTCCAGTCCGAACTCGGAGAGCTGATACACCTTGTCCGGGTTGTTGGTCAACAGGCGCAGACTTTTGACGCCAAGCTCCCGCAGGATCTGCGCGCCGAGGAAATACTCCCGCTCGTCCCCGTGGAAGCCCAGAGCCAGATTGGCCTCCAGCGTGTCCATGCCCTGCTCCTGCAATTCGTAGGCCCGCAGCTTGTTGATGAGGCCGATGCCCCGGCCCTCCTGCCGCATATAGAGCAGGATGCCCCGGCCCTCGTTTTCGATCTGGGTCATGGCGGCAGCCAACTGCTGTCCGCAGTCACAGCGGAGAGAGCCGAAGGTGTCTCCGGTCAGACACTCGGAATGAACCCGGCAGAGAACGTCCTTCCCGTCGCCGATGTCGCCCTTCACCAGCGCGACATGATGCTCGCCGTTGAGACGGCTCACAAAGCCGTAGGCTTTGAAATCGCCGTATTTCGTGGGCATATTCACCGCCGTGACCTGATCCACCAACTTTTCGTGGCACTTGCGGTACGCTTGAAGATCCCGGATGGTGATGAACTTGATGCCGAACCGCTCCGCCAGCGCCAGCAGTTCGGCGGTGCGCATCATGGTGCCGTCCTCCCGCATGATCTCGCAGCACAGGCCGCATTCCTTCAGCCCCGCCAGACGGCACAGGTCAACAGTGGCCTCCGTATGGCCCTCCCGCTCCAACACGCCGTTTTTCTTCGACAGCAGCGGGAACATGTGGCCCGGTCTGCGGAAATCCTCCGCCTTCGCGCCCTCCTCCACGCAGGCCATCGCCGTCACGGAGCGCTCGGCAGCGGAGATGCCGGTGGAGGTGGAAATGTGGTCGATGGACACCGTGAAGGCCGTTTCGTGGTTGTCGGTGTTGTTCTGCACCATCTGGGGGAATTGCAGCTTGCGGACAAAGGCCTCCGACATGGGCATACAGATCAGGCCCTTGCCGTGGGTAGCCATGAAGTTGATGTTCTCCGTGGTGGCAAACTCGGCGGCGCAGATGAAATCGCCCTCGTTTTCACGGTCGGGGTCGTCTGTGACCAGAATGATCTTCCCCTGTCTCAGATCCTCCAGTGCTTCGGGAATGGTATTGAAATTCATGGTAAATTCTCCTGTCAAAAGCCGCAGCGCAGCAGCATTTCTTTTGTGAGGGTGCTTTCGTTCGTTGTGGTATGCGGTTTCGGTTCTTCCGGACGCAGCAGCTTTTCAATGTACTTGCCGACCACGTCAGCCTCCAGATTCACCGGGTCGCCCCGGCGCCGCTGGCTCAGATTGGTCTGGGCCACCGTATGAGGGATGGTGGACACGGAAAAGCCCTCGTCGTCCACGGCGGCCACCGTCAGGCTGATACCGTCGATGGTGATGGAGCCCTTTTCCACCACATAGCGCAATATCTCCGGCCCCGCGTGGACGGTGTACCAGACGGCGGTATCGTCCCGGCGGATGTTGGCAATGTGTCCGACACCGTCCACATGGCCCGCTACGATATGCCCGCCGAATCGGCCGTTGGCAGGCATGGCCCGTTCCAGATTGACTACGCTCCCCGCCGTAAGCCCCGCAAGGGACGAGCGGTTCAGCGTCTCGTGCATCACGTCCGCCGAAAAGCCATCGGGAAAAAGCCGGGTCACTGTCAGGCAGATGCCGTTCACAGCGATGCTGTCTCCGATCCGGGTCTCCTCTAAAACAGTTTTCGCATGGATCGTCAGGACGGCGGAGTGCTGCCCGCGCTTGATGTTCCTGATCGCTCCGACTTCTTCTACGATTCCTGTGAACACGGATATTCCACCTCACTTTCTATCAGAAGATCCTCGCCCAGCCGTTCCAAACGGCTGTTTTTCAATCGGAAGGCGTCGTCCGGGGCGGGGACGCCCACGCCCTCCACGGGGGTTTTCGCGTCCCTTCCGCCGAACAGCTTCGGGGCGATATACGCCTGCACCTGCTGCACGATGCCGCATTCCAGCGCGGCCCAGTTCAGCGTTCCGCCGCCCTCCAGCAGGATGCTGTCGATCTGTTCCCGCCCCAGCCGCTCCATGAGCTGCTGGAGATCCACATGGCCGTTTTTCTCATTCAGGCAGAGCACCTGACACCCGGCCCGCTGGTAAACCGCCTGCCTTTCCAGGTCGGCGCAGCAGGTTGCGAGGATGGTCGGGATCTGGTCTGCGGTGATGACCACCTGCGCCTGCGGCGGCGTCCGCAGATGGGTGTCGCAGATGACGCGAACGGGGTTTCGCCCGTTTTCCATGCGGCAGGTCAGGAGGGGATCGTCCGCCAGAACGGTGCCCACGCCTACCATGATGCCCCGGAACCGGTGCCGCTGCCGCTGGACGTGGCTCCGGGCCGTCTCGCCCGTGACCCACTTGGACGCACCCGTGAAGCTGCGATCTTGCCGTCCATCGTCATGGCGTATTTCATGGAAACGAAGGGCCGCCCGGTGGTGATGTAGTGGAAGAAGATTCTGTTCAGCGCGTCACATTCCTCCCGCAGAACGTTTTCCGTTACCTCCACGCCGCGAGAGCGCAGGATCGCCACGCCCTTTCCCGCCACCAGCGGATTTGGGTCGGCGGAGCCGATCACCACCCGGCGGATGCCGGATGCCAGAATCGCATCTACGCAGGGCGGCTGCTTTCCATGGTGACAGCAGGGCTCCAGCGTCACATACATGGTGGCTCCGGCGGGGTCAGCGGTGCAGGCTGCCAGCGCGTTCCGCTCCGCGTGGGGTTCACCGTACCGCTCATGCCAGCCCTGTCCGATAACCGCGCCGTCCTTTACGATCACGGCGCCCACCATGGGATTGGGCGCCGTCCAACCCCGGCCACGTTCCGCCAGCGCCAAGGCCAGACGCATATATTCCGCATCGTTCATACTGTTACCTCCCAAAAGAAAAAGCCCTGAACAAATCGTTCAGGGCAAGACAGAAAATCACAAGTATCCTTGTGTAAAAGCAAAGCTCCGGAATGTAAACACATCCCAGAGCAACTTCCATAGACGCAAAGCAGTTCCCCTGCGTTGCGTTGTCATCTTCTTTCATCCAGACTGTACTGTCGGCTTCGGAGTTTCACCGAATCATGCCTTGCGGCTCGTGGGCTGTACCACCGGTAGGGAATCACACCCTGCCCTGAAGATTTTCTATTCAATTACGGTGGAAGTATAGCACAGCGGCAGGTGGATTGCAAGTCCATTTTGCAAACCGGGACAAAACCGGGACGGTCAGGCTTTCAGGGTGGGAGGTCAAATATATGCCCTTCGCACTGCGGCTTCGGCTGCGGGACATGCAGAGAAGCATCGGAAGCACTGGCTTTTTGCACAGCCCTGTGGTATCATTTCTCATAGAAAGCCGAGAGGCGCAGACAAGAAAAACAGCATCTATTTCACATGTGAGTCTGAGCAGCTCCAGCAAAGACAAGCTGTCTGCGTTTTTTGAAAGATCGCCGTGTGTCTCGGCAGCGGCGAAAACACAATGCACGTTCTCTGAATGAGGTGACCGGATATGGCAAAGAAAATGACGCGGGCCGCGCTGTTTTTCATGATCGGGACGGTCATTTTGATCGTTTTCTACAAAAAGACCGCCTACGGGCCGGTGCTTTCACTCGCCATTACCTTCGGAACGGTTTCCTACCACCTCGTCATGCGGCTGCTGGTGGGAGGCGCATTTCAGGCAATGATGCAGAATCGTGCGGATCTCTGCAAGCGGTGGTACCGGGTCGGCAGACGGGAAATGGCGGTCTATGAAGCGCTGAAGGTAAAGCGGTGGAAGCGCAGAATGCCCACCTATGACAACGCGCTGTTTGATCCGCGTCTGCATACATGGGACGAGGTCGCCCAGGCCATGTGTCAGGCGGAGCTGGTCCATGAAACGATCGCGCTGCTCAGCTTTCTGCCCATTGCGGCGGGGCTCCGGTTTGGCGCATACCCGGTATTCATCGTGACCTCCGTTTTGTCCGCCGGATATGACCTGCTGTTTGTGATGATGCAGCGGTATAACCGCCAGCGGATCATGGTGCTGCTGGAGCGCAAGCGCACATCGTCCGCCTGCGCCAGATGACCCCGTAACCGATCAGCAAAGGGCCGACGGTGTATCCCTTCTTGGGTTATCTCCGCGCTAAGAACCGCCTTGCGGCGGTTGCGCCCCGAAACACGCCTGCGGGCGTAGTCCCGCGCACACCCTTCACCCGCAAGGGGTATGCAGCATCCGTAAAGCGGCATAGCCGCTAACGGCTGCCCTACCTTACCGTCGCGGAGAATTCACCACTTTATCGACAGTTTCGTTCCTGTCTTGTCTTGTTTCATTCTGCTGAAAAAATGATTTTTTTCGACTTGAAAACAGCCAAAACCCGCCGGAATAACCGCGGCCGGATTCTGGCGGGCGTCCCTCGGTGGGACAGGAACTGAGAACGATATGAAGCTAAATCGCAAAGGTTTTACATTGATGGAGATGCTGATCGTCATCGCGATCGTTGCCGTGCTGATCTCCGTCGCGGTCCCGGTGCTTTCCTCGCAGTTGGAAAGGAGCCGGGAGGCGGTGGATCTGGCCAATGTGCGCTCCGCCTATGCGCAGGTCTCCACGGAGGCCCTGCTTGGAAATACCGGCGTCCCCGTCACGGTCAAGCTGAAGCAGAAGCAGGCCGGGTGGCAGTCGGCGGACCCCGTGAACATCGGCGGCATCGTCCATTCCAATGGCGACAAAGACACGGATAACTGGAAGGGTGATGCCGCGCCGGACGGAAGCTGCGTGGTCTCCTATGACGAGACCCACGGTGTGGTGCTCACATGGAGCGGAACGGCAGCGCCGGGCAATCCCAGCTATCCGTTCGACACCAAGCACACGGAGTTTTTTGGTGAGGTCCTATATAAAACCGAATTCTGGACAAGGGGAGATATGAACAATAACCCAAATTTTGAGTTCGACTCCCGCTGTCCGGACTCAATCTACATCCCGCAGATCAAAAAAGCACTCGAAGAAAGCACGAGCAACAGCCTTCTGCAGCAGAAGGATTGCACCTGGGCTTTTTTAGGGGACGGGCATGAAGGACAGGAGGCGGACCGCTATCTTTTCTGGACCTCTCTTGACACGAGTAAGGTCGGCCCCGGAGCGAAAATCCCCGTGCTCATCTAGACCGGTGACGGGAAATACTATGTCTCCGAAACTACAACCGGAGGGCGAACAGACGGCAAGGGGATAAAGTATGTCGCGGTGTCGGGTCATCTCTACAAAAATGAGGAGTATGAAGATATTCTGAAGGCCGGCAAGGAATACTTCACCTTGAAAGAAGCCTACGATGCCTATGTAGAGGCTCTGGCGAAAGACGAATACAAAGGTGTTCGTGAAAAGTGTTCGTGATTCACAGACTTCTGCGCCGTAAGCGGGATCACTGCTTCAGCCCTTGCATCCCAGCAGATATAAAGGCTCTTGCGCATGGAAGCAGGTGCATTTATGGAATCGTCAGGTTTCCCTGTCATTCAACCATTCGCTTGCCTTTTCCTGATTTTCCCTGCTTCTATTATGTACCGTACATCGATGTGCGGAACAAGAGTTTTTTTCGTTTTTAGGAAGTTTTTTCAAAATGTAGGAAATGGGCGTTTCCTGTTGGTTAAATCGCCAAAACTCCTCTCCGGTCTCTCCTTCGGCCGCTGCCGCCCGGGTCTGACCGGCATTTTCCGCCGCTATCCCCTGTTTTCCGAAAGTTCCCGCCAAAAAAAGCCCAGAAACGTAACGTTCCTGGGCTTTGTCTATGTAGGCTTTTGCGCTGATTTTAAAAGGTGATGACCTCTTTGTCCGTTTCAAACTGGGCAGGCTCGCCGTTTTTGATGCTGCGGATGGTATCCAGCATCTGATTGTTGTGCTCCTCCGCCTTGGGGTCGTTGTTCCAGGTGTTCTCGTACTTGAAGATCACATGGGAGATGGAGCGGCCCTTCTTATGCTTGCGGAAGGAGACCTTCAGGTTCGTATACTGGTTGATAAAGCCCAGATTCACCTCAATGACATTGCGCACAAAGTCCCCGGCGCTCTTGTACTTATCGTTGCAGTCGAAGAAATCCCGCAGGTAGTCGATGGCCAGCACGATCTCGTCCGGGTCGGTGGAGATATCCGGGAAGGCCGGGGTGTTCTCCCCCTTGATGATGATATTCACCCAGCTTGTCAGCAGCTCAAAGAGGCGGATGGAATAGTTGGTGGGCAGTTTGATGATGCTGTCATAGGAATAGAGAGTGAACATTTCGCTCAGGCCGATGAGGTACGGCTTCAGCTCATCGCTGAGGCGGTAGGTCAAAGTGCCGTCCTTGTACTCCACGCTGCTGAGCCAGTGGAGGATCTTGTAGTTGGGCTTGCCTTTCTTATCAGGCACTTCCTTGTCCCGAATGAAGATGACCCGCTGCATGAGGCTGATGTTGATGTCCTGCATGGAGCGGTAGACATTGGTCTTAGGCACCTCCAGAAATTCCGCCAGCTGCGAGACATTGACCTTGTAGGTCCGCAGGTCCTTGTCCCCCTTCATGATCTGGGAGACTGCCAGACGGATCAACTTGGATTCCATCAGCGTCAGATCGGACTGCTTGCTCCGCAGCAGCTCGTTGGCCTGCACGATATTGAAGTCCTTGCTGTAACGGATGGCGATGCCGCTTTCCCCGGACAGATTGTCCTCCGGTGTCTCCTGGATCAGCGTATAATTGTCACGCTCCTCAGCGTCTGCATTTACATCCGGGATCTGGATCTGTTTTTCTTCCATGTTCTTCTCCTCTGTGCGGCTTTCTGCAAATTCATTAATTATCATATTCTATTTACGAAAAAGAGTCAACCCAATTTTTCGAAGTTTATGTTTTTTCCTTCCTGCCCCTTCGACCAGCCTGCTGCCTGCCCAAGTTGCCGTCCTGCCCTGCCCTTACCGCGGCAGCCCTTCTGCTATTCACGAGGTTTTGATTCTTCTAAGCCGCCTATGAGCCGTTTCTGCTTATGGGAGACTGTATCATTCACGAGGTTTTGATCTTGTTTTGGGGATTTACGAGGTTTTGATCTCTCCCATCTCCCGCCGAAGGGCATTTACGAGGCCAATGTCACTCCGGCAGCCTATTTACGAGGTTTTGATCTCGTTCATTGTGCTATTTTCGGCATGATCGTTCGGAATTTTGTTTATCGGTAAACTCTGTAAAGTATTATTGCTTTTCACTTATTTTTGTGAATTTCAACCTCTCTCATGGGGAGCAGCCCCGTTTTTCCCGCCTCTTTTCCGGCAAAAATCAACGTTTTTCGTAGAAACCGCCCAATCTGACTCTCAATATCTTGTTGCTTTTTTACGAAAGTGAATCACATTTGGTGTCCACCTCTGGCCTCTCCCAGCGTCACCCCATTTACGAGGTTTTGATCTCGTTTTGGGGATTCCGCACGTCGGAGAGAGATACAAACCTCGTGAATCAGCTCCCTGCGCCACGCCAGCAGAGAGATCAAAACCTCGTGCATAAAGCCTCCGGAACTTGTGTGCTGAAGATCAAAACCTCGTATATAGCAGCCCGTCTGAGTGTCGGAGGCGAGATCAAAACCTCATATATACATTATATATATAGTATATATA
>PPYF01612609.1_pt1 | contig 13730 bp, 11 predicted proteins | sample 1559871 | NCBI WGS metagenome assembly PPYF01 (sample SAMN08240021, study PRJNA423297) | Human gut metagenome, whole genome shotgun sequencing project. | reverse complement strand
GGCGGCACCTTGTCAAAGTTGTCCGCTTCGATCCAGCCAAGGTTGCCGCGCACCACAAAGCGGTGGCGGTCATAGAGGGTACGGATCCAGACGTCCTGGGCCTGCATCACGATGAAGTTGATGTCCGAGCCCCACATGGTGTTGGAATAGTCCACCGAGTAGCGCTGGGAATCGCCCCAGGTAGGCATCAGGCCGCCGCGGGAGCGAGTGCGGTTCACCGAGACCCCAGGATAAATCAGCATGGTGGTGTTGGTGACGTTCGCCTGGGTAAAGTGATCCAGGCTCCAGCGCAGGTTAATCGCTCGCTGCCAGCCGCTCGACATCTCCCAGAAACGCGAGACACCCAGGGTGGTAGAGTCGGCCTGGGTATCATTGAGGTCGGTACGCTTAAAACCGCCCTGCATCAGATAATACTGTTCGAGGGGGCTCTTCAGCAGTGGGACTTTATAGGTAAAGTCGAACTGCTGCTCCGGGGCGGAGAGGCTGACGCTGGAGGTCAGGCTGTGACCATACGAGTTGACCCATGGTTTTTTCCACGTGGCTTTCACCCGCGGACCGACGTCTGTGGAATAGCCGACCCCGGTTTCCACGGTGTTCTCTTTGCGAGGCGAGACAACGCCCTGCAGAGGCAGCACCTTGGTTTTCCGCGACTTAGCAAAATCAGGCGCCACCACCACCGAACTGAACCAGCCGGTCGCCGCCAGGCGGCGGTTTAGCTCGGCCAGGTCCTGCGAGGTGTAGTAGTCGCCCTCTTTAAACGGCACGAGGTTTTGCAGGTATTCATCGCGGATTTGCGAGCCAGAGAAAGTGACGTGGCCAAAGCGATAGCGTTCGCCGCTGTCGTAATCGATATCCCAGAACGCCTGATGACGGTCGAGGGAGACCCCGAGCTGGCTCTTAAGAAACTCGCTGTCAAAGTAGCCTTTGCGCAGGGCGACGCGGGTCAGCGAGCTCTTGAAGCCGTCGTAATCCCCGTGGTTGAGCACCGTCCCGATGGCCGGGCGCGTTTTCAGCAGCGCCAGGTAGTCGCTATCGGTGCGGGCGCCGCCGCGCAGAATCACCTCGGTTCCGCCAATGCGCACCGGTTCTCCCGGGGTCACTTTGGCGATCAGCACCTGACGTCCCCTTTTCGGCGGCGGACGCAAATCAAATTCAATCGTCGGCTCGTAATAACCCAGCGCTTTCAGACCTTCGCGAATGGCGTCATCGACGCGCGCGCGAAAGCGACGATCCGGCGTGACTTCATCGCTCTGGATGGTGGAAAGCTGGGCGCGAACGTTTTTCTCCAGCTCCCCGGATAATCCCTCAACCTGCAAACGCACATTCGCTGCGCTGGCGACCCCGCTGACCAGCAAAAGGCTGGTGACACATAACTGGCGGATTTTTAGCACATTTTCTCCTGAATATCCCTGTTTCCTCTACAGGAAACACTGGCGCCGCTCCACGGCTTAACAAAACCCTAACAACATAGGGTTGAAAAAGTGGCAATAACCCAAATAATTCTTATGTATTAATCTAGACGTATTACGCGTATTTATTGTGTTAAAAGACACGCTTCGTTACAACCTTAACGACGATTTCTGTATTGAGAGGCCAACCGTGAGTCTATTTGATAAAACGCATCTTGTCGCCCAGGCGGATGCGCTGCCTGGACGCAATACCCCCATGCCAGTGGCGACGCTCCACGCAGTTAACGGCCACTCGATGACCAACGTCCCGGCGGGGATGGAAGTGGCGCTGTTCGCCATGGGCTGCTTCTGGGGAGTTGAGCGCCTGTTCTGGCAATTGCCGGGGGTTTACAGCACCGCCGCAGGTTACACTGGCGGCTATACGCCCAATCCGACCTATCGCGAAGTATGCAGCGGCCAGACCGGTCACGCGGAAGCGGTACGCGTGGTTTATGATCCGCAGGTGATTAGCTATGAGCAGTTATTGCAGGTGTTCTGGGAAAATCACGACCCGGCGCAGGGTATGCGACAGGGTAACGACCACGGCACCCAGTACCGCTCGGCGATTTACCCGCTGACCCCGGAACAGACGGAGGCGGCAAAGGCCAGCCTCGCGCGCTTCCAGGCGGCGATGAACGACGCGCACGATACCCGTCACATCACCACCGAGATCGCCACCGCCAAACCGTTCTACTATGCCGAGGACGATCACCAGCAGTATCTGTATAAAAACCCGCACGGCTATTGCGGCATCGGCGGCATTGGCGTCTGCCTGCCGCCTCAGGCGTAATTCTGATTTCCGCCTCAACAGCGAGGCGGTCAATGAACGCTCTGGCGGCTTTACATTCCCTTACGCTATACTAGCCAGTGTGACAGCCGGTCCAGCGCCTTCGGACCGGTTTTTTATGTATTCCACATTTGAGTTATCAACTTCCCTTCCGAGGATCTGGCCTCAACGGTCAGAAAAGATATGTTAAACAGTATTTTAGTAATACTCTGTCTGATAGCCGTCAGTGCGTTTTTTTCGATATCGGAAATTTCACTGGCCGCCTCACGTAAAATCAAACTGAAACTGCTGGCCGATGAAGGCAACGTCAACGCACAGCGGGTGCTGAAGATGCAGGAGAACCCGGGCACCTTCTTTACCGTCGTGCAGATTGGCCTCAACGCCGTCGCCATTCTTGGCGGTATTGTGGGCGACGCGGCTTTCTCACCGGCGTTTCATAGCCTGCTCAGCGGGTATTTGTCACCGGAGCTCTCCGAGCAGCTGAGCTTCATCATCTCTTTTACCCTGGTCACCAGCTTGTTCATCCTGTTTGCTGACCTGACTCCGAAACGCATCGGTATGATTGCGCCCGAAACAGTGGCCCTGCGCATCATCAACCCGATGCGCTTCTGCCTGTTAGTCTTCCGCCCGCTGGTGTGGTTGTTTAACGGCATGGCCAACATGATCTTCCGCATCTTCAAACTGCCGATGGTGCGGAAAGACGATATCACTTCCGATGATATCTATGCCGTGGTCGAGGCCGGCGCGCTGGCCGGGGTGCTGCGCAAGCAGGAGCATGAGCTAATTGAGAACGTGTTCGAGCTGGAGTCCCGCACCGTTCCTTCCTCCATGACCCCGCGTGAAAGCGTCATTTGGTTTGATTTGCACGAAGACGAGCAGAGCCTGAAGAATAAAGTGGCCGAACATCCGCACTCGAAGTTCCTCGTCTGTAATGAAGATATCGACCACATTATCGGTTACGTCGATTCAAAAGATCTGCTGAACCGCGTGCTGGCGAACCAGAGCCTGGTGCTGACCGGCGGCGTGCAGATCCGCAACACGTTGATCGTGCCGGACACCCTGACCCTGTCGGAAGCGCTGGAAAGCTTCAAAACCGCCGGGGAAGACTTCGCGGTGATCATGAATGAATACGCGCTGGTGGTCGGGATCATCACTCTCAACGACGTAATGACCACCCTGATGGGCGACCTCGTCGGCCAGGGGCTGGAAGAGCAGATCGTCGCCCGCGATGAAAACTCGTGGCTGATCGATGGCGGTACGCCGATTGATGACGTGATGCGCGTGCTGGATATCGACGAGTTCCCGCAGTCCGGGAATTACGAGACCATCGGCGGCTTTATGATGTTTATGCTGCGTAAAATCCCCAAACGCACCGACGCAGTGAAGTTCTCCGGCTATAAGTTTGAGGTCGTGGATATCGATAACTACCGTATCGACCAGCTGCTGGTGACCCGCATCGATAACAAGCCAACGGTGCTGGTGCCGAAGCAGGCGGAAACGGCGGAAAGCCAGAACGCCTGAGCGTAATCTTTTCTCTCTCCTAAGGGCGGATGACCATCCGCCCTTTTTTTATGGCTCGAATGTGAAGCGGCTCACGCCCCTCTGCCTATAGCAGATTACTCCTGCTCGATAGCGAAACGTTCATGACTCCCCGACGCGCAAAAAGGTAACGTTGCTCGCATCAACACGATCATATTCCTGAATAAAGGAAGCGAGGGTTACCATGATAACGTCAAATAAAAATTACTTTATCAGCTGTCTGTTTTTCCTGTTCTTCTTTATAGGTTGGGGATGCTGCTACCCTTATTTATCCCTGTGGTTGACGGAAACCATCGGTATTAACTACACAGACGTCGGCCTGGTTTATTCTTTCACCGCCATTGTCGCCGTCTGCGTTCAGCCATTATTCGGCTTCATCTCCGATAAACTGGTGTATCGTAAGAATCTGATGTGGATGCTGGCGATTATTATCACGTTATTTGCCCCTTACTGGATTTATGTCTTTGCTCCCCTGTTAAAAATAAATGTGTTCCTCGGCGCGCTGGCTGGCGGCCTTTATATTGGCATGGCCTACGGCGCCGGCTGCGGGATTTGCGAAGCCTACATTGACAAAGTCAGCCGCGCCTCCGGTTTCGAATTTGGCCGGGCGCGGATGTTCGGCGGCATCGGCGCCGCAATCGGCACCTTTGCGGCAGGAAAACTCTACGGCATTGATCAGAATATGATTTTCTGGTTGGCCAGCGGCGCAGGCGTCTGCCTGCTGGTCATTGTCTGGAAAATGCAGATCAGCGCCCACCCGCAGCAGGGATTGCTGTCCGGCAAAGCATCGCCGGTTACCCTCCGCGATGCCGTCTCGCTGTTAAAAATTAAAAAATTCTGGTTCTTCGCCCTCTATGTCATTGGCGTCGGGGCGGTCTATGAAACCTATGACCAGCAGTTCGCTATCTATTACAGCCATTTCTTTGAGAGTAAAGCCCGGGGTGCAGAAGTCTTCGGTTATTTAACCACGGGTCAGATTTTCCTTGATGCCATCGTGATGTTCTTTGCGCCATGGTTTGTGAATAAAATCGGCCCGAAAAATGCGCTGTTATACTGCGGGCTGATTATGAGCTTGCGTATTATCGGCTCCGCGTGGGCTATTGGCCCCGTCTCCATCAGTCTGATTAAACTCCTCCACGGTTTTGAAAGCTCGGTGCTACTTGTCGCGGCGTTAAAATATATTACGGCTAACTTTAATCCTCTGCTGTCAGCGACCGTTTACTTAATTGGCTTCCAATTTTCGAAAAGCTTTAGCTCTATTTTTCTCTCGACCGGTATCGGCCATATGTACCAGAGCATGGGCTTTACCAGTAGCTATATCGTACTCGGCGGTATCGCTCTGTGCTTCACGCTTATTTCTTTTATTACGCTGGATAAAGCGCGTGTCTTCTCTTCACAACCGGTGCCCGCGAATTAATGTCAGGAGGTAGTGTGTATGTCTCATTTATTTTATGGCGTGGCGTATTACGATGAATATATGCCGGAAGATCGGCTGGCTAAGGATATCGCCTTAATGCGCGAAACCGGCATTAACGTGGTGCGTATTGCCGAGTCCACCTGGAGTACGCTGGAGCCTGAAGAGGGCCAGTATAATTTCTACCATATCGACCGGGTGCTGGAGGCGATGCATGAGGCCGGCATTGCGGTCATCGTCGGGACGCCCACCTACGCGGTCCCGGCCTGGCTGGCGGCGAAACATCCCGATATTCTGGTCACCACCGTCGCGGGGCAGCAAAAATATGGTCCGCGGCAGATCATGGATATCGTCAACCCGACCTTTCGCCGCTATGCCGAAAAAATTATCCGCACGCTGATGGCCCATGTGCAACACCATCCGGCGATTATCGGCTGGCAACTGGATAACGAAACCAAGCATTACGACAATATTGGCCGCTATATGCAGGAGGGCTTCGTGCGCAGCCTGCAGGAGAAATATCCTGACCTCCGGCAGCTGAATCACGATTTCGGCCTGGATTACTGGAGCAACCGCATTGACCGCTGGCAGGATTTTCCGCCGGTGGAAAACACCATCAACGCCAGCCTCGCCTGCGCCTTCTCCCGCTATCAGCGTCAGCAGGTCACCGAGTATCTGGCCTGGCAGGCGGCCATCGTTCGGGAATACGCCCAGCCGCACCAGTTCGTCACCCACAACTTCGATTTCGAATGGCGCGGTTACTCTTACGGCGTGCAGCCGCGGGTCGACCATTTTGCGGCGGCGCAGGCGCTGGATATCGCCGGCGTCGATATCTATCACCCGAGTCAGGCACACCTGACCGGACGGGAAATCGCCTTTGGCGGCGCCATCACCCGCTCGCTTAAGCCGGGCCAGAACTACTTCGTGCTGGAAACCCAGGCTCAGGGTTTCGCCCAGTGGACCCCCTTCCCTGGCCAGCTACGCCTGCAGGCATTCAGCCATATCGCCTCCGGCGCCGCCATGGTCTCCTACTGGCACTGGCATTCGATTCATAACGCCTTTGAAACCTACTGGAAGGGGCTGCTCAGCCACGACTTCTCGCGCAACCCAACCTGGCAGGAAGCTACCACCATCGGCGCCGATTTCGCCCGCCTGTCCCCGCAGCTGGCGGAGCTGAAGGCCGAAAATGACGTCGCGTTGCTAATAAGTAATGAGGCGATGGACGCTCTCAATCACTTCCTTCCCGGCGACGCCAGGGGCAACATTTATAACGATATCTTCCGCCGCTTCCACGATGCGCTGTATGACCACAATATCAGCCTCGACATCATCCACGATGTGAACGAGGAAACCTCGCGCTACCGGGTGCTGATCGTTCCTGGTCTGTACGCCGCCGATGAGGGCCTGCTAACGCGGATTAACGACTATATCGCCCGGGGCGGCAGAGCGCTGATCGGCTTTAAATCAGGCTTTAGCGATGAAAACGTCAAGGTGCGCAGCAGCGCGCAGCCGGGGGTTTTGCGCCAGAGCTGCGGCGTCAGCTACAGCCAGTTCACCCTGCCGGAAGAGACGACGGTAAGCTCTTGCTGCGCAGAGATTGATTGCCGCAATGACAATCAGGCTGAGCTGTGGATGGAATTGCTGACGCCCGATGACGGGACCCGTACCCTGCTGCGCTATCAGCACCCGGCATGGGGCGAATACGCCGCCGCAACGGAGGCGGATTACGGTCAGGGTCGCGCCCTGTACGTTGGCTTTATGCCGCAGAAGGGCCTGATTAGCCAGCTGTTTGATGTCCTGACGGCGGATCTCACGCTGAACTCGCGAACTTCCGCCTATCGCTATCCGTTAGTGGTTAAAAAGATGCGTAACCGCGCCGGAAATAATATCCACTTCCTGTTCAATTACTCCGGCGAGGCGATGGATGTTGTCAGCGAGACCCTGGGTACCGCGCTGCTGAGCGGGGAGACAGTATACGTCGGCCAGCCGTTGCGCCTCAGGGCCTGGGAATTTACTATCATCGAAAGCTAACGACGCGGCGGCGCTCAGGTGGAAGAGAGAATGGAACTGGATATCAATGAGCTACTCAATTTCTCGCCATTGATGAAGACCTTTACCTTCAATGCCTGGGTCGTCGCAGGCTTCACGCCGATTACCCGCGGCTCCACGCTGGACTACTACATTAATCGCCCGCAGGGGATGAAAGGTTACATCATTAATCTGACCCTGCGCGGCCAGGCGCGGGCGAAAGCGGGCGATGGCTTCCTGCTGTGCCGGGAAAACGATCTGTTGCTGTTTCCTCCCGGCGTGCCCCATCATTACGGCAGGGACGAACACAGCGAGTACTGGGACCATCTGTGGATCTACTTTATCCCCCGCCCCTACTGGATAGACTGGCTGAAGTGGGACCAAACCACCCACGGTATCGGCAAAACAACCATTAACGATCCCGACCAGCTCCAGCAACTGCGCGATCTGTTCTACGAAGTGATACGCCACCACTCTGCGTCCGTACCGCTGTCAGAAGCGCTGGCAATGAACGCGCTGGAGAGATTAATTCTCCGCTGTTTTCAACAGCAACCCATTAGCAACCGCCATGCCCACGACCCACGGATTAACGCCATCTGCGACTATCTTAACGCCCACATTGCACAGGAGGTAAAAATCGAGACTCTGGCGGCGATGGTGTTTATCTCCCCTTCACGTCTGGCGCACCTTTTCAAAAATGAACTGGGGCAAACGGTCTATGCGTGGCGGGAAACGCAGCGCATCAACCGCGCCAGGTGGCTTATTCAGAGCACTTCGCTCCCACTTAACAAAATTGCTTTATCGGTGGGCTACAGCGATCCGGTCTATTTCACCCGCTTGTTTCGTAAACATAACGGCATCCCGCCGGGTGAATATCGCAAACGCTATGCGGAAATGAAGGGCTAAAAACATCAACGGCTCCCATCGGGAGCCGTCTTTTACCTACTACGTACTGCTACGTGCCAGGCTATGCCATCTCAGTTTGCAGACGCAACACCTGACGATTGACTTCGGACATCACTGACAGATGCAGCTTGTCCTTGACCTTCGGGATAAGGATTTTGCCCTTATCAAATTCAAATGCGCCAACGTCCTTGATGTACAACCGTCCACGAAACAGGATCTTCACGTACTTCGCCACTTGCAGCGGATTGTAGCGTTGGAAAATTTTCATTCTTCTCTCCTGCCAGGGTTACGCTCTTGTGATGCCACAGTTAGCCCACGTCTTGGGAGCGCAAATTTTAATGCCCTAAAACTATAGTCCAGAATCTCAGAGGGACCCAGTATGTATAAGTTTATTTACCCTTTGATGACAATAATTCAGAATTTTCGTTTCAGACATACGATGAAGTAAGTATAAGTCGCCGTTTTACGACTAATTTGTGCGTCAACACGCAAACTGGCATCCTCATTGCGGGTAATCACCGTCAATCGCACTTATGATTAAACGAGACCAAGTGGTCGGATCACCTGCATAAAAATGATTAAGGATTGCGCATGACCCTACGTAGCATACTGGCCGCCTCGTTACTGCTTCTCCCGCTGCTGGCCACAGCGCATAACTTCGTCGACGGCCAGCGCGTGGCGCCCGTTGGCGTCGCGGATCGGGGAGAGCTTATTCTGGATAAGGATAAGTTTAGCTATAAAAACTGGAATAGCGCCCAGCTGGCGGGAAAAGTGCGCGTGGTCCAGCACATCGCCGGACGCTCGTCAGCAAAAGAGAAAAATGCCAATCTGATCGAGGCGATTAAAGCGGCGGGCTTCCCGCACGATCGCTATCAGACCACCACCATTGTAAACACTGACGACGCCATCCCGGGCACCGGGATGTTTGTACGCAACAGCATTGAAAGTAATAAAAAGCTCTTCCCATGGTCGCAATTTATCGTCGACAGCAACGGCCTGGTGCGGAAGGCCTGGCAGCTGGACGAGAAGAGCTCAGCGATCGTGGTGCTGGATAAGAACGGGCGTGTGCAGTGGGCTAAAGACGGCGCCCTCACCCAACAAGAGGTGCAGCAGGTGATCGACCTGCTGCATAAATTGCTTAATAAATAGAGACCCGGAAGCCGGGGTTGAGGAAGGATTCACGCGGCGTGTAGTCGAGGGTTTTCCCCTGCCAGTCGTGAACATGCGCCCCGGCGGCCACCGCGACCGCATGGCCGGCGGCGGTGTCCCAGGTGCTGGTCGGCCCGAAGCGCGGATAGAGCTGGGCCTGACCTTCCGCCACCAGGCAGAATTTCAGCGACGAACCGATTGAGGTGGTCTGGTGTTCGCCAAGTTGCTCAAGATACTCCTGCAGCTCCGGATCGTTGCTATGGGAGCGGCTAATCACCACCAGCGGCGGACGGGCATCGCGGACCTGGATCTGCTTGCGTACGCCGCACTCTTCTTTCCAGGCTTTGCCATTTTGCGCGCTGTACATCACCTTCATCACCGGCGCATAGACAACGCCCAGCGTCGGCTTGCCGTTTTCAATCAGCGCGATATTGACGGTGAATTCGCCGTTACGCTTAATAAACTCTTTGGTGCCGTCCAGCGGGTCGACCAGCCAGCTGACATACTTGTTCTAACATTCTCCACCTCGTCTGGTTACAGTGGCGTTAACTCGTTGTTTTATTTATATCGCATCACCGCGAGTTCCGCTATCTGTGATAACGATGGCGGTTTCTCTGCCCGCTTTTCTGGCAAGATTCACATTTCTGTAAGCAACAGAATATAAATACATTTTCTTCTGTGCTATCGCTCATAAAAAAGGACGCCTCTGATGATTAAGTTTAGCGCAACGCTCCTGGCCACGCTGATCGCCGCCAGCGTCAACGCCGCGACGGTCGACCTGCGGATCATGGAAACCACCGATCTGCACAGCAATATGATGGACTTCGACTATTACAAAGATGCCGCCACGGAGAAATTCGGCCTGGTGCGTACCGCCACCCTGATCGAACAGGCGCGGGCAGAAGTTAAAAACAGCGTGCTGGTGGATAACGGGGATGTGATCCAGGGGAGCCCGTTAGGCGACTATATGGCGGCAAAAGGGCTCAAAGAGGGCGATGTACATCCGGTGTATAAGGCGATGAACACCCTGAATTACGCCGTCGGCAACCTGGGCAACCATGAGTTCAATTACGGTCTCGACTTCCTGCACAAGGCGCTGGCCGGGGCGAAGTTCCCCTACGTGAACGCCAATATCATCGATGCCAAAACCGGAAAACCGATGTTTACGCCGTACCTGATCCAGGATACCCGGGTCGTGGACAGCGACGGTCAATCCCACACCCTGCGCATCGGCTATATCGGCTTTGTGCCGCCGCAGATCATGACCTGGGATAAAGCCAATCTTAACGGCAAGGTGACGGTCAATGACATTACCGAAACCGCGCGCAAATATATCCCGGAGATGCGGGCGAAAGGGGCTGATGTGGTGGTAGTGGTCGCTCACTCCGGCCTCTCCGCCGACCCGTATCAGGCGATGGCCGAGAATTCGGTTTACTACTTAAGCCAGGTGCCCGGCGTGGACGCCATTATGTTCGGCCATGCCCACGCGGTGTTCCCGGGTAAAGACTTCGCCAACATCAAAGGCGCGGATATCGCCAAAGGGACGCTAAACGGCGTACCGGCGGTGATGCCGGGAATGTGGGGCGATCATCTCGGGGTGGTCGATCTGGTGCTAAATAACGACAGCGGTAAATGGCAGGTAACTCAGAGTAAAGCGGAAGCGCGGCCAATCTATGACGCGGTGGCGAAGAAATCACTGGCGGCCGAAGATGGCAAGCTGGTGTCGGTGCTGAAAGCCGATCATGACGCCACTCGCGAATTCGTCAGCAAGCCGATCGGCAAGTCCGCCGACAACATGTACAGCTATCTGGCGCTGGTGCAGGACGACCCGACGGTGCAGGTGGTCAACATGGCGCAGAAAGCCTACGTAGAACACTATATTCAGGGCGACCCGGATCTGGCGAAGCTGCCGGTGCTCTCCGCCGCCGCGCCGTTTAAAGTCGGCGGGCGTAAAAACGATCCGGCGAGCTTTGTCGAAGTGGAGAAAGGCCAGCTCACCTTCCGCAATGCCGCCGACCTCTATCTCTACCCCAACACCCTGGTGGTGATGAAGGCCAGCGGGAAAGAGGTTAAGGAGTGGCTGGAATGCTCTGCCGGACAGTTTAACCAGATCGATCCCGTCAGCAGCAAGCCGCAGTCGCTGATCAACTGGGACGGCTTCCGCACCTACAACTTCGACGTCATTGACGGGGTGAACTACCAGATCGACGTCACTCAGCCGGCCCGCTACGACGGCGAATGTCAGATGATCCATCCGCAGGCAGAGCGTATTAAGCACCTGACCTTCAATGGAAAACCGGTTGATCCGCAGGCTACTTTCCTGGTCGCGACCAATAACTATCGCGCTTACGGCGGCAAATTCGCCGGCACCGGTGAGAGCCATATCGCCTTCGCCTCACCGGATGAAAACCGTTCGGTGCTGGCGGCGTGGATTGGCGCGCAATCGAAGAAGGAAGGCGCGATCCATCCGGCGGCGGATAACAACTGGCGTCTGGCGCCGATCCACAGCAACACGCCGTTGGATATTCGTTTTGAGACCTCGCCTGGCGACAAAGCCGCGGCGTTTATCAAAGAGAAAGCGCAGTATCCAATGCGCCAGGTGGCCACCGATGATATCGGCTTCGCCATTTATCAGCTGGATTTGAGCAAGTAATGCCTGTTCCCCGGCGGCGCTGCGCTTACCGGGGCTACAGGGAGTGATACATTTTCACTCCCCGTGGTTAGCCAGCACCGAGGGCAGATTAACCTCGATCCAGTCCGCCAGGGCGGCCACCTTCTCGCTCACCTGCAGGCCGAGCGGCGTCAGGCTATATTCAACGTGCGGGGGCACCACCGGATAAGAGACGCGGTCGATAAAACCATCCTGCTCCAGCGCCTGCAGCGACTGCGCCAGCATCTTTTCGCTGACCCCGCCCATCTTACGGCGCAGATCGCTGAAACGGTGGGTTCCCTCGCGCAGCGCCACCAGAATCAACACGCCCCAGCGGCTGGTGACATGTTTAAGCACATCGCGCGACGGGCACTGTTCCGCAAACAAATTGCCGGTGCGCAGTTTCTCGCTCAGCGTCGGTTCGGCCATTTCACACTTACCTTTTTGTACGTACTTACTAAAAGTTAGTTAAGGTGGTAGCTTACCACAACTGCCAATAAACACGAAGGAGAAGACCCATGATCGCTCTTACCGGTGCCACCGGCCAGCTTGGTCACTACGTTCTGCAAGACCTGCTTAACACCGTCCCTGCCAGCCAGATTGTGGCGATTGTCCGCAACCCGGCCAAAGCCCAGGCGCTCAGCCAGCAGGGCGTGGTTGTCCGCCAGGCCGACTACAGCGACGAAGCGGCGCTGACCGCCGCGCTGCAGGGCGTGGATAAACTGCTGTTAATCTCCTCCAGCGAAGTCGGCCAGCGTGCTGTACAGCACCGCAACGTCATTAACGCCGCCAAAGCCGCCGGGGTGAAATTCATCGCCTATACCAGCCTGCTGCATGCCGACACTTCGCCGCTGGGTCTGGCCGCAGAGCATATCGAAACCGAGCAGATGCTGGCCGACTCTGGTATCGCTTACGCCCTGCTGCGTAACGGCTGGTATACCGAAAACTATCTGGCCAGCGCGCCGCCGGCGCTGGAGCATGGCGTGTTTATCGGCGCCGCCGGCGAGGGTAAAATCGCCTCCGCCACCCGCGCGGATTATGCCGCCGCTGCCGCCCGCGTTATCGCCAGTGAGGGTCATGAAGGCAAAATTTACGAACTGGCGGGTGATAACGCCTGGACGCTGAGCGACCTGGCTGCCGAGCTGAGCAAGCAAAGCGGGAAAAACGTGGTCTACCAGAACCTCAGCGAAGCCGATTTCGCCGCCGCGCTGAAAAGCGTCGGCCTGCCGGCCGGGCTTGCCGATATGCTGGCGGATTCCGATGTCGGCGCGTCGAAAGGCGGACTGTTTGACGACAGCCGCACCCTGAGTACGCTGATCGGCCGCCCGACCACCTCCCTTGCTGAAAGCGTGAAAGGCATTCTGTAACCGCCCCTCTCAGCTTTTGCGGTTGCGTCCCGGCGGTTCCTCTCTCATATTGAAGGGATAACCGTCGGGAGGCAGGCATGCAGGGCGTACCACTCCAATTTAGTGATGAAAAAGACCGCGCGCGCTTTCGCCATCTCGAACAGCTGCCCGGGGTGGAGCTTTACCACGCCCATATATCCCGCTACGCCTTTGAACCCCATACCCACGAAGCCTTCGGCATCGGCGTGATTGAGCAAGGCGCGGAGCGCTTTCGCTACCGCGGCAGTCAGCATATTGCCGCCGCAAACTCAATTGTCACCATGAATCCCGACGAGCTGCACACCGGCGAAGCGGAAACCGCCGACGGCTGGCGCTACCGGATGATTTATCTGGAGCCGGACCGTCTTGAAGCCATCACCGGGGTGCGAGACTGGTGGTTCAGCGAGGTGGTCCGCGAGGATCC
>PPYF01639180.1_pt1 | contig 13731 bp, 7 predicted proteins | sample 1559871 | NCBI WGS metagenome assembly PPYF01 (sample SAMN08240021, study PRJNA423297) | Human gut metagenome, whole genome shotgun sequencing project. | reverse complement strand
TTCCACCCGACAGAAAGTGTTGCCGACAAAGTTTCTTCCTTGTTGTTGTATGTCCCCGAACTGATGCTGCACGTAAGCCGCCCCGTACGTTGGGACTCAGACCATGTAACCATCATGGACGACCCGACTATGGATTTATTCAGCGAAATCGTTCGTTGCAACGCCTTGGATCGTGTACACTATGGACTTGACTACTTCGATGCTTCCATCAACCGCATTGGTGCATACGTTATAGGCAGCCGCGCGGCTCAAAAATGTATGGTACGCGCTTTATTGGAACCGATTGCCAAACTACGCGAATATGAAGCAAACGGACAAGGCTTCCAACGTCTGGCTCTGCTCGAAGAAGAAAAAGCTTTGCCTTGGAATGCTGTATGGGATATGTTCTGCTTGAAGAACAATGTACCCGTAGGCGAAGAGTTCATTGCAGAAGTAGAGAAATACGAAGCAGAAGTCACTTCGAAACGCTAATCAATATCCAACTACAAGATTGTCTTCCGTAGGGGCGGCCTCAAGTGCTGCCCCTACCGGGAACATAATTGTAGCCTAAAAGAATATAAACAATGGAAATCATTATCGGATTAATCATCATCGCCATAGGAAGTTTCTGCCAATCCAGTTCATACGTACCTATAAAAAAAGTGAAAGAATGGAGTTGGGAAAGTTTCTGGCTGCTACAAGGTGTATTTGCCTGGCTGGTATTCCCGTTATTGGGTGCGTTGCTAGGTATCCCTCAAGGAAGCAGTTTATTTGACCTTTGGGGAACAGGAGGTGCTCCGATGAGCATCTTTTATGGTATATTATGGGGAGTAGGCGGTCTCACCTTCGGTCTTTCCATGCGTTATCTGGGAGTGGCCTTAGGACAAAGTATCGCACTGGGCACCTGTGCCGGATTCGGCACACTTTTTCCCGCCATTTTTGCCGGAACCAACCTGTTTGAAGGAAACGGACTTATTCTTTTACTGGGAGTATGTATCACTTAATGCGGTTTACTGTCTGCAACAAAATATAGCCAACAAAACCATGAGTGATTATGCCAAAAGCAATGTATGGGGAAATAACTTGATATTCTGTGCTTTGGCAGGAGTACTGTGGTATATGCAATTCTTCGGTTTGGAAATGGGTAAAAGTTTCCTGACCGAAAGTCCTGTACTGCTAGCTTTCTCATGGTGTATATTGATGGCTTTGAATGTTACTTTCAGTAACGTATGGGGTATTTTATTAAAAGAATGGAAAGGCGTATCTACCCGGACTATCACTGTTCTGATAACCGGACTGGTAGTTCTTATCTTTTCTCTCGTATTTCCTAATTTATTTTAAAAGAATTACTATATTTGTAGCATACTGTTATTCAGAATGAAAAAGATGAATAACAATATCCTATGAACAATCAAATAAAAAAGATATGAAATCAATCTTAGACAATCGCCCTGAATTGGCCAAAGAGGTGAATAAAGTAGCCGAAGTAGCCGGATATTTGTGGCAAAAAGGATGGGCCGAACGTAACGGAGGTAATATCACCGTCAATATCACCGAATATGTAGACGATGAAATCCGTCAGATGCCCGCTATCAGCGAAGTAAAACAAATCGGTGTAACACTGCCTCACTTGAAAGGCTGTTATTTTTATTGCAAAGGAACCAATATGCGTATGCGGGATTTGGCGCGTTGGCCTATGGACAACGGTTCTGTCATCCGTATTTTGGATGACTGTGCCAGCTATGTCATCATTGCCGACAAACCGGTTCAACCTACTTCGGAAGTTCCCTCCCACCTGAGCGTACACAATTACCTCATCAGCATAGGTTCTCCTTACAAAGCATCCGTGCATACACACCCCATCGAACTGATTGCCCTGTCTCACAACAAAAAGTTCATGGAAAAAGATGTGGCAACCAACCTGTTATGGAGTATGATTCCTGAAACAAAAGCATTCTGTCCGCGTGGCCTGGGCATGATTCCTTATCAATTGCCTAGTTCTGTAGAATTAGCCGATGCAACCATCAAGGAACTAGCCGATTATGATGTCGTTATGTGGGAAAAACACGGCATTTTTGCCGTTGACCGTGACGTAATGGCCGCATTCGACCAAATCGATGTTTTAAATAAATCCGCATTGATTTACATCGCTGCCAAGAATATGGGATTTGAGCCGGACGGTATGAGTCAGGAACAGATGAAAGAAATGAGTGTGGCTTTTAATCTACCCAAATAATATTTTATAGTCTTCCCCTAATGGGGAGATTTTAAAGATGATTTGACTCCGCATGGGGACAAATCATCTTTTTTATTATCGGGACTCAAAAGATAAATCGCGTACTTAACTCATTGACAGTTTGATTATCTTATGTTTTTTTCAGAACAATGAGTATTCTTTTTGGCTATCTTTGGCAAGGACAGATTCACTAAACCTACAGAGAGATATGAAAGCAAATAAATTATTCCTTTTGGCAAGTCTCCTTCTATCAGGCAGTATGATACCTATAACGGCTCAGAACAAGAAAGAGAAGAAACAACAAAGAGAACAAGCAGTACGCGAGGCTGTTGACGCAAAGGCATACAAAATCAATGTGGACCGGGTAATGCCTATGAAAGGAGGCAGCAAACACCTGACTTCCGATTATTCTTTAGAAATAAGAAACGATTCGGTATATTCCTATCTGCCTTATTTCGGAGTGGCGTATAACGTTCCTTACGGAGGTGGAAAAGGATTAAATTTTAGTGCTCCTTTATCAGAATATACTCCCCACAAACAGACAATCTATTTCTTTCTCCGGAGAAATGGATCTAAAGAAGAAAGAATGAACCATAAATAAAAAAGGGGAGGTGTCAAAACTAAAACAACCTATCGAACTATATGATCAGGTCATTTTAGTTTTGCTCCCCTCATTAAATTACAGCTATTATTTACTTATTTCTCTAACCGGCTAAAGAAATTCTCAATGGCTTCCTTATTGACAAAAACTCCTTTTACTCCGGTCACTTCCACCGTATCCATCAACAAAGCCAAGCCCTGATAACCGTTTTCATCCTTTGCCAGTACTTCCTTCTGATAAATTTCAGCTGATTGGCAGGCTTTACCATCTTCAGGTAATTTCTCGAACCGGCCAAGGTAATAATTGCCTTCAAAGAAATTATGTGTAGATTCTGTCAACTGGAATCTGCTGGATTCGGGAGCATAAAAAATATTCCCACTAATAAATGTACTATCCGGATATCCGCCCCATGAATCCAAAGTAATCATAGTACGGTCGATATCAGCCGCAGGTTTACGGTTCACATGAATAATGTTACGGGTAATGCGACTATCCTTTACAGGACCTGCCAGATGAACAGCCGGTGAGAACATCCCGGCACGAGTCGGTTCAGGCCGCACTCCGTCACCTATACTCACATTGTAACGGACTATAGTGCCCAAGTTACCTACATTAAAAGATGCGTCGGCCGTGCCGTCATTGCAAACCAATACCAAGCCACCATAGTTATCATGACTATAATTGTACTGAATGACCGTTCCCCGGCAATTCCAATCCGAATCAAATCCCTGTGCATCCCACGGAGCTTTATGACCACTTACTTCATTAAACTGCACCAAAGTATTATCACAACTCCACGGCCAAATACCTGCTGCCGCCTCTGTGTCAGGAAGCATATCAGGACAGTCACGCATTACATTGTATTCTATCAAGGTACTGTCACAACCGATAGGTACAATACCATCCCCTGGTACTTCCTCTATCAAATTTCCCCGTATCACGGTATGCTTGCTGGGATGCCAGTTCTGCCGGTCGCTATAAGCAGCCCAAATCATAGCATTACGGGTACATCTCAAAATATGGCAGTTCTCTATGGTTAACCTATTGAATGTTGAAATTTTCTTTTCACCGCCATTCACTATATAAATACCGCACCCTCCGCCTTTTTCTTTTACCAACGAACCATTGACATCCCGTACAGTCACATTATTGACAACAATGTTCTGCGATACGCCATAATCCATACACTCTATCTTCAAGCCCGAACGATAAGGCAGAGGCTGCCTGCCTGTATTCACGATTTCCAAATTCTGCATCGTTATATAGTCCGAATTACAGATACGGGCTGCATACAAGGAAGTATCATATCCCACAATGCAAGGTTTCCGTTCACCATCACCATAAGCATCTATATAAATACGATCTTCGGGTATACCCTGTCCGGTGATTTCAAGTTCGCCATTAAAAACCTCACCGCGCTTCAACAAAACTTTATTGCCCGGCAGTAATTTCACACCACGTAGTTTTTCCAGACTTTTCCATGCTTCATCCGGGGCTAACCCACTATTATTATCATCACCGCCGGTAGCATCCAGATAATAGCACACTGGACTATCAGAACATGCTGCCAACAGGAAGGAAAATAAAAGAAGGATCATTGTTTTTCTCATTTCTCTTCCGTTTTTAAAAAGTTATCAATTTTATTCCAGAAGTTGTCAGAACAACCAGGCTTCACCACAGATTACGCAAATTCACACAGTTTTTTGATTTAAAGGTTATTTGCCTCCTACTTCTTTGTGACAGTCCGTGTACCCTGTGATGAAAACCTGCACTCCACATTACTTCCACAAGTCGTGCTGAACCAGTTTCTTGTTAGTATCCAGTTCGGCAGTCGGCAAAGGCCATACATAATCCCTCTCACCGTTGAACTTACGTGCTTCATAAGCCAAGCCATACATAGTGCGTTCATTCTCTATATTGGCTACCGCCTTATCCAATTCCTTCCAACGATAAAGGTCAAACAAACGCAAACCTTCAAAAGCCAGTTCCACACGACGCTCATGCTTAATGACTTCCAACAATTCATCTTTAGAAAGAGAAGTGCCTTCCACTTCCTCTACTGTGGGCATGTTCACATCCGCACGTTGCCGCACTTCATTAACCAAAGCAGTTACATCACTATAAACATAGCCTCCTTTCTGTACCATCGCCTCCGCCAAAGATAATAAAACTTCGGCATAACGCACCACATAAAAGTCTTGTCCATTATCCCAAGAGTTAGAAGTATCCGTAGGATCAAAATACTTATAAACATATACGGTAGACAGAGAAGCGGCAGCTCCGCCATATACATTGGCATACGGATTTGAAGCCGAAGTATCTATACCTCCTTTACCGTTCCAAAGCATACCGGGAACAAACAAAGTGCTATATAAACGCGGATCACGATTCTCAAAATGAGCAGGATTAGGCTTGCTGACATCCAAGCCACCCCCACCGTTCAGTTCGGCTATCTTCGTATCGGTAGTCGGTTTACCGTCTTTGCAATAATAAGCATCTGCCAAATCTATAGTACCATTCATTGCTTCCAGCGGAGTATTCCAATGCGCATTAAAAGCAGCACCTTCACTCATACCCGGTCCTTCATAACGGACTGCAAAAATGATTTCAGGAGAAGTTTCTCCACTTTGAGTAAACAGTTTGGCATAACTCGGATCAAGCGAGTATCCCAAACCTTGCACCTGCTTATAAGCAGCAATCGCGTCATCCCATTTTTCATTATACAAAGCCACACGCCCCAGTAAGGAAAGAGCAGCTCCTTTGGTGATATGTCCCCGTGAAGACGCATTTTGCGGAAGTACTTCAGCCGCATCCTGCAAATCAGTCATAACATGAGCCACAATAGCCGCACGGTCCGTCTTTTCACATTCAGCCTCGTCAATGGTCAAAGGGGCGGTCAGGAAAGGAACATCCTGATACGTCATAGTCAAGTTTATATACATCAATGCACGTATGGTCTTTGCCTCAGCCTGATAAATCGCCTTTTGGGAAGCATCCATATCCACTCTATCAATATTAGCAATCAGCACATTACAACGGCTGATCACTTCATAGCAATCTTTCCAATAACTGCCAATGATAGAAGAACTTGGGGTATGAATTCCCATAGCCATATCATAACCTTCCATCCAGCCACTCCAATTAAAATGCCCGCCATTATCTGATATACAATCCATATATAAAGGGCCCAATGAATATTGGTCGGAATTATAAAGCTGATTGCTCTGCAAAGCATCATAACAAGATGCCAACGCCATCAAAGCATCATCCGGCGTCTGCCAAAATGTATTGGATGAAGATTCTGTCAATGAGTCCCTCTGCAAAAAGCTGTCAGAGCAAGAAGTCAGCAAAGCTCCTGACAACAGAGCCAGCCCTATAAAGTTATTAATTGATTTCATAGTTGTTGCTTTTAAAATTTAACGTTAACACCAAATGAATAAGTTCTTGTATTGGGATGTACATCATTACGGGAATCTGTACTCAGTTTTTCAGGATCATAATCGTCCAAGGAAGTGAAAGTAAGCAAATTAGTTCCTGCCAAATAGAGTCTGATACTCTGAACGCCCAACTTGGTCAAAAACTCTCTTTGCCTGAAAGTATATCCGATTTCCAAATTCTTCAGACGCAAATAATCACCTTTTGTCAACCAAAATGAAGAATAGTTATTATTAATAGTTCCTCCCAAACGAGGCATGCTTCCATTCGGATTACTTTCAGACCATCTGTCCAACCAACGGCTAGTCTTGTTTCCACCGTTGGAAATAGTAGTTTCATCCCAATTATAACGATATACACCTGCAATGCCTTGCCAGAATGTATTGACATCAAAATCTTTATAAGAGAATCCCAGATTGAAAGAATACTGCATTTTAGGGAACGGATTTCCGATAATAGTACGGTCAGCATCATTTATATTACCATTATTGTCTATATCTTCATACATGATATCACCTAATTGCGGTTCCTGGTTGTTTTGCAGAATCTTCTGTCCGTTCGCATTTACACGGTCCAAATCTGCCTGGGTACGATAGATACCGATGGCTTTCAGCCCATAATAAGAGCCGATGGCTTCACCTTCACGATTGATCGTATTATCCTTAATGTCTTCTACCCCTTTCATATCAGTAATCTCATTTTTCACACCTGAAAGCGAGAAACCTGCCTGCCATGCCCAGTCACCTTTCTGATCGAAATAATTAGCAGCCAGTTCCCAACCCCGGTTACGAACCTTTCCCGCATTCTGATAAGGAGCATCCAAAGATCCCAGGAAAATACCCGGCATAGCGAGCTTCATCAAAATATCCGAGGTATTTTTCTCATACCAGTCAAAAGTGACATTGATCTTTCCACCCCAAAAAGCAGCATCAAAACCAAAGTCTGTAATAGTAGTTGTTTCCCATTTAATGTTCTCATTAGGTATCTTGGCAGTCTTCATACCAATCTGTTTGCTATCACCGAAATAGTAACTGCCACTAGCCGCCAATGTAGCCGCATAAGCATAGTTACCAATTTCCTGATTACCCAATTTACCCCAGCTACCACGCAATTTCAATGAGTGGAGGAACTTCACATTCTCCATAAATTTCTCATTTGTCATGATCCATGCACCCGAAAATGAAGGGAAGGTAGCATAACGATGTGCCTTGGGCATACGTGACGAACCATCGTGACGGACATTCATCTCTAACAGATAACGGCCTCCGTAATTATAATTCAAGCGTCCGAAGAATGACTGCAAGGAACTCTCTTCCGCTGATCCGGTCACATGGTCATTCATAGTACCTCCATCCATTTCATAAATATTATCGGTAGCGAATCCCTGCTTGGACGCCTCATTCTTGTCCCAACGGGTAGCCTGGATAGAATGGCCTGCCAACAGATTGAACGAATGTTTTCCTACAGAAAAATCATAGGTCAGAATATTTTCATTAATATAAGTCGTTTCCAGATAATGATAATCTGTCAGTTTATTGGTACCGACTGTGGTCAGCGCATTTCCTTCAGCATCGTATCTTATATTATTCTTCGGATTGAAAGTAGTCACATCGTTCATATAATATTTATAAGCCAGACTTGAACGGAACTTCAATCCTTTTATGATATCAATTTCACCAAAGAATTTACCATCAAAACGATAATGCTTGTTATCTTTATAGCCCATATTCAAAGCTTCAATCGGATTTTTGAATACGGATTGGGAAATATTGGGATTTCCATCCAAAAATCCATAATGTCCGTTAGAATAACGCACAGGAACAGTAGGACGGGTAAACCAAGTAAGGTAGCGCATCAAACCTTCACCGGTAACACTGGTAGTAGGCTCATCAATGTTCTGACGGCTTCCCGAAAGATTCAGACCTAATTTTACAATACCCAATTGTGCATCCAGATTGGAACGGAAATTAAAACGTTGATTGGCCGTTTCACGCAAGATACCATCCTGCTGGAAATACTGAGTGGAAATCATGTAATGTACCGCTTTACTACCACCGTTCACAGACAAATGGTGTTGGTGCATGGCTGCTGTACGAAACATTTCCTTAGCCCAATCGGTATTGGCAAAATGATCGGGGTCTGATCCGTTTTGCAACTTTTGTAACATTTCATCCGTGTATGCTTTGGAAGGCCAGCATTCGTTATACATCTTCGCCCATTCATAAGAATTCACATAATCGGGCAGCACGGTAGCTTCTTGCAAAGCGATACTACCGGAATATGTAATGGTAGGTTTCTGCTCACCGCCCCGTTTGGTAGTCACCAGAATAACCCCGTTGGCAGCACGTACACCATAAATAGAAGCCGAAGCCGCATCCTTCAATACGGAAACACTTTCAATATCATCTGCAGGGATTTCCGCAATCTGGCTTACCGAGCTTTCCACTCCATCGATCAAGACCATCGGATCATTGTGTTCAAAAGTTCCTACACCACGGATACGGATTTCGGGACTGTCATGACCGGCCTGGGCACCATTGTTGGTCAACATAACACCCGGCAAACGACCCTGAAGCATATTGGCAGTATTCGCTACCGGCATAGAAGCTACATCCTTGAAATTTACAGCAGCAACAGAACCCGTCAGATTTTCCTTCTTCTGCACGCCATAACCGACTACTACCACTTCGTCAATCATTTCCGTATCTTCCTTCAGATTTACATTCAGCACCGTATTGTCTTTCGAAATACGATATTCCTGATCGGAATATCCTATAAAAGAAATGACAATAGTAGAATTAGAAGCCACCGTGAGATTGAAATTACCATCCAAATCAGTCACCGTTCCATTGGTTGTTCCTTTTTCAACCACACTGGCACCGATGACCGGTTCGCCTGTGGCATCTTTTACAATACCGGAAACTTTAAACTTGTCTGCTTGCAGACTGGAAGCGCTCACATTCATCGCAGGGATGAAGAAGCAGAGACACAGCAATAGACTCAGTACCCGGAATGTACTGGTTTCTGTCAGAGTTTTCATGTTCATAATACTTTTTTTAAAGGTCTAACAAATAAAGATAATTCGTTTTATTTGCCAGCAAAAGTAAGAGGAACAGAAAAGAAACAGGGAGAATTATTACCGGAAAAAGGCTGTTTATTCCCTATAGAGCCTATTTCCGGTAATAATCAGCCATCATACTTCATCATATACTCTGTAGGAGAAAGTCCGAATTTCTTCTTAAAGCAGGAACTGAAATATTTAGGGTCGTTGAAACCTACGGCATACGCCAAATCGGCTATACGGATTTTCTTTTTCTCGTCTATCAGCCGACAAGCCGCTTGCAAACGGACATTGCTGATAAATGCAGAGGGAGTAAGTCCGGTCAACAGTTTCAATTTATCTGCTAGTGTAGTCCGGGCCATACCCATCTCCGCCATAAACTGTGCATGTTCAAAATCACAATCACTCAAATGGGCATTCACACAATCCACCGCTTTCCGAATGAAAGCTTCGTCCATCGAGGTGTAATTTAATTCTTTGGCTTCAAAGACCAACTGCTTACGAAAATCCACCCCCATACGTTTGCGCCGTTTCAACAAGTTATCTATCTTGGCAAACAAGACAGAGAGGCGGAGCGGTTTACAGATATAACCATCGGCCCCAGACTCATACCCTTCCACATGGTCTTCATCACTAGTCTTGGCCGTTAACAAAATCAATGGAATATGGCAGGTCTCAAATTGAGTCTTCACCCGGCGGCACAATTCCATACCGTCCATTTCGGGCATCATAACATCGGAAACAATTAAATCCACTTCCTGTTTGGCAAGGATCTCCAAAGCTTCCGTTCCATTAGCGGCCTTCAGAATATGGTATTTGCCATGCAACAGACGAACCATCAAAGCCAATAATTCCTCATTATCCTCCACTAACAAAATAGTCGATGCTGCCGGTTTCTCTTCCAACATATCAATCTCCGAGACATTCTCCATTTCATCTGCCGATAAAACAGCATAGTCCACATTTTCAGTATTCTCGTCTACCTCATCTTCAGCAAAAGCCTCACGTCCTATAGGAATTTCAACCACAAAAGTATTCCCTTCCTCCTTATCGCTAAATACCTGTATCGTTCCATGATGCAACAATACCAAATCTTTAGTCAGCGACAAACCGATACCCGTCCCTATGGTATGGAATTTACGATACTCCCCTTCATAGAATCTCTCGAACATATGATCCAATTTCTCTTTTGGAATCAACTCGCCGGGATTGTTCACACTCAATTTAAAAGTCCTCTTTTCCTCATCATGAGCCTGCGACACCACAATAGTTCCTCCTTCAGGAGTATATTTAGCGGCATTGGAAAGCAGATTGTACACCACTTTATCCAATTTATCCACATCAAAATATCCCGAATATTCTTCAGACAAATCAAATTGTATGGACAATTTCTGCTTTTTAACCAAAGGAGCGAAAGCCGACACTGATTTTTTCAAGAACATACTGACATTTCCATGCGAAACTTTTAGCCGCAACTTGCCATTCTCCACTTTCCTGAACTCTAAGATTTGCTGAATCAACCGGATTAACCGCACAGTATTATCAGCTATTACAGAACAAACCGACGAACTTGCCGGTACTTCTTGTTTCAGTTCATCCACCGAAGCCGATATAATAGAAAGCGGAGTCAGCAACTCATGAGTGATATTGGTAAAGAACTGTAATTTAGCATGATTGATTTCCTCCATTTTCTGCCGTTCTATCTTCCCCATCTCTATGGCCTGTTTCATCCGGATACGGTTTCTGACAATCCGATAAGTATACCATGCCAATGAAACGAACAACAAGACATAAAGGCAATAAGCCCACCACGATAACCAAGGCGGCGGAAGAATAGTTATACGCAGACATTTCATATCCGGAGACCAGATTCCATTCTGATTGGCTCCCTTTACACAAAAAGTATAAGTACCTGCCGGAAGATTGTTATAATAGGCAAACCGACGTCCAGCCTCAACGGACAACCATTCCTTGTCATATCCCTCCAACCGATATAAATAACGGTTCAACTCAGGATTGATATAGTTCAATATTGAAAAATCAAGACTGAAATTATTCTCCCGGTATCCTAATACAATTTTATCAATAAAATCAATAGCTCTGTTTGCAGCAATCCCCTCTCTGACGGAAAGAGGATAGGTACGTACCGATACATTATGTACCTTTATATCTGTAATTACTACCGGAGAATAGGCAGTATCCTGAACTATTTTATCAGGATAAAAACTGTTCAATCCACGGAATCCTCCGAAGAAAAGTTTCCCATCCGCCCCCTTGAAGCAAGAATTCCGGTTAAACATATGGTCTTGCAAACCATCATCTACCGTATAGGTATGTATTTTCGGTGCAGCACCGTCCAAAGGTATATCAATGTGATACATTTCCGCATTGGTAGTAAGCCATAAAGTATGCTCATCATCCTCCAGCATGCTGAAAACAACATCTCCATTCCGGAAATAATCATTCAAGACTGAAACAAAACGATCATTCTTCCGGTCATACAAATCGAGTCCGTTACCATTCGACCCCACCCATACTCTGTTGTATCCATCCACACAAACACTCATCGCCCCGACAGTGGATAATGTACCATCCGAAGGCGTATAAAACTTAACCTTATATGTTTCTCCGGATGTATCTATCCGCCATACCCCTTCATTACTAGTCGCTATCCAGATAAAGCCATCTTGATCTTCCGCCATTTTGAAAATAGAAATTTGGGGCAATGCCTGATTTGTCAAAGTCACCAGTTCATTCAAAGAATGAAGTCTTGATTCCGTATCCAAGATAAACACTCCCGAACGTGTCCCCAACCACAGATTCCCTTTCGAATCCTCCAACAAAGAATAAATACAAATATCACTCAGCTCCGGATTGGTAACGGTATTTATCACGTGTGCTTTCCCGGCTTTGACATTATAGAACCACACTCCGTCATCCCAAGTGGCAAAACACAATTCATTTGTCCTTTTACGATAAATAATATCATTGACCGTCGATGTATATCCCATATTCTTCAATACAGGATGAGAGCGGTAAGGAACAATGGTATGCTGTTTCATATCATAAAATACCAGACCGAATCCCATGATTCCCATCCACAGATTCCCATTATCCTCCTGATAGACACTGCGGACAGAGCTGGTAGGGCAATGCTCACGCAAAGCCTCCAAAGAATCATAATTAAACCGGAACTTATTTGTATTTACAGTACAAACACCTCCTCCCAGCATCCCCAGCCACATCAGCCCGTCTTTACTGCACAACAGAGAGTTCACTTCATTAAAAGGTAAATCTCCTTGAAGGTTGCCCGGAACAATATTGGTAAAATTCCCGTCTCCCGATTCATCTTCTAAAATACTGACCCCACTGCGTGAACCGATCCAGAGCTTTCCGGAATTTTTATCCTGAGCAATGGCGTAGATAATATTATCCAACAGAGAATGAGAATTTCCCTTGATGTTCCGGAATGTTTTAAATGAGAAATGTTCCGGATCATACGGATTAATGAGTTTCACCAGTCCATACCGCCAGGTACCGATCCAAATATTCCCGGCTTCATCCTGAAATATGACATGCGCCGAATTACCAGGGTTAATCCCGTCGTAAGTATAATACAATTCCTCTTGAGGACTATAACGCAGCAGCCCCTGTTCCCAAGTACCAATCCATATTTGACCTTTCCGGTCTTCGACAACAGACTTTATATCCATGTTTTTTTCACAATCGAAAGTACGGCTGCCGGCTTTTCTGCGAAACAATCCCTTGTTGCTTCCCACCCATAAATCTCCGTTACTTGCATAAAGGATACTTTCTACATTGCTTACCTGTAACAAAGGACTGATTATTTTCTCTATCTCATCCGTTTCTTTATGCAACACGTATAATCCATTGTGCGTACCTATCCACAAATTATTCTCCTTGTCTTCGGCCACCATATTCACAAAACTATCAATGGAACGTCCATGATTCACTCCATCGGGTTTATATACAACAATAGAATAACCATCGTAACGCAAGAGACCATTGTAGGTCGAAATCCATATATACCCCTGGCTATCCTGAAATAACTTCCTGACTTCATTGGTAGGGAAGTTCACCGAAGTGGAAATGGATTTAAAATGATAAGTATTCACCTTATTATCAGCCCAAAGCAAAACAGGAAAAACAAAAAGATATATTACTCCAAGAATATATTCGCAGTTACGGTGTGCCAAGTGCATAGATTCAACTTTAAAATTTGATGCAATATTCGCAAAAAAAAGCATTTTAAGCAAATATTCCATAAGATTTGTTCTAAATTTCCCCCATTTGCATACATAAGAAACTAAAATTATACTTCCAGAAACACTTAGAACAAAAAGGTTAGAGGCTGTTAAGATAAAAAATTGTATATTTGCCGATAAGTGTGACCTAATT
>PPYF01268553.1_pt1 | contig 13731 bp, 9 predicted proteins | sample 1559871 | NCBI WGS metagenome assembly PPYF01 (sample SAMN08240021, study PRJNA423297) | Human gut metagenome, whole genome shotgun sequencing project. | reverse complement strand
GCATTGAGGACACGGAGCCCAAGTACGGCCTGTGCGTCAGCGGCCTGGTCCACCCCGGAGCGGTACTGACCAACCGGGGGGCCAGGGAGGGGGATCTGCTGGTGCTCACCAAGCCCCTGGGTACCGGTATCCTGACCACCGCCGCCAAGGCGGAGCTGCTGAGCGGTGCGGAGTACCGGGCGATGACGGACCTGATGGCGGCGCTCAACCGGGACGCGGCCCGGGCGGCCGTGCCCCTGCGGCCCAGCGCCTGCACCGATGTGACGGGCTTCGGCCTGATCGGCCACGCCAGGGAGATGGCGGAGGGGGCCGGGTGCACCATCGAGCTCTGGCCGGGGCGGGTGCCCATCGTGCCCCAGGCCCTGGAGCTGGCCCGGGACGGCATCATCCCGGCGGGGGCCTACCGCAACCTGGAGTTTGCCGGGCCGGAGGTGGAGACGGCGGGGACCTTCCCCCAGGCGGTGCTGGACTGCCTCTACGATCCCCAGACCTCCGGCGGCCTGCTCCTGGCCATTGCGGAGGAGCGGGGGGCGGAGTTGCTGCGCCGCCTGGCGGACACGGGGGTGACCGCCGCCGCCGTCGGGCGGGTGCGCCCCCGGGGCCCGCGGCGCATTGTGCTCAAACCCTAGCCGGACAGGGCGGCGGGAGGCTTGTACCTCCCGCCGCCCTGTGTTATACTGTAGAAAAAACAGGGGGGCGGAAGCATGGAAACCATGATTATCGGCATCGCGGGGGGGACCGGGTCGGGCAAGACCACCCTCACCCTGCGGCTGAAGGAGCACTTTGGGGAGGACGTGTCGATCCTCTACCACGACAACTACTACAAGCAGCACGACGACATGCCCTATGAGGAGCGGTGCAGGCTCAACTACGACCACCCGGACGCTTTCGACACAGAGCTGTTGATCGCCGACCTCCAGGCGCTGCGGCGTGGGGAGGCTGTTCACAGTCCCACCTACGACTACACCGTGCACAACCGGGCGGCGGAGACGGTGGAGGTGCGGCCCGCCCGGGTGATTTTGGTGGAGGGGATTCTGATCTTCGTGGACCCCGCCCTGCGGGAGCTGATGGACATCAAGCTCTTTGTGGACACCGACGCGGATGTGCGCATCCTCCGCCGCATCATGCGGGATGTGAAAAAGCGGGGGCGCTCTCTGGACTCGGTGGTGCAGCAGTACCTCACCACCGTCAAGCCCATGCACGAGCAGTTTGTGGAGCCCTCTAAACGCTACGCCGACCTCATTGTGCCGGAGGGCGGCAAAAACGCGGTGGCCCTGGACATGATCATCCAGCGGGTCAAGAGCCATATGGAGCAGGAATAAGAGCAGAGAGGGGCCGTGCCGCCGGTTTGGCGGCACGGCCCCTTGTTTGCGCGGAAAGCGCGGGGGGAGCGGACTCCGGCACAAGGACGCAGGGGCGGCCCCGCCGCTTCGCCCTATTCGTCCTCCTCCGCGGGATAGAGGCGGCGCAGGGCGAAGAGCCCGCAGCAGATGACGGCACAGGTGCCCAGCCAGAGCAGGGACAGCAGAGCAATCAGCAGCTCCACCCACCGCCAGTTCGCCAGATAGGGGAGCAGGCAGAAGGCCACCCGGAACACCGCGTCCGCGTTGCGGCACAGCCGCAGGCGGCGGCCCAGGGGGGAGCGGCCGCCCTCCCCTGACCGCCGGTCGGCCAGGGCGGCCAGATCGGTGAGCAGTTGGAAGTGGAAATAGAGGGCCACACAGGTGATCAGGGCGGAGAGGAGAAAGAAGCGGCCGGTGAACTCCGCGCCGGTGAGGAGAAAGGACAGCCAGTCCACCCCGGACACCGCGCCCAGCAGGATGCAGAAGGGCCTGAGCAGGGGCAGATCCCGCAGCTCTCCGGCCAGCAGGCCGATCGCGGAGAAAATCAGGAGGTAGCCAGCCCAGTCGGGGAGCAGATCCAGGTTGTTCAGGCGGAAGTGCAGATGGATGAGGAGATAGGCCCAGGCGATGCGGCTCAGGGCGCTTCGGATACCTGCGTGATTCATGGCGTCACCTCCGCGGGATAGGCGGTGCAGGTGTATCTCTGGTTTCCATAGACAAAATCCAGGGAGAGCGCGGAGAGCCCCTCCAGGCCGGAGTCGTCAGCCGCGGCGTGCCACAGACCGCTGACTCCGGGAAGGTCATAAGCGGTGAGCACAAAGCTGTCAAAAGCGGGAGAGCCATCGGAGGAAAGGGGAACGCAGAGCACGGCGAGGGTGGACAGAAAGTCGTACGGAACACCTCCGGATTTGCGCTCCACCCTCAGTTCGCTGCGCTTGCAGCAGGAGGTAAACGCGGCGTGAGGGGCGGGAACGGGGCTGGGACGGTCGCCGCCGCCGATGCGGAACGTCCTGCCGCCGGCCCAGCCGCCGTCTGAGAGCGACATGTACCCAACCCAGATGTCGGAGCAGGTGAGAAAGTAGGTGAGATCGACCTCTAGGCGCAGATCTACCGTTTCCGCCGCGTAGGTGATGTGGGGGATATGGTCGTCGGGGGCCGGGATCGCTCCCTCATCGGGGAGGCGCAGCGCCTCCAGCTCCCCCAGCGGCTCCACTGTCCAGAAGTCTCCGTCGGGCCGTACCGCCACCTGTTGGTACACGATGCCATAGGTGTTGTCCTCCGACAGAGGGGAGAAAAACAGCGTTCCGGTATAGCCCCCCGCTCCGTCAGGCAGGAGGTTCATTACCGACCACTCCGCCTGCCAGGCGGGGCGGTGCCAGTGGAACCCCAGAGTCCAGAAAGGGGAGTCCTCCAGCTCCACCTCCTGGTAGGGGGCCAGTCCGGTCTGCCACGCTAGTTCCCGCGCCGGCTCCGGCAACACCATGGAGAAGTAGACCGGGCTGTCGCACAAAATGGCCTTGGCATAGGTGTCCAGGGCTCCGGCCACGGTGGTGGGGCGGTTGAGCTGGGCCTGGGCCAGGGCAAGAGCGCCCCGGTCGGTTCCGCCGGGCACCTCCGCCGCGCCGCTGACGCCCCCCAGGCAGGTGAGGGCCAGCACCGCGGCCACACAGCCCGAGGCCAGGGCCATCCCGGCGGGGTAGCGCCTGAAGCGGGCGATAGCCTGGATGCGGGCCTTGATGTTGCGCCCGCCGTTGGCCATGGAGGAGGTGCCGGGGGCGCGGGCGTACCGGCCGTCGGCCATGGACAGGAGAATCACGCCGTAGGCGCGGCGCTCCTCCCCCTCCAGCCGCTCCAGCACCCGCTGGTCGCAGAGGGCCTCGCAGTCGTTCTGCATCCGGTCGCAGCAGTACCAGATCAGTGGGTTGCACCAGTGCAGGCACCGCAGGGCGCACACCCCCACCCCGGCCCACACGTCGCCATGACGGAGGTGGAGCAGCTCGTGGAGGAGCACCTTGTCGTCCACCGGCCGGCCGGGGAGCGCCAGCACCGGGCGCAGGGGGCCGCAGACGAAGGCGCTCTCCAGCCCGGGCAGCACCACTACCCGCCGGGGGGCCTTCAGGCCGTACCGCGCCGCTACGCCCTCCACCTGGGCCAGCACCTCCGGGGCGGGGGAGAGGCCCCGCCGGATGGCAGCGCGCAGGCGCGCGTAGGACAGGAAAAACCACAGAGCCAGCAGGAGCACCCCGGCGGCGTAGACGTAGAAGAGCACGTCGGTGATGCTCCCCGGCACGGGCAGGCCGAAGGGGAAGAGGGGCACCGGGGCCAGCACCTCCGTTACGCCGTAGGGATCGGTGAGAACGGAGGACAGGGGGAGCTCCACCTGGAGCCTGGCCGCCTCCAGCACCACCCGCCCGCCGGGCACCAGGGTGCGGCCCAGCAGGCCGGCGGGCAGAAGGGCGCGCAGGGCCAGAATGGCCCACACCCCGTACTGCCACCGGGGGGAGAGCTTGTCCAGAAAGAGGCGCTTTGCGGCGAGCAGCACCGCCGCCGCCACGGACAGGGCCAGGGTCTGAGCGAGAACAGACCAGAGGTTGTCCACGGCTCACACCTCCATCTCGTCCAGCAGCTTCCGCAGCTCGTCCCGCTCCTGAGGGGTGAGCTTCTCGTCCTTCAAAAAGGCGGCCACCAGTTTGCCCGCCGAGCCCTGGTAGGCCCGCTCCAGCAGACCCCGGCGCTCCGCCGCGGCGCAGTCCTCCCGGCTCACCGCCGCCCGGTAGCGGTGGGGGAAGTCCTCCTTGCGGATGTCCACCAGGCCCTTGGCCTCCATGCGGGTGAGGTAGGTCAGCACCGTGCTGCGGCTCCAGCCCGTATCCGGACGCAGAGCGTCCACCACGGCCCCCAGGGCCAGCCCCTCCGGGGCCACCCAGAGGGCGTTCAGCACCCTCCACTCCTTGTCACTCAGCTTCATGTCACAGCCCTCCTACAGTTGTCGCATTTGTAATGATACTACACCTGTAGGAGCCACCTGTCAAGAGCGGTTGTCAATTTTGCCGAAATGGGAAAAAGGGCTTTGAGGGGGACGGCGGATGTGGTAAAATAACAGATTGAATGAATGACAGGAGAGGATGAGAAAGATGGACAAGCTCGGCTTTGACAATCAGAAGTATCTGGAGCTCCAGTCGGCCCACATCCGGGAGCGGATCCGCCAGTTCGGCAACAAGCTCTATCTGGAGTTCGGCGGCAAGCTCTTTGACGACCACCACGCATCCCGGGTGCTGCCCGGGTTCGAGCCGGACAGCAAGATCCGTATGCTCAAGGAGCTGCGGGACTCGGTGGAGGTGGTCATCGCCATCTGCGCCAGCGACATCGAGAAGAACAAGATCCGGGGCGATCTGGGCATCACCTACGACGTGGACGTGCTGCGGCTCATCGACGCTTTCCGGGGGGAGGGCCTGCTGGTGGGTAGCGTGGCGATCACCCAGTACGCCGGACAGCCCGCCGCCGACGCCTTCCGCCGCCGGATGGAGCACCTGGGGGTGCGAACCTACCTCCACTACCCCATCGCAGGCTACCCCCACAACACCGGCCTGATCGTCAGCGACGGGGGCTACGGCAAAAACGACTATATCGAGACCAGCCGTCCCCTGGTGGTGGTGACGGCCCCCGGCCCCGGCAGCGGCAAGATGGCCGTCTGCCTCTCCCAGCTCTACCACGACTACAAGCGGGGGATCAAGGCGGGCTACGCCAAGTTTGAGACCTTCCCCATCTGGAACCTGCCCCTCCAGCACCCGGTGAACCTGGCCTATGAGGCGGCCACCGCCGATCTGGGGGATGTGAACATGATCGACCCCTTCCACCTGGCCGCCTACGGCGAGACCACGGTGAACTACAACCGGGATGTGGAGATCTTCCCCGTCCTCTCCGCCATGTTTGAGAGGATCATGGGGGAGTGCCCCTACAAGTCTCCCACCGACATGGGGGTGAACATGGCGGGCAAGTGCATCGTGGACGACGAGGCGGTCTGTGCCGCAGCCCGGCAGGAGATCGTCCGCCGCTACTACACCGCCCTGTGCGACCGCCGGGTGGGCGCCGCTGGCGACGAGCTGGTGAACAAGCTGGAGCTGCTCATGCAGCAGGCCCATGTGGATCCCTCCATCCGGCCCGTGGTAGCCGCCGCCGCCCAGGTGGCCGAGGAGACCGGCAACCCTGCCGGAGCCATTGAGCTGCCCAGCGGCGAGGTGGTCACCGGCAAGACCACCGACCTGATGGGCGCCTCCTCCGCCACCCTGCTCAACGCCCTCAAGCGCCTGGCGGGCATTGACCACCAGCACCACCTCATCTCCCGGGAGGCCATCGAGCCCATCCAGGCCGTGAAGGTCAACCACCTGGGCTCCGTCAACCCCCGGCTCCACTCCGATGAGACGCTGATCGCCCTGGCCATCTCCGCCACCACCAACCCGCTGGCCAAGCGGGCGCTGGACCAGCTCTCCGCCCTGCGGGGGTGCGAGGCCCACTCCACCGTCATCCTCTCCCCGGTGGATAGCGGCACCTACAGCCGCCTGGGCCTGCGCCTCACCTGCGAGCCCCAGTATGAGACCAATAAGTTATACCATAAGTAATATTTGATCTAAAAAATACAAAAAGAGCCTGCTGCGGAGACGCGGCGGGCTCTTTTTCTGACCACGGCTCCGGCTACCAGGGCCTCTGCCGGGAGACCAAATTTGGATGGTGTGCGCCCGGTTTGGTGAGGGGCGTCTCCCGCCGTCGCCCTCCTTTTTGGAAACTGCCGTGGGTTTTTCTGACGAAGCGTGTATGATAGAATAGAAGGCAGCTTGGGGAAGGGAGGGGACGGCGTGGAACAGCGGGAGTTGGTGGAGCGGCTGCTCCGGCGGGACGAGACCGGCATGGAGGAGCTGCTGCGGCACTACGGGCCGCTGATGAAGTATGTCATCCCCCCATCCTGCCGGATCCCAGGGATCGGGAGGACTGCCTGTCTGAGGCGGCCCTGCGGGTGTGGGAGCGGATCGGACAGTTTGACGGGGAGCGGGGGAGCTGGGCCGCCTGGCTCACCGCCCTGACCCGGAACACCGCCTTGAACCGCGCCCGGAGCAACGCCCGCCACGGCGGCGCGGCCCTTTCAGAGCAGACCCCGTCCCAGGAGCCGGGCCCGGAGGAGACTGTGCTCCAACGGGAACGGCGGGCGGTGCTACAGCGGGCTCTGGAGGAGCTGCCCGCCGGGAGCCGGGCGCTCCTGTACCGAAAATATTACTACCGGCAGTCCACCGCCCAGGTCGCCGCCGAGCTGGGCCTGACCGAGCGGGCGGTGGAGGGGAAGCTCTACCGGCTCAAAAAGAGGCTCCGGAAGTCGCTGGGAGGGGAAGGCCATGCGGGAACGTAAGCAGAATGCCATGCGCGAGGCCGAGCTTGACCGCCTGCTGGAGTGCGGCCTCACTGATCTGCCCCCCGGGGACGTGCTGGAGGACGTGACCCCGTGGAAACGGGCGATGAACCGGGTGCTGCTCGGTATGGCCCTCACCGGCATCACGTTGAACGTGCTGTGCCTCAACTATCTCCTGCCAGCCGTCGGTATGGCGCTGTTGCTACTGGGCTTCCGTGCCCTGCGGCGGGAGAACCGGTGGTTTGGAGTGTGCTGGGGCATCACAGTGGTGCGGACGGCCTATGGATACGGGCTGCTGGTGCTCGACACCACCATCCTGCGGGGGGCGTTTTACGCCTCTCCGGCGGCGGTCGTGCTGGCCGCCGCCGATCTGGCTCTGTTGCTGGCGGAGTGCTTCTGCCTCCGGGGCGGACTCCGGGCGGTACAGGAGAAGGCGGGGCTGCCCCCCCATGTCGGCGGCGCTGCGGCGCTGATGGTGTGGTATGGCATCCTCGGCATACTGGCTGTGATAGGCTATTCGGGCCTGCTCCTGGGGGTGGCTGTGATTGTGATGTATGTCCTGACCCTCCGTAGCCTGTGGAAGCTCTCCAAGGAGCTGGACGAGGCGGGCTACGGCGTCCGTCCTGCGCCGGTGCGGGTCAGCGACCGGGCCGTGGCCGGCGCCCTCGCCGCCGTACTGGCGCTGGGCTGTGCCTGCGGCTATCTGCTGGGAGGGCGTTACCCCATGGAGTGGGCCCCGGTGGACGCCGGGGAGCACAGCGGAGTGGAGGAGAGCAAGGCGCGCCTGCTGGCGCTGGGCGTACCGGACTATGTGCTCAACGATCTGACGGCGGAGGACTTGGCCGCCTGTGACGGGGCCATCCTGGTGGTGGTGGACGTGGACGACTACCCGGTCAACAGCGGGAGACGGGTATCCCACTCTTACTGGATCGGGGGGGAGCGGCACACAAACATACACACCGTCTATGATGTAAAGGAACTGCGCATCACCGGCGTGGGTGTGGAGCTGCCCGGGGAGCGGTGGATGCTCATTCAGCATTTCCTCTGGACAACGCCCCCCGGCTTCTGCGGCACCGAGTCCATCCAGCTCTGGCCGGCCTATCGGGCCGGTATGGAGGGCTGGCGCTCCGGCGGCGCGCTCACCGGCCGGGTGCTGTACGATGAGGGCGGACAGACCTACGCTGCCCCCTACTGCTTCCTGGGAGAGCAGACCTTTGCTTACGACAGCCTATTTTGGGGGAAGCAGATCAGAGACGACCTGTTCGCGGCCTTCTCTCTGCCCCGGGACGGAGAGAACTGCCGGGGCTATGTGGCCTATCCCATCGAGCGGGTGCGGGACGGCTACATTGTGGACGGCTGGTTCAACTACACCCACCAGCAGAGCTGGATGCAGTATCCCGTGATGACCGCGATGGAGAACCAAATGACCAATGGCTGGAATTGGGAAGGGGTGTTTTATGAGGTGTCGACCGCCTTACAATTCTACCAGAATGAGGAGGGCGTCCGGCTCCTGGGATAACCGGACGGCGGGACAAGAGAGGGCCGGGCTGAAATCAGCCCGGCCCTTTTTACATATTGGGTTCGTCGGCCTCGTCCTGCATCGCCGCATCGTCGCAGAGTACGCTTTTTTCGGAACAGCCTGGCGGCCATTCCTCAAACGCTCCCTTGCTCCTCCGCTCCCCAACCGACCCGCTGCGCTGGGCTCGCTTGGGGATCCCGGGGTATCTGATGGCCTTCTCCTGGACGGCGGGAGGGGCGTCCGTCCCGGCGGGGCAGGCCCCGCCGGGAGCCCTCCGGGCGGGATTTGATCTGCCCGGGCAAGTGAATTGCCCCGGGCATCAAGGTTTTGCCCCTTTGGGTCAAAACGCTTGTACGGCGCAAAGCGCCGCCCCGTCTTTGACGGGGCGCCCGTCCCGGCGGGGCCTGCCCCGCCGGGAGCCCTCCGGGCGGGATTTGACCTGCCGGGGCAAGTGAATTGCCCCGGGCATCAAGGTTTTGCCCCTTTGGGTCAAAACGCTTGTACGGCGTAAAGCGCCGCCCCGTCTTTGACGGGGCCCCGAGGACGCCCCGCCCGCCGCCTGTCAGAAACGCGCCCCGGCCGGTGGCCGGGGCGCGTTGATGTTTCGTTAGTCGGCTTCCTCCTGCATCGCCTTGGCGGCCTCGATGGCCTTCTCCTGGACGGCGGGAGGGGCGTCCTCGTAGCGGACGAAGCGGAAGGTGAAGGAACCGCGGCCCTGGGTCATGGAGCGCAGATCGATGGCGTAGCGGCCCATCTCGGCCATGGGTACCTCGGCCTCCACGATCTGGTTGCCCTCGCCGTCGGGGTTCATGCCCATGACGCGGCCCCGGCGCTTGTTCAGATCGCCGATGACGTCGCCCATGTAGCTGTCGGGCACAGTGACCTTCAGCTCGCCCACCGGCTCCAGCAGGACCGGGTTGGCCTCCGGCAGGGCGGCCTTGTAGGCCAGCTGCGCCGCGGTCTTGAAGGCGATTTCGGAGGAGTCCACCGGATGGTAGGAGCCGTCGTACAGCACGGCCTTCAGGTTCACCACGGGATAGCCCGCCAGGGGACCGTGGGCGCAGGCCTCCCGCAGGCCCTTCTCCACCGCAGGGAAGAAGTTCTTGGGCACGCTGCCGCCGAAGACCTCCTCGGCGAAGATCATGTCGTCCTGCTCCGTCTGGGGTTCAAACCGGATCCACACGTCGCCGAACTGGCCGCTGCCGCCGGTCTGCTTCTTGTGGCGGCCCTGCTTCTGGACAGTCTTGCGGATCTTCTCCCGATAGGGCACCCGCACGGGCTTCAGATCCGCCTCCACATTGAAGCGGCTCTTCAGCTTGCTGACCAGCACATCCACCTGCATGTCGCCGGAGCCGTTGAGCACCATCTGGTGGGTCTCGGCGTTGTTGGTGACGGAGAAGGTGGGATCCTCCTCGTTCATACGGGCCAGGCCCTGGGCGATCTTGTCCTCCTGGCCCCGGGTCTTGGGCACGATGGCCACGGAATAGCAGGGCTCTGCGAAGGGCAGTTCCTTCAGGGCGACGACCTTCCGGGCGTCGCACAGGGTATCGCCGGTCTTGACCTTCTCCATCTTGCCGATGGCGCCGATGTCGCCGCAGCCCAGCTCCTTCACCTCGGTGGCCTTCTTGCCCCGCATGGTGTACAGGCGGCCCAGTTTTTCAGAGACGCCGGTGCGGGCGTTGACCATGGGCAGATCCGGCGTCAGGGTGCCGGAGAGCACCTTGACGAAGCTGTACTTGCCGTACTGGTCAGAGACGGTCTTGAACACGAAGGCCGTAGGCACGCCGCCGGGGGAGACCACAAAGGGCTCCGTCTCGCCGTCCTGGCGGGTGGCCTTGTGATAGTTGCCCTCCATGGGGTTGGGCAGCAGGTCCACGATGTCGTCCAGCAGCATCAGGCTGCCCATGCAGTTGACAGCGGAGCCGCACAGCACGGGGAACAGGCTCAACTCCCGCACGCCCTGGCGCAGGCCCTGAATCATCTCGGCGTAGGTGAAGTCCTCGCCGCCGAAGAACTTGTCCATGAACTCCTCGCTGGTTTCGGCCACGGACTCCTTCAGGGCGTTGTTGAACTCCTCGATGACGGCGTCCTTGCCCTCGGGGATCTCGATCTCCACCCGCTTTTGGTCCTGCATCTCATAGGCGCGCTTGTTCAGCACGTCGATGATGCCGGTGACCTTCTTGCCCTCGTCCCAGATGGGCACCACCAGAGGCGCGATCTTGTTGCCGAACCGGGCCCGCAGAGCCTCGAAGGTGGCGTTGTAGTCGCTGTTGTCCTCGTCGGTCTTGGAGATATAGATAAAGCGGGGCATATTCCGCTCCTCGCAGTATTTCCACGCCTTCTCCAGGCCCACGGACACGCCGTCCTTGGCGGAGCAGACGATGATGGCGGCGTCGGCGGCCCGCAGAGCCTCGATCACCTCGCCGGCGAAGTCGAACGCGCCCGGCGTGTCCAGCACGTTGATCCGGCACCCCTTGTACTCCAGCGGCGCCACAGCGGTGGAGATGGAGATCTGCCGCTTGGTCTCCTCCGGATCATAGTCGCAGACCGTATTCCCGTCCGCGCCCCGGCCCATCCGGTCGATGGCCCCGGTCATATACAGCAGGCTCTCTGCCAGGGCGGTCTTGCCGTTTCCGCTGTGGCCCAGCAGACAGACGTTGCGGATGTTTTGTACAGAATAGCTCATGTTTGTTCCACTCCTTATGTTGTGCTGTTGCCGCGGCCAGTCCCACCGGCCGCCGGGGATGCCTAATGTAGAAATTATACAACCTTTGCCGGTGCAATACAACAAAAATTTTGGCACATTCCCCGTTTTGGGCAGGAGAGTGAAAAAACAGCCGGAAATTTCGTCAAGTCGGCGAAAAACAGTTTCCCCCCGCCGGGCGGCGCCATGCAGGCACGCACGGCCGTCTCCAGCGCGGCTGCAAAGACGGCAGCCGGGCCGTCCGGCCACCGGAGCAGCTGTGGCGGCCCCTCATTTCTCTCCGCCGGCTGCATCTCTCCCGCCTGTTCAAATTTCCCCTCCATCCAAAGCTGAAGGGGTGTAGAAGTTCATGATGATCCGTGATATGAGTCCCTTCTCTCCTCGTCAAACGCACCGGGGCGGGCTTTTGTCCCCGCAGTCCGTTTCATCAGAGCGCCCATCTTTTCCAAAAGAGGTTGGAAATGCCACAGTTTGAAAAATTTTCTGCTTTCGGGTAAAAAACGCGCCGGACAGAATCCTGTCCGGCGCGTGCGGGGAGGCGCGGGTCTCTCAGGTGTTGTCCCGATTGATGGGTTCCCGCACCAGCAGCCGGCGAAGCGCCTTGCCGTTGAAGGGGATCAGGGGATAGAGATACCCGTGGCCCACCAGGGGTTTTGTGGTGGCCAGCAGGACTAGGATGCCCACGAACCCCAGGCAGAATCCCCAGACGTCGAAGGCCGCTGTCAGCAGCAGCAGCGCCACCCGCAGCAGCTTGAAGGCGTACCCCAGCTCATAGCTGGGCTGGGCGAAGCCCGCCACGGAGACAAATGCCATATACACCAGTACTTCCGGCCCCAGCCATCCGGCCTGCACGGCAAAATCACCCAGGATCAAGGCCCCCAGCATGGAGAAGGAGTTGGACAGCGTATCCGGCGTGTTCAGGGACGCCAGCTTCAGCACGTCGATCAGGAATTCCACCACCAGCAGCTGGGACAGCAGAGACAGCGCCGCCGGCTCCGGGGAGGAGAGGAAATCCAGCCAGGACGGCAGGCGCCCCGGCGAGCTGACCATCAGGTACCAGGCAGGGGTAATCAGCAGGGAGATCAGGAACACCGTCACCCGCAGGACCCGCAGATACGTGCCCACCAGCGGGGGAAAATAGAAGTCATTGGCCTCCTGGGTAAAGTCAAAAAAGGTGGTGGGCAGGATCATCACCGCCGCAGAGTTGTCCACCATCAGGATGATGCTGCCCTCCATGACGCAGGCGGCGGCGGTGTCCGGCCGCTCAGTGTACCGCACCTTTGGGAAGGGGTTGCACCACTGCTTGGGGCGGATGGCCTCCGCCACGCTCTCCTGCGCCATGGTGAGGGAGTTGGCCTGGATGTTCTGGAGCTTGTGGCGCAGCTCGTCCAGCAGGGCGTGGTCCACCCGGTCATCCAGGTAGCACAGCGCCACGTCGCTGTGGGTCCGCTGGCCGACCTTCAGCCCCTCCATGGTCAGGTGGGGATCCCGGATGCGGCGGCGCAGCATGGCCATGTTGGGCACCACCGCCTCAATGAATCCGTCGTGAGAGCCCCGGAGGACCTTGCCGTCCGGCGGCTCTCCCACGCTGCGGCTGGGATACTCCTTGGCGTCGATCAGCGCCGCGCCGGACAGCCCCTCCATCACCAGCAGGCTTTTGCCCATCAGCACGGAGGTGACGATGTCATCCCGGTCATAGCTGACGTTCACCTCCATAAAGGTCACATAGCGGTCCGCGAACTGCTGCATCTCCGTCAGGCCCTGCACCGCCTCCGGCTGGAGCGACAGCCAGAAGGCCCCCATCCGCTCCAGGATGGCGTCCCCGCCGAAGCCGTCGATGACCCAGAACCGGGCCCGCCGGCCGCCCACATACAGGTCCCGACATACCATGTCGCAGCTGCGGCCTGCCCCTAGCACGTCGTTGAACCATTGCACATTTTCCTCATAATTGGATGAAATCCGATTCATGCTCCACCTCCGTGATCCCCGCTAGTATGTGCCGCGGCGGCGCGGTGTATGCCCGACAGCGAACACAAAACGGAATATCATCCGTCAAAAATCCACATCATTTTCAAAAATCCGGCAGGAAAACAGCGTATCCAACGCCGGATGCGCTGTTTGTTCCGTTCTGTCTTACGGCTTGTTCTCCGACTCCTTGGAGGCGGCCTGCCGCTCCCTGCGCCTCCTCTTCCAGAGAAGGCGGCCCGCCACGGTGCCAACCGCCGCCAGAAGCAGCAGCCACACCCAGCCGTAGGCCAGGGCCACGGCCAGACTCTCCAGTGCGCCCACAAACCCCCGCCAGCCAGAGGCAAAGGCCGCGCCCATGCGGCTTGCAAAGCTGGTAGCCGGCTCCTCCACATTGGAGAGCTGGTACACCTCCTGGAGGGAGAGATAGACAGTGGCGTAGTCCACCAGGGCGTCATACTGCCGCAGGGTGCCGGTGAGCCGCTCGATCTCCAGCTCTGTGTCGGAGATGGCGGATTCGATGGTGATGATGTCCTCCATATTCTCCGCCTGTGCCAGCAGGTTCTGCAGCCGCTCCAGCTTGGTTCGCTGGGTGGCCAGGCGGCTCTCCGCATCGTAGTACGCCTCGCTGACGTTCTCACTGGTCTGCTCCTGATAGGTGACGTGGCACAGTGTCCCCACCTGGTCCAGGAAAGGCTGGAACTGGTCTGCGGGGATGCGCACTTTGTAGTCGCCGGAGCGGTAGCCGCTGCCGTAGTCATGGACCGCCGCCTGCTCAAAATACCCCCCCAGGACCTCCACC
>PPYF01099804.1_pt1 | contig 13732 bp, 4 predicted proteins | sample 1559871 | NCBI WGS metagenome assembly PPYF01 (sample SAMN08240021, study PRJNA423297) | Human gut metagenome, whole genome shotgun sequencing project. | reverse complement strand
ATGTGATAGCAGCCCAAGAAGCAAGCCCAAATTGGGCGTAGCTGATTGGCTAGCTGCGAACCACTGTGGTAGGCTTCCAGGCCACTACTAGTCAAGTAAAATCTAAAATATAGTGTCAATATGAAGATGACCAGTAAATTGCTATGAACGCTTCCTGCAAGCGTTGCGGTCACGTCCAAATATCTTCACAAGTTACCAAAAAGATATTTGGAATACGTGACCCATGCGACAGCCGTCCAAGGAGCAAGTCCATCAGGACGCAGCTGCTTGGAATACGGCGAACCACTGCAGGAAGTGTCGCCGCAAGGCGACGATAGAAGTTCACCCCAGTATTGCGCCCCCCGGCCGCATGCCTTCTCGCACACTCGTCTTCTCCGTTTCAGCTGTGGAGCAGCTGAAATGGGGAAGATGCGCCTATTCCAAAGCTACAAGAGGCGCAGATGGGGCTTGTTCAAGGGAAGGTGGGGCGCGCAGCGCCTCGGATGGGCCCTTCCAGGATTCCCGGAGGGCCTATGCACTACCTAATGCTCTGCACTAATCCCTTCTAGCAGTTGTCCAGTGGTGCCCTAAGAAAGCCTCTTTCAAGCGTTTCGCTCATATCCAAGAGCCAAATGGTGTTTTCAAGGCAGCTGCGGCGCTGGCGCCGCAGTAAAATGGCTGGAGGCAATCCATCGTGGATTGTCTCCAGCCATTTCGTATATTCCATCTTGATTCCTCAACCGCTTGAAGCCTTGTTTTTCGGGCTTCAAACGGTTGTAAGTACTCCATTTATCTGTGTTCCAACTGTTGCGGTTCGCTCTGCGCTTCCTTGTTCACCCTCAAATCCTTCTACTAATCGTAGCACTATATGTAACCCCTCTTTGCCGTCCAGCCCAGCCGGTCACTCTCACATCAGCGCCCCAAGGGTTCTCTTTGGAAGCTTTGCTCTGCCAGCCCAGTTCCACAAAGCCGCTGCTGCCCTGGAGAGTGGGGCTGGGCGTACTGTAGCTCTTGTACGCTGCCCTTGCCTTTCCGTCAAATTCATAATCCCACCCAAGGCCGGCATAAATGCTGCTGGCAGCGTTTTGCTGCCGGGTCCAGCGGGCACCCAGCCGTGTCCGATAGGATTCCACGCTGTCCAACTGATAGGGCAGCCGACGCTTGGCTGTGTGCAAGGTGGTCTCTCCGCTGCCTAGGTGGGTCCAGAAGAACTTCCCGTAGAAATCGTAGGTATTTTCCTTCCGCACCACTTTTCTGCCCAGGCCCAAATGGGCCGCCAGATACGTACCCCCATCTTTCCAGCTGGCAGGCACGCCGGCAATGGTGCCTTGGTAATCGCCGCCCAAATGACCAGCCCGGACCATACCTTCATAATGGACCCCGTTGTCTAGATCCCGGCGCATCAGTAGGCCGCCGCCTACGTAATGCTGGCTGCCGTCTCCCCGGGCACCAGAATCCAAGTGACTAGTAAAGCTACCCGTACCATATTCGGCAAAGGGCATGATGGTGTCAACATGTCCCTTGGCATAATCCCGCTTCACAAAGCCCAGTTCCCCGTTAAAGCCATGACTGTCCACGTAGGATCCAGTGGTGTAGCGCAGGTTGTGGCCGCCCAGTACCACATAGGGCGTAAACTTTGCCTTGATGGAATGGTCTTCCAGCCAGGCCGCTTCGTAGGCCGCCACAGCACTGGCGTAGCCCTCCGTCGCTGCAATATCTGAACCCCGCACCAGTGTATTGAGGGCATTTTCCCGACCTTCTGGAATCAGCTTGGTGTCCGGATCTAGGGATGTACCGCCGTCCCCACTGACTGTCAGCACAATGGTGTTGGCATCTTGTTTTTTCACTACTGCCTTGCGGCTGACAAAAGCGTCATCGGTAACCCGGTCCATGCCGCTAAGGGTATTGTAAGACGCTCCGTCTGCAGCAAGGGGCTGGGGAGAATACAGCAGCTTGATTACTTCTCCTGGATTCAATCTGGCTGCATCCTGGACTCCAGCCCGGATGGAAGCACCGTGAACGTCCGCCGTCCCCGTTACCGTCAGCATAGTTTCTCCGGCTTGGGTTCCGGCAGGTATGTAGAAGTTCAGATTCTGAAAATATTTCAGTCCCTCAATTGTGTTACCCTTGGTGTGGAGATTCAGCGTGTTAGCCTGGCTCTCCACTTCACTCTGTCCGCCCTGCAACTGAATATGGGGCCCAAAGGTGCCGCCATAAATATTTACCGTGTTTCCGCTGGCCCCCTTGCTGGCTGCTACCCCACCGGCAATCACGTTGTTTGCCTCTTCCGTTGTATCCTCGGAGCCAAAATGACCGCCAAGAATATTAATGGTATTGTTTTGGGCTTCCCCTAGCCGAGAAAGACCGCCGGCCACTCCGCCCTGCAGCTGTCCGCCCGTTATGGTAATGGTGTTGGACACCGCATCTCCGCCGCTATAGCCGCCAAATACCGTAGGCAGCGTACCACCGGTAATGACCACATTGTTCTTATAAGCCGAGCCCGTGGCCATACCGCCTACCACTTGGCTGGAACTGCCGGAAACCTTCATATCGGCTACAGTAACCCGATTATTGTAGGCATCTCCCAAAAGAGCGTTCCCGCCAAGCATCGACCCGGTAAAGTCACCTTTTTGAAAGTCGATGGAATTATTGGCGGCATCCCCGTCTTCCGATATACCCCCTGCGAGATTGGCCTTGAGCTTACCTCCGGCTACCGTAACTTGGTTCGCTATAGCATCCCCTTCTACCGTGTAGCCGCCCACCACAGTCTTTGTTATATTGCCGCCGTTTACAAGAACCCGATTTTTCTTGGCGTCCCCCCGGTTGGAAAAGCCGCCGAAACCCCGAACCTCATTTCCGGCATTGATCACCAGCAGATTGTCCTCGGCAGTGCCGGAATGCGTATAGCCCGCAGCAATACAATGGGCCATATGACTGCGGCCATAATATCCCAGCTCATCACTGGGCAGTACATGAAAACCATGTGCCACCGGGCCTGCCACCCGGCGTGCAACAACCCTCACTTCACCATCACTCCAGCGAGGGCAATCCTGCATAGTGCCCCCATTTACCGTCACCGTATTTTTCCGAACGTCCCCGAACCGGCTTTCACCTCCGTAGACCTCAACATAGGAAGCCTCAGCACCCCCGATGGTAACCTTATTGTTCACGGCATTCCCGTCATCCGTATATCCGCCCACAATTTTTCTAAACACAGCGTTGCCGCTAGTCTCTACGATATTGCCTCCAAAAGGAAGACCATTTTCCCCTTCCAACTGTCCGGCATTGCCCTGCTGGGTGGAACCACCGAATAGCCGTATACCCCTTTGTCCAGCCATGCTATTATAGCTAACCCAATTGCCGGCCGTGCTGCCTCGCTGGACCTGAGCGCCAAAACCAACGCTGACCTCGCCTAAATAAGTGCCACCCAGCCGTCCCTTGTCAGTGATCACCAGATGATTATCGTAGGCCTGGACATTTTTCTTATTCATCGTACCATTTACATAGGCTGCCTGCGCTACGGACACCGCAGCCTCATCCTTGATCACTAGCCAGTTGCCGGAGGCGGCCCCTGCCTCAGCCATTGCCCCTCGGCCAAAACGAAGCTGCGCCTCACCGCTTACCGTCAGCCGGTTGTTCCGGGCATTGTCCTGCCCCTGGGCCCAGCCCCCATCAGCATCAGGAGAATCAAGCGGTGTCACCGCAATCTCCTTGATCTGACCCACTACATCAGCCGCCAGCACAGGCTGACAACCCCAGGCTCCACTGCCCATAATGGACAGCAGCAGCGCTGTCGCCAATTTTTGCCGTTTTGTTATCATGTACGAATCCACCTTTCTCAAATATCAGCGGTCCCCAAGGAACGCCCCAACAATTCTGTCGTCAGTTTTGAAGACTAATAACTGTCGGATAATGATTATCGGTAAGATTGTAGCAAGACATAGCTATAGATAAAAGCTATATCAAGAAAATAGTGAAAATTTATAAATTTTAAGTTGTGATTTGTAAATTATCATACAAACAAACAGCAAAAAAGTGTAACAGTGTATATGCAAATGATTTGCAATAAAAACGGTGATAATTGTACAATTTGAATCAAGTTAACGTATTTTTCGCTTTTATACCATGTAAATAGGTATTAAAATATAGTACTTTATCCTTTTATTAGTGGACTTAGTATTAAATAAAAGTTTCTGTTAATGCATACTTATCCAATGGGAATCATCCCTCATCCCTTACGCTCCGATCTTATGATTTTCCATAAGATCGTTATTTAGGTAAAAAATATCTAAGCTAGCTCCTTAAATTACCGTTTCTAGCTTAGATATAGATTTAAAGAATGGTAAAATCGATTAAAAATTTGTTCGCAGCCCGAACGCCATGTAGAAAAAAAACAGATAGAAGCTGCGGGAAGTGCTTTTTCCTTATTTAGCTTCCTCAAGCTTTTCACTCATATCCAAGAGCCAAATGGTGTTTTCAAGGCAGCTGCGGCGCTAGCGCCGCAGTAAAATGGCTGGAGGCAATCCATCGTGGATTGTCTCCAGCCATTTCGTATATTCCATCTTGAAGCCTCAACAGCATGAAGCCCGCTTTTCAGGCTTCAAGCTGTTGTAAGTACTCCATTTTTCATATAATCTCTCGCCTTTATACGGTCCATCCAAGAGTCGTCCAATTTTCAAAGGCTCTTGGCTAATGTGACCTATGTGATAGCGGGATTGGTCTGGCCCCTTCAAGCGTTGCGCTCATAACCAATAATCCAAAAAATAATTCTATGGGATTATTGGTTAATATGAGCCATGCGATAGCCGTCCAGGAATCAAACCCGTAGGGTGCTGATGACCGGTATACGGCGAACCGCTAAGGGGCTGTCAGCTCTATGAGCTGACTGGGGAAGTTCCAGGATGCAGCTGAGCAGCGAGCCGCGAACCACTGGGAGAGTTGTCGTCGAAGGATGACTGATGGAGTCGTATCCATTTCTCAAGGCCTTGGCCGTAGATAAATGGAATATACGACCCCTGCGATAGCCGTCCGTGAACCGCTGAGTGGATTCCCGGCACCAGCACACTTCAGGTACCTTGGCCGCACTACCCTCAAATCCTTCTACTAATCGTAGCTGAATATGTCACCCCTCTTTGCCGTCCAGTCCACCCGGTTACTCTCACATCTGCGCCCCAAGGGTTATCCTTGCTCACGGCGCTCTGCCAGCCCAGTTCCAAAAAGCCGCTGCTGCCCTGGAAGGTGGGCGCCGGGGTGCTGAAGGTCTTGTACATGGCCCGGGCTTCCCCGTCAAACTCGTAGTCCCAGCCCAGACCGGCGTACACGGAGCTTACGTCCTCATCCAGGTGCTTGGTCCACCGGAAGCCCAAACGCGTCCGGTAGGAATTCACGCTGTCAAAGTTATATGGCGCCCGGCCCAGATCGCTGGTTACAATGGCGTGGTCCGCCCCTAAATGGGTCCAGAAGAACCGTGCATAGTAGTTAAAATCGCTGGTCCCGTGCTTATACAGCTTACCCAAGGCCACGTGGGCCGCAATATACGGCGAGCTGTTCTTGTAGCTGGCGTGGTGCTCGTCAATGAGCCCTGCATAGTCCCCGTTGATCCGCCCTGCTCGCAGCATACCTTCGTAGTGCAGCCCGTTGTCCAGGTCCCGCCGCAGCAGGATGCCGCCGCCCAGATACCGCTGGTCCCCGTCGCTCCGGGCCCCGCTGTCCTGGTGTCCAACAAAGTTCCCGTTGCCGTATTCCACAAAGGGCATGATGGTGTCCGCATGACCGTCTTCGAAGTTCCGTTTTACAAAGCCCAGTTCCCCGTTGAACCCGTTGCTGTCCACGTAGGAGCCGGTGGTGTAGCGCAGGTTGTGCCCGCCCAGCACCACATACGGCGTGAACTTCGCCTTAATGGAATGGTCCTCCAGCCAGGCTGCCCGGTAGGCCGCTACGGCGCTGGCATAACCATCGGTTACCGCCAGGTCGGAGGCTTCAATCAGCGTGCCTGTAGCATTGGCCCGGTTTTCCGGGAATGCCTTCGTATCTTCCTCAATCTTGGGCACATCGTCGTCCGGAATCATCAGCACAATGTGGTTGGCATCAATTTTCTTGTTGATGACCTTTTGGGATACGAAGCCTTCATCCGTCACTTCATCTTTCCCCGGAATCATGCCATAGGTGGTGCCATTGGACGTAATCCCATTATTGTCCACAATCAGGTTGATAACCTGCCCCTTGCTCATCTTGGTGGAGTCGTCAATGGCCCCGTAGATGGCCGTATTGCTCACGTCCGCCGTATTCGTCACAGTCACCATGGTTTCGTTCACCACGGTGCCTTTGGGCACGTAGAAGTTCATGGTCTGGAATCTGCCCAGGTTCTTCACCGTGTTGGCCTTGTTGTACATGTTCAGCGTATTCCCGGAGCCGGAAGAACCGGTATCCGTCACCAGCCCGCCGTACAGGCTCATCATAGCCCCCAGGGTGCCGCCGTACACGTTCACTGTGTTGTCCGTGACGCTGCCGCTCTTGGAAATGCCGCCGATAATCAGGTTTCCGTCTGCGTCTACAGCTTCCGTAGTCCCTACGGTACCCCCGTTGATGTTCAGGGTATTTCCTGTAACGGTCCCAGAGTCGGAAGAACCGCCGGCCACAGAGGTGGTAATGATGCTGCCCTCATTGACATTCACAGTATTATTCTCCGCAGTGCCAGGTTCCGTTGTCCCCCCGGTTACCGTGTCAGCCGTACCGCCGGAGAGCGTTACCGTGTTGCTGACCGCAGCCCCGGAAATTGCATTGCCGCCTACTACGGTAGTCGCCGTGCCGCCAGAAAGTGTGACCGCATTGTTTGCGGCATCGCCGGCAGCGGCAGAAGCGCCGTAAACATTAGTGGCTTCGCCGCCGGACATGGTGACGCTATTGCCGGATACTTCAGCGCCCTCTCCCGTTCCCACGTTCATGAGGCCGCCGATGACCATATGTGCCGTACCACCGCTCATGTCCGCGGTATTTCCTGTAACACTGCCGCTGGGAGATATACCGCCTGCCAGTATATTGACGCTGCCGTCCGTCATAAAGGCTTTGTTGTCAGAAGCATTGGTGGTGCTGTAGCCGCCTGCTACCTCGCCTGCGCCACCGCCAGAGACGGTGACCGTGTTTTCAGAAGTTGTGCCGATATTGGCATAGCCGCCGTAGAGGTATTGAGATACCGTGCCAGAAGAAAGCGTGGCTTTGTTGCCCGTTACCGTACCGGTACTTACTGCGTAGCCGCCAAAAGCCTGCTCTGTGGTGCCGCCGGAAACGTTCAATGCGTTCCCAGATGCCGTACCGCTGTCTGTCCAGCCGCCATAGGCACTGGTCACCGTGCCGCCGGTGACGGTTGTAGTATTGGAAGCTGCCGTACCCGTCTCGGATTCCCCAGCGCTTACCGTGCCCACGGTACCACCGCTGACGCTGGCCTGGTTGCCCGAGGCTCCCGTCTCCCCGATGCCCGCCGTGGCGGAGGTTACTTTTTCACCCCCGGAAATGGTCAAGCTATTTCCTGTAGCGGCGCCGCTGGCACTATTGCCGGCAACGGCTGTGCCAACCACCGCCGTAGACCCGGATACTTCCAGGGTATTGCCGCTGGCCGTGCCGCTGCTTAGGCCGGCTGTTACCGTGCTGACGCTGCCGCCGGTAATATAAGCCTGGTTGCCCGTTGCTGCCCCGGCTGCTGCCGATCCGCCATAGGCCATGCTGACGGTCCCGCCGGCAATGCGCAGAATATTGCCTTCCACACTAGCTGCCGTAGACTGGCCGGCAATGGCCGTAGCCACAGTACCGTCATTGATGTCGATTTCGTTGTTATAGGCCTTCTGGTCGGACTGGCCGGCAATGAGATTGCCCACGCCAGCCGTATCCGTATTGTTGATAGTAATCTTATTGTTGTAGGCCGAGCCGGCATCGGTCTTGCCGGCGTAAAGGGTGTTGGTCGCAGCCGTAGAGGAGCCGCCGTCCACCGTCACCGTATTGTCATGGGCAGCGCCGCTCTTGGTGTAGCCCGAGACCAAAGTGGTCCCCATCGTGCCTTTATCAAAGGTGATGGCGTTGCTGGCTGCCTCGCCGCTATTGGTATACCCGGCATAGCCCTGGATGCCCGTGCCCTTTGTCACAATCAGCTTATTGCTGTCGGCATTACCGCTGGCAGAATACCCGGCATACAAAAGATCCTTTGTATCAGCATTATTCTGCACGGTAATGGTATTTTCATTGGCATTGCCCGTAGCGGTATAGCCGCCGTACACCGTATTGAAAACTGCTCCATTTTCGCCGTCCAGAACTGCGTCGTTGCTGATGGCATCGCCATTTCCTGCATAGCCGCCGTAAATCTTGCTGTACGTGGCATTGCCCGCTGCGGTGACGCTGTTGCCGCCGTCATGAGTTTCTCCGTTAAAGGTAAACGAATTAGACATGCCGGCATTGCCATTGGATGCGTAGCCGCCGTAGATGACAAGGCCCGTCTGTTCCGCCATACTGGTATAGGATACGGAGTTGCCCACGGCATTGGGACCGCCCGAGGTGCTTCCATATCCCGTATAGCCGCCGATGATATTGGCCAAACCATTATTGCTGTTATTAACTTTAGCTGTATCCTTAACCACCACGCTGTTGCCCCGGGCGCCATCGGAACCCTTGTAATAAGTACCGCTGTAGCCGCCATAAACCGAATTCGTAACCGTGGTATCACCGGACAGGGTTACTGTACTGTAGTTGGCCGACCCGTCAACGGTATTGCCGCCATACACAGAGCCATGTACGGTGCTTGTTTTATCTACGGTGGTGCCATCAGCCTGGGTGCTGTCGGTTATGGTTACGGTACTGTTGTTGATATTACCCCTTCCGTAGAATAGATTGGCGCCGTATACGCTGCCTACCTCACTCCCGTTAATCGTAACCTTGTTGCCGGACGCAGTCCCATACCGCTGGTACGAGCCTTCTACAGACCCATAGTCCCAAGAATATTGCTTGGTACTGCTGTTGGTGACCGTAACCGTGTTGTTGTTATTATAGCCATTGGACTGATCGCTCCGGTCAGCGCCGCGAATCATGCCGCCATTGGTCTGGGTATTGGTCACCGTCAGTGTATTGCCCGTCAAACTGCCGCTGGAACCCGCCAACTGAGCACCTATAATAGACTGATCATAAATTGTTGAATTGGAAATCTCCACCGTGTTGTTATTGGCCGAGTTAGACCCATTGTGCGCGATAGCCCCGAAAACCGCGGCACTCGAATTATTTTCATTTCCAAACCTAGAATTTTTAATCGTCAGATTATTGCCATTGGCAGATCCATTCATAGCGGCGGCACCCACGATAGAGATATACTTGTCACTAGTGACAGTATCAAGGGTAAGGCTGTTGCTATTGGCAGCCCCTGACATGGAATAGCCGCCACTCAGATTCACATTTGCAGTCGTATTAGAAATTTCAACCGTATTGTTGGATGCGTCGCCATTTTTCGAATAGCCACCGTCCACTTCAGCTAGAGAGCTAGTCCCCTCAATGTAACCTGTACTTAACGTACCGTAATCGATTTTCACATTGTTATAGCTGACAGGACCGCTTTCCGAATAGCCGCCGTAGACGCCGCCGCTGACAGCTGCGGCCGTTTCGCTGGTCCCGGTTATGGTAACGGTATTGGCCGTCTCTTTAGAACCTCCGGCTGTGCCGCTCTTGGTATAGCCCCCGGCCAGGAAATAGGTACTGGTGCCCGTGCCGGAAACCGTAACGGTGTTGTTCGTCGCATTGCCCGATTCGGTGTAGCCGCCGTAGGCCTTCTGAGCTGCTGCGTTATTCGTGCCGCCTATGGTGACTTTGTTATTGATAGCATTTCCCTTTTCGGAATAGCCGCCGGCCACGCTGTCATACGTGCCGCTGCCCGTTACACTGACAGTATTACCACCGTCATACGCTACATTACCAATCGTGCCGGAGGCGACTTGGCCCGCATCGCCATTGACTGCATAGCCGCCGTAGATTGTAATACCCGTCTGCCCGGCAGTGCTCTCATATATTACCTTGTTGCCATAGGCCGAGGAAGTACTGCTCACCTGCGTGCCGTTTATGTTTGTGCCGCCGCCGGCCCAGCCCCCATAGACCGCTTTATCCACTTTAGCCGTGTCCTTAATGGTCACCGTATTGCCCACTGCGCCGATGTGGTCTATATCATTCAAAAAGCTCCGGCCGCCGTAGACGTTGGCTTCCACTTCAGATGTGCCATCCACAGTCACCTTGTTCCCCGCTGCATAGCCACGGGTGGTTTCCCCGCCGTACACATTGCCGGTGACCGTACTCCTTGTAATGGTGGTTTCGTTGTTCGTGGCGTTCCCGGACGTAGTCGTATCAGCGAACTCCGCTGCCGCCACCATGCCGTTTACGGTACTGTCAGTAACGATTGCCTTGTTGCCGTCGGCCGTACCGTTGCGCTGATAGGCCCCGTCTACTTTGCCCACCGTACTGCCGTTCTGAATGGTGATGGTGTTGTTATTGGCCACCCCTTCCGTATCAGAACTCCGGTCAGCCGCCCGGACCAGCCCCCAGAAAGTACCGTTTGCATTGCTGTACTGTACCGTGGAACTGTCAATGGTGAGCGTATTCCCATTAAGCGTTCCCGTACCCAGATTCTGCGCACCGATTACGACGACGCTGTTCATGGTACTTTCATTCAACGTGGAACCCGTTACCGATACCGTGTTGCCATTCACATCCCCCGTACCAGTAAGATTCACGCCGCCCCGGATATTGATATTGGCAAAATTAGAGCCGCTAATAGAAACACCGTTGCTGCTGGCAGCTCCGCCGCTGGCATTGCCACCGAAAATCACAAGGCTGTCAGTGTCCGTCTCATTGGCGTCCGTAATGGAAACGGTGTTGTACGATGCGCTGCCGCTGGCAGATGCACCCCCGGTAATCAGGGTTCCCAGACTATTGTCTCCAGGCTTGGTAATGGTTACCGTGTTGCTGGCATCTTCTGCCCCAGCAGCACCTTTTGCCGTATAGCCACCATAGAGGGCTCCCGTTACGGATCCGCCAGTCATAGTAATGCCATTTCCCGTTACGTCACTGCCTGCACTGTAGCCGCCGTAGCCATTGACTACAGTGCCCCCGCTGATATTCAAACTGTTGCCGGTGGCTTGGCCTTGGTCTGCCAGGCCCCCATAGGCACTATTCAAAGCGGCATCGCCGCTGACCGACAACTGGTTAGAAACAGCATTGTCAGAGCCTTTAGCCTGTGCACCAAAATACGGACTGGAGCCCGTACTTACGGTTGCAGGGTCATTCGTAATATCCTGTGCCAAAACCGGATGGGCCCCTATTCCCATTCCCAAAATACTGGACAGAATCACCGCCGATAACACCTTGCGCTGCTTACTTGATATCCCCATAATACCACTCCTTTACAACAGCAGCTGGAACACCCAGCCATACCTAGAAACCCAATCAGGCACGGATCCAAGCCCGCCCCTTTTCAGTCAGCAAAAACCTCCGTCAAATAATGCATAATAACACAGAGTCCCTTGCTGTAATTTAAAATAATTCTAGTTTAATTTTAGCACGAATTTCTTATGGTTGCATTATTTTATTATTATTCTATTGAATTTTATAATTTTTCACCTATAGTTGTAAACACTGAAACTTTTATGTACATTTTCTCATTGTTTTGTATGTACGATATCGGATGAAGTAAGTAGAAATCAACGTTTGCAGACTTTTTGCGTTAACGTTAAATCCCTGCTCCCACCCAAAACCACCCCTCACAAAACATATCATTTAGCCATTTTTACCCATTTAACAGCCATACAATCTTTCTCAACTTCTATGTATTTTATTATTTTATATAATATGTTTTCTATGTATCACCAGTTCTGCATGTGCATATTTAATCAAAGCCATTAATAATAAGTTCGCCCTTCGTGTACATACTCCCCCATTCGTCCTATTTTTAGCAAACAAAAAACGCAGGAACAATACCTGCGTCGAAAAATGCCATAGAAGGCAAAACGATATGTGGTTGAATTTCCGAGAAAACAGGAACACATTACACTAGCCCCTATTTAGCAGATGACCAATAGGGGCTGTGAAAAAATGAAAACTTCATGTCAATGCAGTTTCTCAAGAACATTTGGAATATGCGACCTATGTTGATAGCCGTCCGTGAGCTGAACCCGCAGGATGAAGGGGACCGGAGCACAGAGAACCACTCAGGAAGCATTCCAGACCTCTACTGGTCAAGTGACAGAGAAGGGTAGTGCTAGTATTTACATACCGTGATTTTATCTCAAAACCCGTTTAGCACAAGACCAGTATAGGCCTAAGACCGGCCCATCCAAGCGTGGAGGGGCTGTCAGTCCGCAGGACTGACTGAGGAAGTTTTGAAGTTTGGATACGGCATAACGAACAAAAAAACCGACTTGCGAACTCTTTTGAGCTCACAAGTCGGTTTTTTCAAGGGTAGGTATTATTTCACATCCCCGTCGAAAAATGTCATGGAAAGCAAAAACGATATGTGGTTGAATCGTAAGTCCAGCGGGTTAGGCCAGTTCTTTGCGGCCCCCGGCCGCTTGCCTTCTCGCAGCAACACTCGTCTCCTCCATTTCGCCGTGTAAACGGCTGAAATGGGGAAGATACACCTATTCCAAAGCTACATTCATCAACAAATGCGTTACAGTCATTATCTCGTTACATTTACAGAAAGAAGAATCAACATTTTGTAAATTAGGAATACATCCTACACATTCTACGAAAGTGTGCGGTGCTTTTTTTCAGAATATACGGCGGCGCCAGCATCGCAGAATGTCCCTTCCCCACCCCGGCCCTTGGATTCTCGGATTGGCCGTCCCTCCCCTTCCTGTTAGGCGGGGAGGGCATGGGTAGTGCTGTCCGCTGCTTTAGGTATTTTGACAGTTAATGTAGTGGTAACGCAATAGTAACGATTAACAATTGGCCAGTAACAATTATAGAACGCTTCCTGCATTTGCGCCCCCCGGACGCTGCCTTCTCGCACCTCGTCTTCTCCGTTTCAGCTGTGGAGCAGCTGAAATGGGGAAGATGCGCCTAGCATAAGAATGCCAAAGGCGCAGTTGGGGCTTGTTCAAGGGAAGGTGCCTGACGTCAGGAAGGCAGCTGGGCCCCTCCAGAATCTCCTCCTTTTCTTACCTTTCCGGCAAAAACAGCGTAAAGTGAATCAACAGCTCCGGATGCCCTTCCACCGGCATCCAGCCCTTAATCTTCTCATTGCCTAGCCATTGCGTCTGAGCCTGGCCCGTCTGGACCATCTTGCCTAGCAGACAATTCCGGTGACTCTCCGGCTTGCCCACCTTGGCGCAGATCTCCCCTTCCACAAACCCAGCCTTCCGAGCCAGGTCATTGGAAGCCAAAATCTCATGCCGGGTGGTGATTAGCCGCGCCAACCCCGGAAAACTATCCCAAAGCTGATGAAATGCAGCAATCAGCCCCTCCAGCTCTGCCGCATTGATTTTTGTCGATTCCATCATATCCTCCTTCCCGCCAGAACCGTAATACAAGAAGTTCCGGCCAGGACTTTTTCCCCATTGTACCAAATTAACGGTAGGATTGCACGGCGGCTAGAGGAAGGAAATTGCCGATATTGTGAATACACTATTGTGAAACCTGAAATAGGAAAACACCTATTACCGTAAAATAAAATCATACAAAACAGGGTAAGACAAATTCCCAATGATTTCGAGTGTTACGGCACACTCATATTTAC
>PPYF01550182.1_pt1 | contig 13733 bp, 13 predicted proteins | sample 1559871 | NCBI WGS metagenome assembly PPYF01 (sample SAMN08240021, study PRJNA423297) | Human gut metagenome, whole genome shotgun sequencing project. | reverse complement strand
TACAGATTGTATATGCTTATTATCAGAATGGCAGTAAAAATTTAGACTCAGCGGAGAAAGAATTATTCTTTAGTCTTTCAAAAGCGTATGACCTTTATAATTATTTGCTGATGCTGATGGTGGCTCTGACGACGTACGCACAAAAACGCATTGATGCGGCAAAGTCCAAGTTAGCTCCGACCGCAGAGGAGTTGTATCCCAACATGAAATTCGTAGAAAACAAGTTCGTTTCACAACTGGAAGTGAATAAGCAGTTGATGGAGTTTGCTGCCAACCAGAAACGTTCGTGGGCAAATGACGAAGACTTTATCAAGGGTTTGTATGACAAGATTATAGTTTCTGATATATATAAGGAATATATGGCTTCGTCTGATAAATCTTATGAAGTTGACCGTGAACTATGGAGAAAGCTCTATAAGGCATTTGTTTTCAATAACGAAGAGTTGGATGTTTTGCTGGAAGATCAGAGCCTTTATTGGAATGATGACAAAGAAATAGTAGACACTTTCGTGCTGAAGACGATTAAACGTTTTGAGGCAAAAAATGGTGCTAACCAGACTTTGTTGCCGGAATTTAAGGATGAGGAAGACCAGGAGTTTGCCCGTCGCTTGTTCCGTCGCGCTATACTGAATTGTGACTATTACCGTCATCTGATCAGTGAAAATACACGCAACTGGGATTTGGATCGTGTAGCCTTTATGGATGTGATAATAATGCAATGTGCATTGGCGGAAATTCTAAGTTTTCCGAACATTCCGGTAAGTGTTTCGTTAAATGAATATGTTGAGATCGCTAAAGTCTATAGTACGATAAAGAGCGGAAGCTTCGTAAACGGTACATTGGACGGAATAGTTAATCAATTAAAAAAAGAAGGTAAGTTAGCGAAAAACTGATACCTTTGTTGAGTATTAAAAACTAAAAACGAATATTTTATGAATTTAATGACCGTATTCTTGCAAGCTCCTGCCGCAGCCCCTGGTGGTGGTAGCATGATGTGGATTCTTCTGATTGCTATGTTTGCTATCATGTATTTTTTCATGATTCGTCCGCAAAACAAAAAGCAGAAAGAAATTGCAAACTTCCGTAAATCACTTCAAGTAAACCAAAAGGTGATTACTGCCGGCGGTATTCATGGTGTGATTAAAGAAATTAATGACAATGATATAGTACTTGAAATCGCTTCTAATGTTAAGATTAGAATAGATAAAAATTCTATATTTGCGGCTGCTGCTGATGCTAACAGTAATCAGGCTGCTAAATAATTTTGAATAAGTGAGCCTATGATTGATCGTAGGAACATAAAACGCATATATTTAAAAACAGCGAGAAAAGTTAAGGACTTTCTGCTCAGTGATAAGAGCAGAGAGTTCTTAATTTTTTTATTCTTCTTTTTTATAGCCAGTGGTTTCTGGCTACTTCAGACGCTGAACAACGATTATGAAACGGAATTCTCCATTCCGGTACGTTTGAAGGGAGTGCCCAATAATGTGGTTATAACTTCCGAACCACCTTCTGAACTGCATATCCGGGTGAAAGACAAGGGCACGGTGCTGCTCAACTACATGCTTGGAAAGAGCTTTTTTCCTATTACTCTGGATTTTTCTGATTATAAAGGGACTGATAATCATGTACGTATCTACTCTTCACAGTTTGAGAAAAAAGTGAAATTCGAGGATATTTCCGATACATTGAGGCAACAGGTTCCTCTGTTGGCTCCAAGAGGAATTAAGTTTGTGCCCGCTTCGGTAGAAATGGTTTTTCCGGTAGATATTTATACTGAGAAAACGGTGGAAGTTCCCTTGCGAGGAGTTAACTTTCCGGCAGGAAAAGTGCTGCGTGCGTTTCCTTCGAAAGTCAGTGTCACCTTTCAGGTTGGTTTAAGCCGTTTCAATAAGATAACGGAAAGTGATTTCCATATCAATGTTTCTTATGAAGAACTCTTGAAACTGGGTTCGGATAAGAAGTACACAGTAAAACTGAAGTCAGTACCCAAAGGAGTTAATCAGATACGTATCAATCCGGAACAGGTCGACTTTCTTATCGAGCAAGTATCCTTTGAATATGGCGATTAAAATAGGAATAACCGGTGGTATTGGTAGTGGGAAAAGCCTTGTTTCCCGTTTGTTGGAAGTAATGGGGATTCCTGTTTATATCTCAGATATTGAGTCGAAGCGGTTGACGAATTCGGATGCTTTGATCCGTCGTGAATTGATTGCTTTGCTGGGTGAAGAGGTGTATGCCGGTGATGAACTAAACAAACCTTTGCTTGCTTCCTATATTTTTGGAGATCCTGAGCATATCCGTACAGTAAACAGTATTATCCATCCGCGGGTACGGGACGATTTCCGTCAGTGGGTAGAGCGTCATACTACCTATCCGGTAGTAGGCATGGAGTCTGCAATTCTGATCGAAGCAGGATTTGCAGGCGAAGTAGATGCTGTGGTTCTGGTTTATGCGCCCGAAGAACTTCGCATCATGCGTGCCATGCAGCGTGACACCGCTCCTCGCGAATTGATAGAACGCCGTGTTCGTAGCCAGATGAGTGATGAAGAGAAGCGTACTCAGGCTGATTTTGTAATTGTAAACGACGGTAAAACTCCGTTAATTCCGCAGGTTTTAGAGGTAATAACTTCTCTATCTAAAAATATTGCTTACCTTTGCTTAAGCGAAAATAGGCTGCACCTTGGTAAAAACAAATAAATTTGCTTTTACTCTCGGTTTGCACTATCTTTGCCCACCGAAAAAATAAAATATTACTAATAAAAAATAGAACATACTATGTTGAAGACTATTTTGTCTATTTCCGGTAAACCGGGATTGTATAAACTCATTTCACAAGGTAGAAATATGTTGATCGTAGAGTCTCTCACGGACAAGAAACGCTTCCCCGCTTATGGTAACGAGAAAATAATCTCTTTGGGTGATATTGCCATGTATACGGATACGGACGACGTACCTTTGAAGGATGTGTTGACTGCTATGAAAGAGAAAGAAAACGGTGCTGCCGTAGTAATGGATTTAAAGAAAGCTACTGCTGATGAACTTCGTGCTTATCTGGGTGAAGTTTTGCCGACTTTTGATCGCGATCGTGTATATCTGGCTGATATCAAAAAGCTTATTTCCTGGTACAATCTGTTAGTTGCTTGTGGAATAACTGATTTTGAAGATACAGCGGAAGCGGAAACTACAGAAGAAGGAAAGACGGAAGAATAAATTTGAAATAAACTGTTCTTTTAACAGAAAAGGCGGATTATCAGGGGCATCCCGGATAATCCGCTTTTTTTTATGCGGTATCTTTAATTTTGATTACGGGACTTGAGGCTGGCATTAATTAAGATGGAAGAGCATAAGAGCGTAACAGTACAGGTGGATAAAGCCGCTGGTAAGATATATGTGGATGGAGTGTTGCCAAACGCTACGCTTTGTTTATATCATATCCGGGGGAAGGTGATTGAGGTAAAACAGGCGAGGGAAGAGAGCGCTTCGTTTGATTTGCCATGTTCTGGAGAGTATGTGTTGGTTATAACACATGCGTTGTCCGTACCGGTTGTTAAGCAGCTCGTTATAGAATAAGAAAAAAGCTGCCTTGCCTTCAGTGGCAAGACAGCTTTTTTTATTTGCGGATATTTTAGTTTAGTTTTTGAATACCAGTCCTTCACCACCGGCATCTACTATGATTGGTTTACTGCGGTCTACTTCTTGAGCGAGCAGCTTTTTCGACAAGTCATTCAGTAAGTAATGTTGGATGGCTCGTTTCACCGGACGGGCACCAAATTCCGGATCATATCCGACCTTTGTCAAGAACTCTATAGCTCCATCTGTCAATATCAGTTCCACACCATTCTGGGCCAGCATCTTTTGTACACCTTTTATCTGGAGTACTACAATCTGCTTGATTTCGCTTTCATTCAGTGGCAGGAACATGATTGTCTCATCAATACGGTTTAGGAATTCCGGGCGAATTGTCTTTTTCAACATATTCATCACTTCCTTCTTCGTCTCTTCAATCACTTGTTCTTTGTTAGTACCATTCAGCTTTTCCATCTGACTCTGAATGTAAGCACTTCCCATGTTGGACGTCATAATGATGATGGTGTTCTTGAAGTTTACCACACGTCCCTTATTGTCTGTCAATCGTCCGTCATCCAATACTTGCAGCAAGATGTTGAATACATCCGGATGCGCCTTTTCTATTTCGTCGAATAGTACGACTGAGTATGGTTTGCGGCGAATAGCTTCAGTCAATTGTCCACCTTCATCATAGCCTACATATCCCGGAGGCGCTCCAACCAGGCGTGACACACTATGCTTTTCTTGATATTCACTCATGTCGATACGTGTCATCATGCTTTCATCATCAAAGAGGAATTCAGCGAGTGCCTTGGCAAGTTCCGTCTTACCCACACCGGTGGTACCGAGGAAGATAAACGAACCAATCGGACGTTTCGGATCTTGCAGACCTGCACGACTACGGCGTACGGCATCGGCAACAGCTTCAATGGCTTCATCTTGTCCGATGACACGCTGGTGAAGTTCATCTTCCAGATGTAACAGTTTATCCTTTTCGCTTTGCAGCATCTTACTGACGGGGATGCCTGTCCAACGGGATACTACATCTGCAATGTCTTCGGCATCTACTTCTTCCTTAATCATGGCTTTGTCGCCCTGCATGGCATGAAGCTCCTTTTGAGTATCCTCAATCTCCTGATTCAAAGCCTGCAACTTACCGTAACGGATTTCGGCAACTTTACCGTAATCTCCCTCACGTTCAGCTTTGTCTGCTTCGAATTTAAGGTTTTCTATTTCAACCTTATTCTGCTGGATTCTGTTGACCAATGTCTTTTCACTTTGCCATTTGGCTTTGTACGATTTTTCCTGTTCTTTCAGTTCGGCAAGTTCCTTACCGATTTGTTCCAGTTTCGGTTTATCGTTTTCGCGTTTGATGGCTTCGCGCTCAATCTCCAGTTGTTTGATCTTACGTGAAATTTCATCCAGTTCCTCCGGTACGGAGTCTACTTCCATACGTAACTTGGCAGCGGCTTCATCCATCAGGTCGATAGCCTTATCCGGCAAGAAACGATCTGTAATATAGCGGTTGCTCAGCTCTACGGCAGCTATGATGGCGTCATCTTTAATCCGTACATGATGATGATTCTCGTAACGCTCCTTCAATCCACGCAGGATGGAGATGGTGCTTAATGTATCCGGTTCGTTCACGTATACAATCTGGAAACGGCGTTCCAGTGCCTTATCTTTTTCGAAGTATTTCTGATACTCGTCAAGAGTTGTTGCACCGATGCTTCTTAACTCACCGCGCGCTAATGCAGGTTTCAGAATATTGGCAGCATCCATGGCACCTTCACCCTTTCCGGCACCAACCAGCGTGTGAATTTCATCAATGAAGAGAATGATATCTCCTTCTGATTTCTTCACCTCATTGATAACGGCTTTCAGACGTTCTTCAAATTCACCTTTATACTTTGCTCCGGCAACCAGCGCACCCATATCCAATGAGTAAACTTGCTTGTTCTTCAGATTTTCCGGCACGTCACCACGCAGGATACGATGGGCAAGTCCTTCCACAATGGCAGTCTTACCGGTACCCGGTTCACCTATTAATATAGGATTGTTTTTGGTACGGCGACTCAGGATTTGCAACACACGACGGATTTCTTCATCACGGCCGATAACCGGGTCGAGCTTTCCGCTTCGGGCAGCTTCATTCAGGTTGATGGCATACTTTTCCAGTGACTGATAAGTATCCTCGCTGGATTGTGAAGTAACTTTTTCTCCTTTGCGCAGTTCTGTGATGGCTCCTCGGAGCTCGTGCTCCGTCATTCCCGCATCTTTCAGGATGGTGGCAACTGTGCTTTTTACAGTCAGCAATGCCAACAGTAAATGTTCCAGTGAAACAAATTCGTCACCCATCTCTTTGGAATACTGGGTAGCCTTCTGGAATACTTCGTTCGTTTCACGACTCAGGTAAGGCTCTCCACCCGAAACTTTGGGTAATGAATCTGTTTGTTTGTCAAGGACGAGTGCGATCTGCTGTCCGTTCATGCCCAGTTTCTGGAAAATGAAGTTAGTGACGTTTTCGCCCACCTTCATCACTCCCTGCATAACATGAACCGGTTGAAGGAAGTCGTATGAAAACCACGCTTTGCCTTATTGTTTTCGTTCTTTTGCCCGTAGCAAAACTTCGTCCCACAGTTGTGGGCTCTACGTTTTCCATATGGGGGCTGTGTAGCCCGCAATTGAGGGCCGGACAGCCCTCAGCTGGAAAACAAGGTTTTGCTTATAGCATAATGACATTAACCTTAAGGCTTTAAGGGGAAAAGGAAGGATCATATCAAGTTTCTCCTCTGTAATATCTGCTTTCTATATAACGAGATAATGGAGTATAACTCCTTAATTCCTAACGAAGTGATACTCCTTTTACACTTGCGATGAATAATTCAGGCTAAAAAAGGAGATATTTGCATCAATTCGGCCAAAGTTTGCATAATGCATATTAAGGACTTGTGAATTAGTGAATTACAAACATAAAAACGCTCTTTTCTTCTGTTTTTCGGTGTAGGATGCAACTTTCCTACACCTTCCTACATACCTTCCTACACCACCTATCTATTTGATAACCAGATAAAAATAATAGCGGGTGTAGGATGTAGGAAATATTGAGATAAACTCGACAATACGAGTTTTCCTTTCAGCGATTATCTTTTTATGAAAGAGCAGTGACGAAATTCCAGAGAATCTTATTTTCTAAGCATTACTAAAATATACTAATGTGTAAATTTTGAGTAAAACTAGTGCAGGGCTGAAAGGAATATTGTATCTTTATCCCTCAAAAATAGAATAGAATAGATTATGGCAGAAAATGTAAAGCTCGCAGAGAATGTGATACTGGTGGACGTAGCATACTTTAATGACGTAGTTAAAGATCTGAAGAGATATTTTGAGTTGCAGCTGGGACGTCCGTTGCAGAATATTTATGTAGAAGAGTGGGCTTCTTATCTGGCACTCGACTCCGGTATTCGTGATAAGGATAATAACATAGAAGTACTTTTTGTACATGACAGTCAGACCAATAAGTTGCTTCACTGCGATCCGTCTGATTTGAATAAAGATTTGAACGGGGTGGGCTATACAAATCAGTTAGGTGAGTTTACATTTACTTCTGTATCTTCTGAAGGATTGGTTCCACGGGCAAATCTCTATCTTGATCTGCTGAATATAGCACTTAACTCTGCCGATGTTAAACGGCTTATGCTGGTTCCGTTTATTGATGATTACGGTGCTAAATTAATGGAAGTTTTGGATGAGTATTTAAGAAATGCTGATACTGAAAACTCAAAAGGATTGTTTCTTTTCAATATGGATGAACCTGCGCATCCCCTTGGTTGCAAATGGGATTTACTGGGTTACTCCATGATGCGTGCATTGGGCATCAAGGCCGAAGAACTTGAATAATACCTGTTACTTATCACTAATCGCTAACCTTTAATCACTAACTCCCGTGTCTGATTTTCGTTTAAAAGTATTTCAGTCTGTAGCGAAGAACCTGAGTTTCACGAAAGCTTCGCAAGAGTTGTTTGTCAGTCAGCCTGCCATAACAAAGCATATACAAGAGTTGGAAAGCACTTATCAGGCGCGTTTGTTTGACAGGCAAGGTAGCAAGATTAGTTTGACCGAAGCGGGAAAGTTACTTTTGGAACATTGTGGCCGTATTCTGGAAGATTATAAGCGATTGGAATATGAGATGCATTTGCTGCATAATGAATATACCGGAGAATTGCGTCTGGGTGCCAGTACTACCATTGCCCAATATGTTTTACCTCCATTGCTTGCCAGCTTCATCAAAAAGTTTCCGCAAGTAAATCTTTCATTGATGAACGGCAATTCACGTGAGATAGAAGCGGCTTTGCAGGAACACCGCATAGATCTTGGGTTAGTGGAAGGTGTTTTCCGGTTACCAAATTTGAAATATACTACTTTTTTGGAGGATGAACTGGTGGCTGTGACACGTACGGGAAGTAAACTACAGGTAGGTGAAGAAATTACTCCCGAAGAGTTGCTTCATATTCCTTTAGTGCTTCGTGAAAGAGGATCGGGCACCTTGGATGTCTTTGAGAAGGCATTGCAACAGCATAATATAAAGTTATCGTCTCTTCAGGTATTAATGTATCTGGGTAGTACGGAAAGTATCAAACTTTTCCTGGAACATACTGACTGCATGGGGATCGTTTCCATTCGTTCTATCACCCGTGAACTCTATGCCGGACAACTGCGTGTCATTGAGATAAAAGACATGGTTATGCTTCGTGATTTTAGTTTTTATTCTACTTGGGTGACACCTCCTGTCGCTTTGTTCCTGGGATTGATTTTTGCTTTGTCAAGCGGGCAGGCACATCCGAAGTTTAATAAGAAAGTATCCAAATATCTTTTGCAGTATTCAGTGGTGGGATTGGGATTCGGTATGAATCTTCAGGCATCTTTAGCCTCGGGTAAAGAAGGAATGGAGTTCACTGTTATTTCAGTAGTGGGTACTATGCTTATTGGTTGGTTCATCGGGCGTAAATTCCTGAAGGTAGACCGTGATACTTCTTACCTCATTAGTTCCGGTACAGCTATCTGTGGTGGTAGTGCTATTGCGGCGGTAGGTCCTGTGTTGCGGGCAAAAGATACGGAGATGTCTGTAGCGCTGGGTACCATCTTTATTCTGAATGCTATTGCACTGTTTATCTTTCCGGTAATTGGCCATGCTTTAGATATGAGTCAGCAAGAATTCGGAACATGGGCGGCAATTGCTATACACGATACCAGTTCGGTAGTGGGTGCCGGTGCGGCTTATGGTGAAGAAGCTTTGCAAATTGCTACGACCATTAAATTGACACGTGCCTTGTGGATTATTCCTTTGGCTTTGATTACTTCTTTTGTATTCAAGAGTAAAGGGCAGAAGATAAGTATCCCCTGGTTTATTTTCTTCTTTATTCTGGCTATGGTATTCAATACATATGTATTAAATTCATCGGAAACCGGTATTATGATAGGAGAGGGAATTAACAGTCTGGCCAGAAAGACACTGACTATCACTTTGTTCTTTATCGGTGCTTCCCTTTCACGTGATGTATTGAAGGCAGTGGGCATCAAACCACTTATTCAAGGTGTGTTGTTGTGGGTTACAATTAGCGTAAGCACGCTGGCGTATATTTATTGGTTCTAAAGAAAACACTTATTAATATAAGGTATGCGGCAGAAGAAAATTTCTTTTGCCGCATTTTTGTATAAAATTCATTTTCTTTGTAACAAACTTCTGTCTCTTTACGTCTAATCAATAGATACAACCAATAAACAGGATTGAGATACAGAAAAAGCCCATGGATGCTGAAAGTTTTAAAAATGAGTTTCTGCCCTACCACCGCAAGCTGTACAGTGTAGCCTATCGGCTGCTTGAGAATGCGGCAGATGCGGAGGACCTGGTTCAGGAAGCCTATCTGAAGCTATGGGATAAGCGGGAAGGATTGATGGTTATCAGCAACCCGGAAGCGTTCAGTGTCACTTTGGTAAAGAATATGTGCTTTGATTTGCTTCGTTCAGGGAAGTATGTCTTATCCAGGCAAACTGTGGAATTGACTGCTGTGCAGGATATTTCTCAAACTGATAATCTGGAGGTACGTGACGAGGTAAGGCAAGTAAAAGATATCATTGCCCACTTGCCCGAACAGCAGCAGCGGATTGTGAACCTGCGTGATGTCAAAGGCTGTTCTTACGAAGAGATAGAACAAGTGACCGGGTTGAACTCTACAAATATCCGTGTACTGCTGTCCCGGGCGAGGAAAAGAATACGTGAGGAATTTAATAAATGGAATAACTATGAAAGTCGAGGAAATTGAAAGGCTGCTCGCCGAGTTTTATGAGGGGAACACTACCGAGAGCCAGGAAGAGGCGTTGAGAGATTATTTCAGAACAACGGAAGTGCCCGAACATCTGCAAAAGGATAAAGAAATTTTTCTTAGCCTTAACCAGGGTGCAGATAGAGATGTGGAAGTTCCTGCGGGCTTGGGGGATAAACTGAGCCGGCTGATTGATGAAAAGGCTGAAGAAGAACAACGTTTCTTCCGGCCTAACAAATCCAGACGTAACTGGCGCTGGATTGGGAGTGTTGCAGCAACCATACTGGTAATTATAGGCATCGGATATGGTGTGGAAAATCTGGGAAAAGATGTGTGTCCGCCCACACCGCAGGATACATTCTCTGATCCGGAAGAAGCTTATCAGGTTTTGCAAGCCACTTTGATTGAAGTTTCCACCAATCTGAACCAAGGCATTGCCCAGGTGAAGGAAACGCAAATGGATATGAAAAAAGTTAATCAGGAAGTAAAAAAAGAAATGCAAAGATAAACGATTATGAAACTCAACAAGATTTTATTGGCAGGTGTGCTGCTGATGCTCCCCCTGCTCTGCCAGGCGCAGAAAAATATATTCAATACGTATAATGATATGAAAGGGGTTTCCTCTGTTTATATCTCAAAAGCGATGATTGAAATGAACCCCAATCTTTTCACGAAGGATATCTATATTGGGAAAGTATCCGGTAAGCTGGAAAGCGTACAGATCGTTTCTACAATGGATAATAATATCAAGAAGGATTTGCGGAAAGATTTGCGTACACTGGTACAGTCGTCCAAATATGAGCTGTTGATGAAGCAGAAAGGGAATGTATCCAGTTCCGAATTCTATATTAATAGGAAAGGGGATAAGGTGAAGGAACTGATTATGATTATAGACGGCGCTGCTAACTTGAAGTTCGTTTATCTGGAAGGAGAAATGACTTTGAAAGATATTCAGAATATCATGATGTATCAAAATACCAGTATGAATGTGGGAGGGAATGTATATCGTATCGTAGACGGTACTCTTGATTTGGCGGATTTGGGCGTTTTGGACGGTTTGAAAGGATTGGAAAGCTTACAGGGCTTAGAAGGTTTGAAGAGTCTGGAAAGCTTGAAAAGTCTGGAAAGCCTGAAAGGATTAAAGAATTTGAAAGACTTAGGTAAACTAAAAGATAGCGAATATTTAAAGAAACAGATGGATGCCGATTCCTGGAAACGTTTTGAGGAGAGCATGGAGATGCTGGAAAAACGCTTGGAAGACTTGGAATGAGGCTGTCTGCTGATAGGTGTAAATAGTTTGTTGAGAAAGGGGAACCGATTCCGGTTCCCCTTTTGTTATGAGTGAAAATTTGATTACTTGTCTTTTCTTAAAGCTTCGAAAATCAATCCTTCCAATTCTTCTGCCAATTCCGGATTGTCAGCGATAACTTGTTTGGCTGCGTCGCGGCCTTGGGCTATCTTGGTATCATTGTAGCTAAACCAGGAACCACTCTTTTTGACGATACCCAGTTCGGCACCTAAGTCAATGATTTCTCCGGCACGGGAAATGCCTTCTCCGAACATGATATCAAATTCTGCTCTGCGGAAAGGAGGTGCCACTTTGTTCTTTACCACTTTTACTTTAGTCTGTTTACCCAGCACTTCGTCACCATTCTTGATAGCCTGGCTTCCGCGGATATCAAGGCGTACGGAAGCGTAGAATTTCAGAGCGTTACCACCAGTGGTTGTTTCTGGATTACCGAACATTACACCGATCTTTTCGCGCAACTGGTTGATAAAGATACATGTGGTGCGTGTCTTACTCACGGCTGCCGTAAGTTTACGCAATGCCTGAGACATCAGACGTGCCTGCAAACCTACTTTATTATCCCCCATGTCGCCTTCGATTTCGGCTTTTGGAGTCAAAGCGGCAACAGAGTCCACAACGATGATGTCGATTGCAGAAGAACGGATCAGCTGTTCTGCAATTTCCAATGCTTGTTCTCCATTATCCGGTTGAGAAATCAACAGGTTGTCTACATCTACCCCCAGTTTGGCCGCATAGAAACGGTCGAAGGCGTGTTCAGCATCAATAAACGCGGCGATACCACCTGCTTTTTGTGCTTCAGCAATGGCATGGATAGCCAGAGTCGTTTTACCGGAAGATTCCGGGCCATAAATCTCGATGATACGTCCGCGGGGATAGCCGCCAACGCCCAGTGCTACGTTCAGTCCGATAGAGCCTGAGGGGATTACTTCTACTTGTTCAACGCTTTCATCTCCCATTTTCATGATAGAACCTTTGCCGAAGCTCTTTTCTATCTTGTCCATAGCTGCCTGTAACGCTTTCAGCTTTTCGCTTGATGCCATATTGTTTTCGTTTTCAAAATTAAGTTCGTCTTTCTTTGCCATATACTTGCTGTTATTAGAGTTGACAAGCTAATAAGATATCAATTGATAATGAACTGACTTTTTATCTGTTTGTCAACTTGTCTTCTTGTTGATTATAATATTTGTGCGGCGTGGTCTTTGGTTTTCACCTCCTTGGGGGTGATGATTCTCTCTATCACTCCTTCTTCATTGATAATGAAAGTGGTGCGGAAGGTTCCCATATATTTACGTCCGTACATACTTTTTTCTCCCCAAACACCGAATTGCTCCACGAGTTTCTTATCCGTATCTGCAATCAGCGGGAAAGGTAAGTTGTTTTTCTCAATAAATTTTTGGTGCGACTTTTCATTATCTACGCTTACGCCAATCACTTCGTAGCCGGCTTTGCGTAATTCTGAATAATTATCGCGCAGGTTGCAGGCTTGTGCCGTACATCCTGAAGTCATATCTTTGGGATAGAAATAAAGAACTATCTTCTTTCCTTTATAATCGCTGAGGCGGATTTCTTCGCCTTTTTCATTGATGCCCAATACTTCGGGCGCTTTATCTCCAACTTGCATAATCTATAATTAAATTAAAAATGAAGAATTATACTTCCAAATCTTTATCAAACACTTCATGCCAAGGCAATCCCTGTTTGTTCAACTGTTCCATGAACGGGTCCGGATTAAACTCTTCCACATTCCATACTCCCGGTTTCTTCCACAATCCTTTGAGGAACATCATGGCACCTATCATGGCAGGAACTCCTGTTGTATAGCTTACACCCTGCATACCTGTTAGATTCCAATTCTTCGTGATATAACAGATAGGAATCACGTGGTCCGATATTCGGATAAGTCAGGTCCTTATGGATTTCCAACGGTTGGGTGGTTACCCATTGGCCATTCTCATAGTAACGTCCGTTCTGCGTGATTTCACGAATATTGATTTCCGGATTGAAGTTCGTTGCAAATGCCTTATGATGATTACCTGCGTTGCAATCTACGATATCCAGATATTGCATTTCATCGAAATAATGTTTGGCAGCATATGCAGTATAAATACCACTTACCCCCGGATCGAAGCCGCAACCAAGGATGGCGGTCAGTCCGGCATCCTCAAAACGTTTCTTATATGCCCATTGCCAGCTGTATTCAAAGTGAGCCACATCTTTCGGCTCATAGTTGGCAGTGTCCAGATAGTTGACTCCGCTTTTAAGACAAGCTTCCATAATGGTAAGATCCTGATAGGGAAGTGCTACGTTTATGACGATTTCGGGTTTGAAGCTATTAAAGAGAGCAACCAGTTCATCCACATTGTCGGCATCTACCTGTGCGGTCTGGATGTTAGGGTTACCGATTGCTTTTACGATAGCGTCGCATTTGGACTTTGTGCGGCTGGCAATCATGATCTCAGTGAATACATCCGGATTTTGAGCCACCTTGTGCGCAACGACGGTACCTACACCGCCTGCACCGATAATAAGAA
>PPYF01426460.1_pt1 | contig 13733 bp, 14 predicted proteins | sample 1559871 | NCBI WGS metagenome assembly PPYF01 (sample SAMN08240021, study PRJNA423297) | Human gut metagenome, whole genome shotgun sequencing project. | reverse complement strand
AACCGGCAAAAGGTCAGCCTGCATTGTTATTGTGGGATGATGTTATTACGTTATTTCATGAGTTTGGGCACACGTTGCATGGCCTGTTCGCCACTCAGCGTTATGCCACGCTTTCAGGGACCAACACTCCGCGTGATTTTGTTGAGTTTCCTTCGCAGATCAACGAACACTGGGCGAGTCATCCGCAGGTCTTTGCTCGTTTTGCTCGTCATGTTGATACCGGGGAGCAAATGCCGCAGGCGTTGCGGAATAAGATGCAGCGGGCCAGCCTGTTTAACAAAGGTTACGACATGACCGAACTGCTCAGTGCCGCATTGTTGGATATGCGTTGGCACAGTCTGGAAAAGAGCGCGTTATCTCTTTCGGTCGATCAATTTGAACAGCAGGCGCTGGCGGCTGAAGGTTTGGAACTCAAGGCCGTGCCGCCTCGTTATCGCAGCAGCTATTTTGCCCATATCTTTGGCGGCGGTTATGCCGCAGGTTATTACGCCTATTTGTGGACGCAAATGCTGGCCGATGACGGCTATCAGTGGTTTGTAGAGCAGGGCGGATTAACTCGTGAAAACGGGCAAAAGTTCCGTGAAGCGATTTTGTCCCGCGGTAACAGTACTGATTTAGCTGAACTTTATCGCCAATGGAGCGGGCGCGATCCAAAAATGGAGCCGATGCTGGAACATCGTGGTTTGAGCGCGTAAGGTTTGTTCAGAGGGGGAAAGTCCTCAATTCAGCTTAGCTAAACATAATGACGCCGATAAATTCATCATTGTGCTGAAAAGGAAATTACGCTGTAGGCCGGATAAGCGAAGCGCCATCCGGCTGCTTGTAACAGATTGCCGGATGGCGGCGTAAACGCCTTATCCGGCCTACTGCTCACTATCTTTTCGTGCATCCCCAACCGGGTGTAACGCCCGGTTTTTATATTACCTAAGAAATAACCTTGCAATTTAGGTCTCTAACCGGAAAAGATAGCTATAAAAAGCTTAAAGCATACACATCAGCTTTCTTAGCGGTTTTTATCTATCCGCGAAAATAAAAAGCTCAATGGCCGTGTTCAATTTGAGTCTGGTATGAACTGAGTGATGTACGCTATGCGGCGACCAGTGGCATAGCGCAATGCTATTGTTAATCGCGGCTTATTAATTACTATTAAAAAATTTACATAAATTTTCTTTTTTATCGTTAAGATAATTCCATCAGAAACGCTCGAACAGGGAGGGAGAACGTGATGATGAGAAATACGAAGGAAATAGATGCAATTTTGATTGAGTTGAACAAGTCCATTGATGCCCACTACAAATGGTTAGTGACAATGTTCCGCTGCGTGGTGTCTTCAGATGTTACGCAGCCAGATATTATGGGTGAAAACTCGCATTTTGCTTGTCGATTTGGACAGTGGCTTAATAATCAATCACGGTACAATGAGGATGATTGTAGTTACGTGAGCAAGATAAGCGCCACCCACGAAAAGATGCATTTATCAGGCAAGAAATTGCTAATGGCTATCGTGGAGAATCGTAGCCATTCATGGCATTTCGACAGTTTCCAGGACGCGCTGCTGGCATTTACCTCATCTGTAATGGACTACAAAATATATTTATTGAGTATCCGCAGTAATATCGACGCATTAACAGGTTTACCTGGCAGAAGAATGCTCGATGAGTCTTTTGATCGGCAGTTGCTCGACGCCGAACCGCTTAATCTTTATATATTGTTGTTAGATATCGATCGTTTTAAATACGTTAACGATACCTACGGCCATTTGGTTGGTGACGTTGTATTGCGGGCTCTGGCATCAAATTTATTGTCATGGACGCGATATGATGAGGCGGCGTACCGCTACGGTGGAGAAGAGTTCATTATCATCATCAGAACAAAAACGGACGAGCAGGCATGCCAGGCGGGTTTGCGACTTTGTCGTCTGATTGGTCAGAAAAAAATTCCCTACGCTGAGGGAGAGATCGGTATCACGGTGACGGCAGGCATAACCCGGGTTCAACAGGGTGAAACGCTGGATACCGCGCTTGGTCGGGCCGACAGGGCGATGTATCAGGGGAAACAGACCGGCAGGAATCGCTGCATGTTTATAGATGAAAATGAGCAAATTGCGTTGGTGGACACCAATGACGGAACCTCGTATCCCCTCAGTGCGTGAGTTTTCGAAAAACGCTTTGAGGTAGTTGCGTTTCGTTTAACTTTCATTGGGGTTGTCGGTGATAGGTTAGCTGACTATCCGTTATCTTCGCAGGGAATTGCCAGATAGCGTATAAAAGCAAAACACAAATCTATCCATGCAAGCATTTACCGCTGGTTTATCCGGCGGTTTTTTTTATCTGTAAATCAGGAAAAAGGCACAGCGAGTGCGATTCAGGTAAAAAAATGGCCCCTTGTGCTGTTACGCTACAAGGGGCCGGGTCGGTGCAGGACTATCTCCTTTCATCAATCATCCCATCTGTGGCTAAAATACGCGGCCAGGAAACCGGAAAATAAAATAATTCCCAGAACAGCCATAAAAATATTCATATTACCCAGCATAGTAAATGCTCCTTTATCTGTGAGTTTCCTCTCTTACCTTAAGTTCACCTCGCTTATGACTATAGTAGCAATTCAATCTTAAACAAAGGCTGAACTGTGTGATTATTTCGACTGAAAAGTAAATTTTTGACATGATCACGTCGAATAAAATAAATAGTTTTAATATCTGGCATCGTTTTTGCCTTATCACTTCTGAACACCCTTAATTTGCACCGTTTTGTCTGCCCGGCTGCACCGGAGCTTTCAGCAAGTCTAATTTCAGGAGTGAAACTATGCAGCGTCGTACATTTTTAAAAGCTTTTGCACTTTCTGCCTCTGTTGTCGCAATGGGCGTGAGTTTTAGCGTTCAGGCAGCCGACACCATTAAGGTTGGCATCATGCATTCGTTATCCGGCACGATGGCCATATCCGAAACGCCGCTAAAAGATGTGGCGTTGATGACCATCGATGAAATAAATGCTCAGGGCGGTGTGTTGGGTAAAAAGCTGGAACCGGTGGTGGTTGACCCGGCCTCGAACTGGCCGTTATTTGCTGAAAAAGCAAGACAACTGCTGAGTCAGGACAAGGTGGCGGCAGTTTTCGGCTGCTGGACATCGGTTTCGCGTAAATCGGTTCTACCGGTATTTGAAGAGTTGAACGGTCTGCTGTTTTACCCGGTGCAATATGAAGGTGAGGAGATGTCGCCTAACGTCTTCTATACCGGCGCAGCCCCCAATCAGCAGGCGATCCCTGCGGTTGAGTATCTGATGAGTGAGGACGGCGGTAGCGCGAAACGCTTCTTCCTGCTGGGCACAGATTATGTTTATCCGCGCACGACCAACAAAATTTTACGCGCCTTTTTGCACTCAAAAGGGGTCGCCGATAAAGACATCGAAGAGGTGTACACCCCATTCGGACACAGCGATTACCAGACCATTGTCGCCAGCATTAAAAAATTCGCCGCAGGGGGAAAAACGGCGGTGGTATCAACCATCAATGGGGATTCTAACGTACCGTTCTATAAAGAGTTAGCGAATCAGGGGCTGAAAGCCACCGATGTGCCGGTGGTGGCTTTTTCCGTGGGTGAGGAGGAGCTACGCGGTATTGATACCAAACCGCTGGTGGGCAACCTTGCCGCCTGGAACTACTTTGAGTCCGTCGATAATGCGGCCAACAAAAAGTTTGTCGCTGATTACCGGGCGTATGCCAAAGCGCACAAATTACCGAATGCTGATTCGGTGGTGACGAACGACCCAATGGAAGCCACATATGTTGGCCTGCATATGTGGGCGCAGGCGGTAGAAAAAGCCGGAACTACCGATGTGGATAAAGTTCGTGCAGCTATGGCGGGGCAATCCTTCGCTGCGCCATCAGGTTTTACCCTGACCATGGATGCGACCAACCATCATCTGCATAAACCCGTCATGATTGGCGAGATTGAAGGCAACGGCCAGTTTAACGTGGTGTGGCAAACCGATGAGCCGGTCCGCGCCCAGCCGTGGAGTCCGTACATCGCTGGTAATGATAAAAAATCTGAACAGCCTGTGAAAACCGCCAGCAACTGATCTAACGCCCTCCTGCGGGAGGGTAATGCTTTGGAGAACGCTCATGAAAGCTATGCGCTTTATTCGTGGTGTGTTGTTGCTGATGTGGTTTTTGCCGTGGATAGCCCAGGCCGCAGATGCTGATACCTTTACCGCCGCCAACCGTGCTCAGCAGGGCGCCTTGCTTGAACAATGGGCGGTGAATCCTGACGTTCAGCGCATCCCGCTGCTCAGCGCACTGCGAGATGAGAACCTGCTGACCGATAACACGAAAAATGCCTTTATCATGAACGGCTCGCACGTACAGCCGTTAGGAACAGCGATAGCCCCAAACGGCGAGCTAAAAAAAATTCGCCTGACTAACCGCCTGCGTAATCTGGTAGCCGGAGCGTTGGCTGTCCATCAACTTTTAAGTGACAGTGTCACGGTAAGGGAGGAGGCAGCCCGTACATTACAGCGTGAGGCGCAGCCGGGCATGCTGCCGTTTTTACAACAACGACTGGCTCAGGAGTCAGATGGTGATGTGAAATCCGCACTCGCTATTGTACTGGCAAATCTGCAACTGAGCAGCACCTCGCCGGAAGTCAGGCTTCAGGCAATCGAACTATTAGGGGCGTCAAATGATCCTGAAACTCAGGCGCGCCTGCAGCCATTCACCAGGGCTGAACATGAACCCGATGCCCGAGTGCGTGCTGCCGCTGACGAAAGTCTGAATTCCATCTCGCATCGCATGAAGGTTGGGGATCTTCTTGGGCAGGCTTTCATGGGACTGTCACTGGGTTCTATTTTGCTGCTTGCGGCATTGGGTCTGGCGATAACCTATGGATTACTCGGCGTCATCAATATGGCGCATGGCGAGATGTTGATGCTCGGGGCGTACTGTACCTGGATGGTGCAACAGCTGATGGGGCAGTTTTTCCCGCACGGGTTAGCCTGGTATCCGGTTATTGCACTTCCGGTCGCCTTTTTGCTGACTGCGGCAGTAGGAATGCTGCTCGAGCGTGGGGTGATACGCCATTTATATGGCCGTCCGCTTGAAACGCTACTGGCGACCTGGGGTATCAGCCTGATGCTCATCCAGTTGGTGCGTATGACTTTCGGCGCGCAAAACCTGGAAGTCGCCAATCCGGCATGGCTTTCCGGCGGCATTCAGGTTTATGCCAATCTGATATTGCCGTGGAACCGAATAGTGGTGCTTGGCTTTGCCATGCTGGTGCTGTTCTTCACCTGGCTGCTGTTGAATAAAACGCGCCTCGGGCTGCGCGTGCGTGCCGTGACGCAAAATCGCAATATGGCGGCCTGCTGCGGCGTACCCACGGGACGAGTCGATATGCTGGCCTTTGGCCTTGGTTCAGGAATTGCCGGACTAGGAGGTGTGGCGCTCTCGCAACTAGGTAACGTAGGACCGGAGCTGGGGCAAAGCTACATTATCGATTCGTTTTTGGTGGTGGTACTGGGCGGCGTTGGACAGCTTGCCGGGAGCGTGGCTGCGGCATTTGGGCTGGGGATCTTCAATAAAATTCTGGAGCCTCAGGTGGGAGCGGTTCTCGGCAAAATCATGATCCTGGTGTTGATCATTCTGTTTATTCAGAAACGACCTCAGGGACTGTTCGCGCTGAAAGGGAGGGTTATTGACTGATGACGATGCCAATGACAATAACGCTGGCGCGTAAAGCGCCGCGTACAACACGCGTGCTGGGTCTGGGCTTACTGCTGGCGTTGATTATTCTGCCGTTTCTTGCGCTGTTACCTGCGGAGCATCCGCTGGCCATATCGGTGTGGACGTTGACGCTGGCCGGGAAAATTCTCTGCTATGCCATTGTGGCCGTTGCGCTGGATCTGGTGTGGGGTTATGCCGGAATGCTCTCGCTGGGACACGGTATTTTCTTCGCGCTGGGGGGCTATGCGATGGGAATGTACCTGATGCGCCAGGCTTCCGGCGAAGGATTACCGGCCTTTATGTCGTTCCTGTCGTGGAGCGAGCTGCCCTGGTTTTGGTGGGGGACGCAACATTTTCTCTGGGCGATGCTGCTGGTTGTTCTGGTGCCGGGCCTGCTGGCGCTGGTATTTGGTTGGTTTGCCTTCCGTTCAAAAATCAAAGGGGTCTATTTCTCCATCATGACCCAGGCCCTGACTTTCGCCGGAATGCTGCTGTTTTTCCGCAATGAAACCGGCTTTGGTGGAAATAACGGTTTTACCGGTTTTACCACCATTCTGGGGTTTCCGGTGACCGCGACGTCCACCAGGATCGCGCTGTTTCTGGCGACGGTTATGCTGCTGGTGCTGGCAATATGGCTGGGACTTGCGCTGGCCCGCAGTAAGTTTGGTCGTATTCTGACCGCCGTGCGCGATGCCGAGAACCGTTTGATGTTCTGTGGTTACGATCCGAAAGGTTTCAAGTTACTGGTGTGGACGCTTTCCGCTGTACTGTGCGGCCTTGCCGGGGCGCTTTATGTCCCGCAGGTAGGGATTATCAACCCCAGCGAAATGTCGCCGACCAACTCGATTGAAGCGGCGATTTGGGTTGCTCTCGGCGGACGTGGAACCCTGATCGGCCCGGTATTTGGCGCTGTACTTGTGAACGGTGCTAAAAGCCTGTTTACCGTCATTATGCCGGAATACTGGCAGTTGTTTCTTGGCCTGATCTTTATTGGCGTTACGCTTTTTTTACCCCGTGGTGTGATTGGCCTGTTTCGCAAAGGAGACAAATAATGCAGCCGGATGAAGGACTTTTTACTCGCCAGATGCCTGGAGATCGGTTTCGCGAACAAACGGACCCGGTACTCCAACTGGAAAAAATTAACGTTAATTTCGACGGATTCCAGGCGTTAACGGATCTCTCGCTCAATATTGGCGTCGGGGAGCTGCGCCGGAAATTTCAAAAGCCCACGGTATTTGAAGCATTAACGGTGGAAGAGAACCTGGAGCTGGCGCTGAAAAATGATAAATCTGTCTGGGGGGCTCTACGGGCACGACTCTCAGGCGAACAACGGGATCGTATTGATGAAGTACTGGCGCTGTTGCGGCTGGGTAATGAGCGGGCCCGCCGCGCCGGTCTGCTTTCGCATGGGCAAAAACAGTTTCTCGAAATTGGCATGCTGCTGGTGCAGGAGCCGCATTTACTGCTACTGGATGAACCCGCGGCGGGGATGACGGATGCGGAAACGGAATACACGGCGGAGCTGTTTCGCCAGCTTGCCGGTAAGCACTCTCTGATGGTTGTTGAGCACGATATGGGATTTGTTGAAACCATTGCCGATCGCGTAACAGTATTACATCAGGGACGTGTCCTCGCTCAGGGGAGTCTTCGCGATGTGCAGGCCAACGAGCAGGTTATTGAAGTTTATCTCGGGCGTTAAGGAGTTTACATGCTGCAGGTGAAAGAACTGAATCAATATTATGGTGGCAGCCATATTCTGCGTGGGGTGAGCTTTGAAGCGCGTATCGGTGAGGTAACATGCCTGCTGGGGCGTAACGGCGTGGGGAAAACAACACTACTAAAGTGTCTGATGGGGCTTATTCCGGCCCGTAGCGGAAGCGTGCTCTGGCAGGATAAAAATGTCACTCACTGGAAGCCGCATCAGCGGGTCAGGTCCGGTGTGGCGTATGTCCCACAGGGGCGTGATATTTTTCCGCGTTTGACGGTCGAAGAGAATCTGCTGCTCGGTCTTTCCCGTTTTTCAGCACCGGAGGCCCGGCATGTGCCTGATGATATTTACGCGCTCTTTCCTGTTTTACAGGAGATGAAGCATCGGCGTGGCGGAGACTTGTCCGGCGGGCAACAGCAGCAACTGGCCATTGGACGAGCGCTGGCAAGTCGCCCACAGTTGTTGATTCTTGATGAGCCAACGGAAGGGATCCAGCCGTCGGTGATTAAAGAGATTGGTCAGGTGATTTCTCAACTGGCGCACCGGGGGGATATGGCTATTTTGCTGGTGGAGCAATTCTACGATTTTGCGCAGCAGCTGGCCGACAAATACCTGCTCATGTCGCGGGGCAGCATTATTCAAAGCGGCGATGGTAAAAATATGGAGGCCGAGGGCGTTCGGGGACTGGTTGCAATCTGAGGTATGCGACAGAGCGGCTTCGGCTCTGTCGCTATACTCATCAGCAAACCACCGTCTGCCCCCAGGGCTTGGCGCGCATGCCTTTTATCATGAGCGCCCAGGCAAGAACGATCGCCACTATCAGCGCGACAAACAGCGACCATGGCGGCAATGTGGTTAAAATGACGCCGCTGACTAATGGGTTAACCGCTGCGCCAAGCCAGCCCAACGACTGGGCGGAAAAATAGCTGGCTTTCATGCCTGCTGGCGCGATGTTGTCGATAAGCATGTATTCACCCGGCGCGTAAATGACTTCGCCGATAGTGAAAAAGGCAGCAGAAATTCCCCATAACAACAGACTGTTGCCGGAGAAAGCGAAACCGACCAGGCCAACGACAAAGAAGACTGTACCCACTGTCATCAACGGGCGGATATTCGTGGCGGTGAGCCTGCGGCCAAGTGCGTATTGCAGTGATACTACGATGGCGGCGTTAACGGGCAGGACGACTGCTACCACTTTCTCGGCAAAATCGCCATCCGCTACCACCATAACGTATTGCGAAATACAGGACGCAAAAGCACCGCCAACAAACGATGCCAGAAAGGCCGATAACGTAAACCAAAATAATGCCCGGTCGCGCAGGAGTACCGAAGGGGACCACACCGCGGCGTTTAAACCTTCTGATGGTGCTGTCGAACGTTTTACCCAGGTCTGGATAAACACCAGTGGCAATGCTGAACAGGCGGCAGCCAGCCAGAATGGCAGGTTAATGCTTTGCATCACCAGTAGAGTGCCCAGCGGTGGACCAACGGTCCAGCCAATATTCAGCACGGTATAGTTAAGCGAGAAAATTTTAGTCTTGTTGGTGGCAGACAGGTTATCGGCAAACCAGGCCTTCAGCACCGTGGCGAAGACGGAGTAGGCACAGTTGATCAGGGCAAAGAGTAAAACCACTACCACCACGTTATGCACCAGCGGGATTGCAATAAAGCCAGAAGCAAAGCCACAAATTGCCAGCAGCATATAGCGTTTTTTATCGAACTTGTCGGCCAGAATACCAAAGCCAAGGCTGAACACCACGCCAATGGTCAGCGCGACCGTCATCGCATAGCCGATCAGGTCAACGCTCAGATGATACTGCCGACTGAGGTAAATCGTCATAAATGGCAGAGTGGCGCCACGGCCAATTGTTAATAATAATGATGACACAACGATTTCCGTTACTTTAACTTGTTTACAAAAATTTAATATTTGCAGGGGCGGTGGTATGTCGCGTAAAGACGGGTTGTTAGCGTTACTGGTTGTCGTGGTTTGGGGACTGAACTTTGTCGTTATTAAAGTGGGTCTGCACAATATGCCACCGCTAATGTTGGCGGGATTGCGTTTTTTACTGGTGGCGTTTCCGGCAATACTCTTTGTTGCCAGGCCGAAAATCCCACTTTCGTTATTGCTCGGCTATGGCCTGACCATCAGTTTTGGGCAGTTCGCATTTCTCTTTAGCGCTATCAAATTCGGTATGCCTGCAGGGTTAGCTTCTCTGGTATTGCAGGCTCAGGCGTTTTTTACTATTGTTCTGGGCGCATTTGCTTTCGGTGAGCGCCTGCAGAGTAAACAATTGGTTGGGATTGCGCTGGCGGTATTTGGCGTGCTGGTACTGATTGAGGCCAGTCTGAACGGTCAGCATGTTGGCATGCTCGGTTTTATGCTGACGCTGGCGGCGGCGCTAAGCTGGGCCTGCGGTAATATCTTTAACAAAAAAATCATGCAGCATACATCGCGTCCGGCCGTTATGTCGTTGGTGGTATGGAGCGCGTTAATTCCCATTGTTCCGTTCTTCCTGGCATCATTGCTTCTGGATGGTCCAACGCAAATGACCCACAGTCTGGTGGAGATAGATATGACCACCATTCTTTCACTGGTTTATCTGGCGTTTGTGGCGACCATTGTGGGTTACGGTATCTGGGGTTCGTTACTCGGACGCTATGAAACCTGGCGTGTCGCGCCGTTGTCGCTGCTGGTGCCGGTCGTTGGACTGGCAAGCGCCGCCGTGCTGCTGGATGAAACGCTGACCGGATTGCAACTGCTCGGTGCGCTACTGATCATGGCAGGGTTGTATATCAATGTGTTTGGCTTTCGGTTGCGTAAGGTTGCATCGGTGAGGGGCTAAAAAAGCCCCGCAGTGGAGTAATGCTCGTCAGTTAAGCATGTATGGTGAACATGTGATTATTGCTCATGGTTCCGTTCACCTCAGCGGTGTCATTTCTCTGAAGCGTAGATATTGCGCAGCAACAATTTTCCTGCCGGGAGCCGGGATTGTAAAGGGCGTGGCGGAGAACGCCCTTTACACGTTCACAGGAGTCAGTGTTTTAGAGAAGCAATGCACATGAGGTGAACGGAACTCTTTCTCCTAGATAGCATGTTATTTACCTCCGCCAGCACAGGTTGATGCTTACTGAAACTGAGGCGCTAACTGACAGGCATTACCGCAGTTGCTGGGCAATATAATTACAGGTTGCGCATATTGTAATAAGGCACACCTAATTCGTCGGACTTGTCGCTGCCTGCACCCATATGATTAAAATCGAACGGGGACTGATCGTGCGCAGGGGGCATAATCATCGCGTCGCGACTGTTCTGGGTGGCAGGTTGCGCGGTCTGTTCCGCCATGCTCTGGCCCGAAACAACAAACAGCAGGGCCAGCATTGCATAAGACAGAAGTTTCATGATTTCCTCGGTTACGTCGTTAACTGGCGATTAGCAATTACATTGATTGAGTGGAAGCAAATAGCGTGATTCGCCGTGCATATTCGTCATACGGTACTTATGCGGCGGAACATCAAAATAGTTTTTGAATGTCCGGGTCAGCGTCTGCTGAGACTCAAAACCGTAACGCTCTGCCAGATAAAGAATGGGCTCGTTACTCTCTTTTAATTTTTGCGCTATTTCAGTCATTTTACGGCTGCGAATGTATTGACCCAGTGAATGGCCGGTTTCTTTTTTAAACATCCGTTGCAGGTGCCATTTGGAGTAACCTGAACGCTCAGACACTTTTTCCAGCGAGAGCGGCGATTCAAGGTTATTTTCGATCCAGTCCAAAATGCTATGAATAGTGATTGTGTCAGTATTGCGTCTGGACATCGTCATACCTCTTTCTGTTTACGGCAGGATTCTCTTAAGCAAGTGCTCAAGTGTGGCTACTTCATCCGCCGTTAAGTTTTTTGTTAGTTCCTGGTGCAGGTCTTGCCCTACTAATTGATGACACTGCTCGCAAATTGCTGCGCCATGCTCAGTGAGTTTCACCAGCACGCCACGTTTTTTCTGATTAACCATATAGATCAAACGACCCAGTGGGATGATTTCGTTAAACAGATCACTGGTGTTTTTCACAATGGTTGCCCTGGCAAGTAGTTAGTCACGGCTGATATTATTGCTTAGGCAAATATAAGTCAAATGAATGAGTCAGCAAATGCCACGTTTTGTTAAATCATCAGACTCAACATCCGATGAGTGAAATTTTAACGATCTGATAATTATGGTTTATACGCGTGGATGAAAAATGAATCCTTACATCGCGAAAATGGCTTATCTCGCGGATTTCACCGTATACTTGCCGTTGACGATTAACGCACAGGAAAGATGACATTATGATGGACTTGTTTAAAGCGATAGGACTTGGGCTGGTAGTCCTGTTACCGTTGGCAAACCCGTTAACCACCGTAGCGTTGTTCCTTGGCCTTGCCGGCAATATGAACAGCGCAGAGCGTAACCGTCAGTCACTCATGGCGTCCGTTTACGTGTTTGCCATCATGATGGTGGCGTACTATGCCGGGCAACTTGTGATGAATACCTTCGGGATTTCGATTCCCGGACTACGTATTGCGGGTGGGTTAATCGTTGCGTTTATCGGCTTCCGGATGCTGTTTCCGCAGCAGAAGGCGCATGATTCTCCGGAAGCGAGAAGTAAGTCAGAAGAGCTGGAAGACGAGCCAACTGCCAATATCGCCTTTGTACCGCTGGCTATGCCAAGCACTGCCGGTCCGGGGACGATTGCGATGATCATCAGTTCCGCGTCAACCGTGCGTCATGGTTCCGAATTTCCGGACTGGGTGATCATGGTCGCACCGCCGATTATTTTTGCGGTTGTTGGGATTATCCTGTGGGGCTGTTTGCGCAGTTCCGGGGGGATCATGCGCCTGGTCGGCAAAGGTGGTATTGAAGCGATTTCTCGTTTGATGGGCTTCTTACTGGTGTGTATGGGCGTGCAGTTTATTATTAACGGCGTGCTGGAAATTATCAAAACCTACGCTTAAAACACTGTGCCCGGTAATCGTTAATGTCTACCGGGCACATTTTTCACGAATGCTGAGGCTGTTCTTCCAGCGATACCGGCCATTTACGAAAGATAATCACCGACCATATCAACGCCGCCACGGCAGGCACTGCGCCGACGTAACCAATCGTAGACATCGACCAGTGCAAACTCACCTGATTGCCTACCAGCGCACCAGCGCCAATACCGATATTAAAGATGCCTGAGAACAGCGCCATTGCGACGTCAGTGGCATCCGGAGCAAGCGCCAGCACTTTCACCTGCATTCCCAGACCTATCAGCATGATGGCGACGCCCCAGAAAATACTCAGGACAGCAAGGTGCATTTCGCTGTCAGCAGCCGGAAGTAACAGCACCAGGCATACCGTCAACAGGGCAATGGCACTGCTAATCAGCACGGATGCATGAAGATTCCCCAGCTTACCGAAAATGACGCTACCGACAATTCCCGCGCCACCCAGAACCAGCAACAGCACGGTAGCAAAGTTTGCGCTCAGACCCGCGACGGTCTGCACAAACGGCTCGATATAGCTGTAGGCCGTGTAATGTGCGGTGACCACAATCACCGTCAGTAGATACAGACTCATCAATGCCGGACGATGGAATAACACCGGCAGGCTTTTTAAAGAGCCGGAGTGCTCACTGGGGAGTTTGGGCAGGAGCTTTATCAGGCAAAGCAAGGTAACTAACGCCCCCATACCGATGGCGAAGAAGGTCGTGCGCCAGCCAAAATACTGACCGACGATACGCCCGATTGGCAGCCCCAACACCATCGCCAGCGCGGTGCCGGTGGCAATCAGGCTGAGAGCCTGTGCACGTTTACCGGCAGGGGCCAGGCGGATCGCCAGCGATGCGGTAATCGACCAGAAAATAGCGTGCGCAAAAGCAATACCAATACGGCTAATTACCAGCACGGTAAAATTCCATGCCAGGAAAGAGAGCACATGGCTGGCGATAAACACAACAAACAGACAGATCAGCAGTTTTCGGCGCTCCACCTGACTGGTAAGTAACATAAAAGGGAGCGACATCAGGGCGACAACCCAGGCGTAGATCGTCAGCATGATCCCGACCTGAGCGGTCTGCATATTGAAGCTTTGTGCGATGTCGGACAGCAAGCCGACAGGGACAAACTCGGTGGTATTGAAAATAAAACCGGCAATGGCAAGCGTAACTACCCGTAGCCACGCGACCTTGCGGGAAACAGTGTCTGTTGTCATATCAAATAAGAGGATTAGCTGCGAAAAGGTAAGGCCACGATCTTAAAACGTTTGCTGGCGAAAATACAATCATTTTGTGAT
>PPYF01385859.1_pt1 | contig 13734 bp, 10 predicted proteins | sample 1559871 | NCBI WGS metagenome assembly PPYF01 (sample SAMN08240021, study PRJNA423297) | Human gut metagenome, whole genome shotgun sequencing project. | reverse complement strand
ACTGTGCCCCCTTTTTACTAACGATGCAGATTATTTTCGCTTCTGTATCATATAGGCGCGTAGTTGCGGATTTGAGGATATATGTACTGGTATATCCGTCAAGATCGCCTACAAACTCTTTTATGATTATAAAATCGGCAAGTGTCTTTTCATCGAAATATTTTCTCCAGCCATTTACAGGATCTTTAAAATTTTCACTATACAATACCCTTTCTGCTTCGTTGATGAATTTGGTGATATACTCATACTGCGCCGGATCACAATCATCATCCTTCGGATACTTATAACTCATCTTTATTCTTTTCAGAGCAGAATAATGAGTTCCCTCATGCAAGTCTGTTTCTATCACATACCCACCGGTTATTTTAGTAGGATCAGCACCGTCCGAAGCTTCCAGATCCTCTACCTCAATACGGCCCGGAGCCTGTTCCACCTGATCGCTCATCTGATACACACCAAGATATTCCCCGTCTTTATAAGATCTAACACCGGTAGACACATCGGTATAATATCCGGTGATATACACATTCACGTATTTTGATGCCGGAGTAAACAGTACCGCCTTTTCGTGATGATAAGATTCAGACGGATTATAAAGAATCTTGGAATATTCGAAGGCAATATGTGTTCTGATCAAAGACTTATCCATGTCCTGTGCCAACAATGTCCAGCTTTTCTCTTTAGCATGATTCAATCCGATTGGGCTGAACTTTTTAGGAAACTTGATACGGAAGGGCTTTTTAGGCAATATCCAAGTAGAATTTCCTCTACCTCTCATTTCAACGGTTCCCTGCTCGTCGCTGTTCCACCATCCTTCTCCTGTAGCTCCCGGCGTCTTGTCGTAAAGCTGGATTTCTGTATCTACATAATCATCCTTACTGGTAATCTCTACCTCCGGTTTAAAGTGAAGCACAGCAAGTTCTCTATTTATTTGCGGACAGTTTAAAGAAATTTTATACTCATTCTTTATTCCACTCTCCGCAACCACAGTCATTATAAAATCATCGGCAAAAGACAATTTTGTTTTTCCGGATACCACTTCATTTCCATTCACCAAAACCTTTGCGCCATTGGTTTCAAAGTTCGGTATCATCATTTCAGGTTCGTCTCTATCAATCCATTTCAGATACATCGACGAGAAAGTTTTTGTGTCTCCATCATAAGTAAATTTTAAATCTTTGTCCAAGCCATTAAGATTACCGGCAACAGAAAACGACAAAAGCTCACAATCATCACTTTTCGGTCCTGCATCAGGTATATCTTCATTTCCTTTACATGACGAAAAACAAATCAGTACGATAAGTACCAAAAGAAGATAAAATCTGTTTACGTGTTTCATAATATTTATATGTATTTACTAAAAAGGTTAACAGTTCTTGTCTAAATATGATGCTGGTTAATTTTTTCATCTTATCTCTATAGCTTTTCCCATAAACCTACTTTCTCCAAGTACAGAAGAACCAGAAAAAATATTTGACCATCAACTTAGATTTTCAAAGATAAAGATTTATACGGAATAATATATATTTTTTTACAAAAAACTATCTCCGCAAAGTTTCTCTTTTTATTCTCCCCTAATATATTACTAAATCCAATAAAAAAACTCCCGAGGAAACAGATTTTCATCTATTCCCGGGAGCATCAACCTGAACTCAAAAAACAACAATCTTCTTATCTATGCGATATATACCTATAAACCCAAAAATACAACCTATTTTATATCGTAAATTCTTACGGTTTACTGCACATCACCTTGAGCGGTTTATCCAATGTCTTTCCGTTCACTACCGGATAGACATTGGTTACACGAGGGAACTTTCCCGAATAACTATAGGTAACCTGCATTGTCTTTTCTTCCTTGGGTTTCATGGTATATGGACTTGTAAACGTCACATCAGTATTGCCATCTATAATAATGAAGAAAAGCTTCATCTCTTTATCTGTATCGTTGGCAAACTTCAAATCCATTTTCTTTTTATCCCCTTCATTCATATAACCAAAAGCCATTATTTCAAAGTTCATCCAAAGTCCTTCTCCATACTCATAAGGATAACGCTCCGAAACAGGATGTTCATAGGGTTCTACGGTTCCCTTTACCCAGATACGAGTATAGTTTTTATTATCGTTTGTCATCACCACTACTTCTTTGCTGAAGAAACCAGGACGATAGGCCGGATTAAAATAAACCTTTACCTTATCGCTTGCTCCCGGTTTAATAGGATATTTAGGGTATTCAAACTTTACACAACCGCATCCGCTGGACATACCACTGATTGCAACTGGCTTTTTATCTACATTCTGAAATGTAAATTCATGAGAAACAAGACCATCTTTCTCTTTTATCTTTCCAAAATCGAAAGAACGTTCCTGGAATTTCAGACTTTCAGAAAAAGTTTGTGAATAAACATTTGCAAAACATAGTAATGTGATGATATAAGATAGAATTTTTTTCATATTAAAGAATAGGAGCAGAATATTATTCATATTCTGCTCTTTTTTAATTTTATTCAGTTACATATACATTGATTTCACCTAATTTACGGCCTGCCCAACTACCATAATTCCATTCCATATTAAACTTGAGATAACGAGCTTCCAAAGCCCCCAACAAAACCATACTATATGCATTCTCAATAGTTGAAGGACTAGACAAATTACAGATATCTATCCAATCCTCACCATCAGTACTTATGCTCCAAGATATATGGTTCAAACCTCCCCAAAAATCACCTGTTGTATAAACAGATGCACCTTGAATCTTCATTACAGATTTCAAGTCGATAGTAATTGTTGGAGATTTACTAAATGAAGTACTCGTAGAATTCTCTCCGTCTATACAGTTTGAAAGATCTGCAGAAGCGTCATCTGATGATATTTCCCAATACGATTTATCAGTCAATACAGTTCCAACCATTTCAGTAGCCTCTGAATCAATATAAATATAATCACAATTAATTACAGTATAACTGTACCGATTATTCAAAGAAATAGTGGCACTTGAAGAATCAGTCAAACGAATAGGAATCACATAAGAGCCCTCTAACAATTTCGCACAATTTTCTTTCGATACAGAAAATTCAATTACGTCAGAAGCAGAGTAAGATCCTTGAGCAAACTTCACAGTTTTTCTAGTCCATGTTATCAAGCTTTCGTCAATTGCAGTATATTCCACAGAATTTGTAGCATTATATTTTTCTACTAAACTTGCATCAAAATCAGCAGAAACAGTAACCTCACTATCTACAGGACGAGTCGCATATACAGGTATTTGAACTAATACCTCATCACCTTTTACTGATTCAACACCTCCCATAGGGCTGCGTGAAACATCGAAACTATAATTTGTTTTTACAAAAATCAAATTATCTGGATTTCCTACGACATCATAACTTTCATCATCACAAGACTGAAAGCCCCACATGCTCGCAAGACACAATGAAACCGACAATAAATATTTAGAAACTTTCATAGCTGTAATACTTTTAATGAAAGCATGGAGAAAAATCAATAAATATTTAATCTTTCTCCCGCTTTCATATTTAAAATTTGATTACTGAACGCATTTATTTATATCATCAGCATCCCATGCTACATACTGACTATAATCCAATCCATAGGTCAAACCAGCACCTTCTCTAATTTCACGACAAGTATTAGACCAGTCCATATCATAGCCATTGTTTGTTGCATCATGGAAAATATGTCCTTCTCCTTCATTCATCTTCCAGTAAGCAACTAAGCCATTAGAAGCTGGATCTACACCACAAAGTCCCATTTGCAATTCAGCAGGAGTCAATGCACGGTTCCAAACACGCATTTCTGCGATACGTCCTCTAAAATATTGAGAAGACGGATAACTTGTCCATGACATACCCAATTCAATACGCTGGAAATCTACAGGTTGACCATCACCATCTCCTTGTGCATCAAGTACACCATCTACATACATAGAGAATTTACTACCATCGTATGTCAATGATAAAGTATACCAACGATTTGTACTGAAACGAGTAACAGAAGGAACACTACCAGTTGGACAAACCCACTGCAAACAGTTTACATCCATACCTGCTTCACCAAAACGCAACATACTTGAACGGCTTTCATCTTTTGAAGTAAACGCACACAAACGAGCGATAGAGTGCCATTGCTCTGAATAGAACTTAATTTCATAAGTAAAGTTAGACAAAGATTGCATCTTATCATCAGGGAAGATAAAATTGCTATACATGTTTGTATTACTTATATTCAATGAAGTAAAATGAAGGATACGGGAAATCTGTAAATAAATGGTTTTTGAAGGAGCCAATACCTCCAAACCATCAGACTGTTGGATCGTTACAGGAATTACGTATACACGTCCTTCACTTAAGTTTTCAGTAGAAATCACCTTTACAGTAGCCGGCGTAGAAAAAGTCTTGCCTTTTTCTATCACCACATCCTGATTTTCTATTTCTACAGTACCATCTGGTACAGGAAAATAGTTAGTACTATGCGCTTCATTGTAAGCATTGACTAAAGAATTATCAATACCAAATTTGATTCTTACATCTTCATCTACTTTATTCGTAGATGTAGCTGTTACCGCATAAGAAGAGGGAGTATCTTCTACCACAAACTTTACAACCGGATTAGTTTCAGTACCCGAAACCAACACCACATTCTTATTATAATCGAAGCTATCCCCTTCTGCACAGCTAAACATAGAAAAGGTAAGCAAGCTTCCCCATAAAAGAGTCTTTAATGTATGTATATTCATCATAGTCTTTTTATTGTTTATTATTCTTTAATAGAAGGATTCATAATCTGAATAGACTGACGGAATTCGTTGTAAGGAATACCAGAAGAAGAATAATAGTTACGTCCTAAGAAGAACACACCACATCCTCCTTTACGGCCTACTTCCGGCTCCCAGCGAGCATAATCCAGCAAACGTCCACCGTCCAGATAGAATACACCAAAAGTTTCACAATAAATCATTTTCTCAGGTGGGAATCCTGCAGGTTGAGTAAGGAAGCCTACCTGATTACTATAAGCTTGTTGTACAAAATAATCACAATAAGGAATACAATCTTTTGGAGGAACACTATTAAAATAGTCAATAATCAACAGTTTGTTTGGAATAGAACCTTGAGGACCAAAATATTTAGCCAGTTCCACTGTCAAACGATACATATCATTACCATTCCATCCTTCATAGTCTACGTCAACACCGTCCAATCCCGGTTCCAATACCTGATTGACAATCCATTTGGCATAAGCGGCCATCACTTCATCCGAAGGATTTGGAGATCCACCCATATCATATTCCACACCGTCAACAGTAAAGACATGACGATAGTGAGAAGCATCGGCATGCATCACAAAGCGAGTACCCAACTTTTCCTGTACATACTTCATGTCGCTATATGCTACCGGATGTGTTTCTGGAGTAGGAATACCCATCCACAAATTCACAATATCGATACTATCTGGAAGTCCCATTATACGTTCTCCCCATGAAGCCGGATCTTTACTACCTTCCACACCTTCAATCGGAGACCATGCTTCATAGTAAGCGAAACTCACTTCATGGTCACTCTGCTTGTAAGCACGGATATTCGCATAATACTGTTCATCGTATGTTTTCAACTTTTGTATTTCAAGCTTTTCCACTTCTGTATCGCAGCTGGAGAAAGCCACAAGCCCGATACCCAAAGCCAATATACTTGTAAGTTTAAGTTTCATAGTCGTTTGTTTTATTTAGAGTTATATTTTCGGTTAACGATCACGTTTGTCCCACCAAAGCTTAGTACCGCCATTGTCAGCACCACCTAAAGCAGCAATACCACTGGCTACACCTTCTGCATTGTTGATTTTCTCATCACGAGTATACGGCAAGCGACGTACCTGCAATTCAGTATCAATAGTTCCGTTACTTCCGTTTACTACTACAGGAATCAGTTCCGGATATCCGGTACGACGGTATTCGCTCCAGCCTTCCGGACCATCCGGATACAACGCAATCCATTTCTGAGTGATGATACGTTCCAGTTTGCCTTCGAAATCGTCAGCCTCATCCCATGCCGGGGTGACCTCTGTACTGAATGTATAGTTGTCGCTACCTACCTGATCTTCGTATGCCTCCGGAGTAGAAGTATCATCTGCCAGATAGTTGTCTGCAGAACCAGCTTCATTTTCTTCGAAAGAAACACGCACACCCTGTTCGTAGAAAGTTTTAGCATCACCACCCATGTTCCATCCTCTCAAGGCACCTTCTGCACGCAAGAAGAATGATTCAGCAGCAGTCATCCATACTACCGGAGTAGTACTGGCATCCATATTCAGATTAGAAACTTTTGTACCCTGGTAATTGGCCATGTTTGAAGTAGAGATACCGATACGTACTCCGTTATATCCACCATCTCCTGTCAGTGTAAAATATTTACTGATACGAGGGTCGTTCAATCCATCCATATAGGCTACAATAGAAGCACAAGGACGGCAGTCACCTGCATTAAAGTTGTAGGCAATTTCCTGCAACGGATGGTGGTAAGATAACAGACCATGATTTAACTCTGCACGATCGGCCTTTGTTTCAATCAATCCGTAAGGGCTGTTTACAGACAGTTCTGCCTGTTCCTGAGCCAGTTGAGGATTGGCGTAAGCTACACGCATAGCCAGACGCAAACGTAATGTATTGGCAAATTTTACCCATTGAGCCACACTGCCACCATAGATATAGTCGTAGTCGCTCATCAATTTTGCACTACTGTTACCACTCACATAGTTTCCTAAGATTTCGATTGCAGAGCCCAATTCTTCGAAGAATTTTTCATAAATCTTATCAAGCGGATCGTACTGATTGGATGCTCCATAATTTACATAAGGAATAGGGCCGAAAGTATCTGCAATACGGTGCATACCAGCAACTTTTACCACTGTTGCCAATGCATCGACTTCCTCTAATCCCTGTTCTGTAGCAATCTTATGAATATTCTGCCACGGAGCCATAATTCCGGTAAAAGCATAGTCGAAAGTAGCATTTACCCAACTTTCCTGAAAAATATACTGTCCATTGTGGGCAGTACTACCCAAAGTAGCAGCTATATATCCTGCATATTGGTCGTGAGACAATTGTTGCGCAATCTGATAGTCAGAGTCCATCATCTCACCATCTTTGATAATTACTACACGACGCAACATCTGAGAGAAAAACGCACCTGTTTTCAGGTTGTCCACTCCCATCATTTCTTCTGTAACTTCATTGGGATTCACATTGTCCATATAATCAATACATGATGTATTCATCAAAGCCAAAGACAATCCCAATAAAGAGAATTTTCTCCAAGATTTTATATTGTTAGAAATCATATGTTCTATAGTTTTAAGGTTGATTAGAATTGTACTTTCACAGAGAATCCCAGGTTACGCAAGCTTGGCGACATAAACATGTCGATTCCCTGGAAATAAGTTCCAGTACTTGCAGTCAATTCCGGATCGAAAGGTGCTTTTCTATACAGGAAGAACAAGTTCTTACCAATGAATGATACGTTCAGTCCCTGAATCCAACTTACATACTTGTTGATTGGAACATCATAGCCCAATGAAAGTTCACCCAAACGGACATTGGTTGCACTGTATACATACATAGAACCAATACCACCAGTATTACCGGCACCACCTACAGTAGTATAATATTTCTGTGCATCGATAGGACGACCGTTTACAATTGCTCCACCCATATCACGAGCATCTGCAGAAGCCTGAGATACACCGTATGAATCCATCACAGCCTGAGTCTGAGAAACCACTATACCACCTACACGTGCGCTCAACAAGAATCCAAGTGACAAACCTTTATAAGACAAAGTATTACCCCAGCTTAAATTATATTTAGGAGCACTGTTACCTGCTTTTATAAAGTTATCGTATTCAGGAACAACAACCTGATCTACCGGGTGTACATAAATAGCTCCGTGTTCGTCTGTACGCAATGTATTGACATAGATATCACCGATAGAACCACCTTCAGTCAGAATCATCTTGTACATACTTGTACCACCCATATCAATCCAGTTCAAAGAAGTCTTTTCGTGAGTGAACGGATCTTCGTAATCGCGAAGCAATTCTACCACTTTATTCTTGTTCAGAGAGTAGTTCAAATATGAGCTCCATCCAAAATCACCCCACTGATCATCGTAACGCAAAGAAACTTCAATACCTTTGTTATCAACACGACCACCGTTTACAACTTCCGATTTGTATCCTGTTGTAGAAGACAAAGTACGTTCAAAGAACTGGTTGTAAGTACGAGACTGATACAAAGTAGCATCCAATTTCAATTTGTTTTTAAAGAATACAAAGTTGAAACCAAGTTCCCATGATTTGGTACGTTCCGGTTTCAGGTTTGCATTCGGTCGGCGAGACTGGGTAACCGGAGTTCCATCTACCAAAGCATAAGTCGGAATAGCCAGGAATACGTCAGGAGAGTTACCTACTTCAGAGTATGAAACACGTGCCTTCATATACGGCATGATATCGGTACTGCATTTAAAGATATCGGTCAGGATACCAGACAAACCGACAGATGGATAGAAGAATGAATTGGTAGCTGTACCTTTAAAGGTAGAAGACCAGTCGTTACGGGCTGTTACATCCAAATAAGCCATTGACTTATATCCCAACTGTGCACTACCAAATACGGCACGTTTCTTAATGTTGTATCCATACTGGTTGGCAAGATTCTTTTCAGTTGTATCTACGTTACCGAAAGTAAACAAGTTGGCTACTGATTTCAGTTTACCACCAAAATAGTCAGACTGATACTTGTTATCTTCGAAGTTTGCACCGATGTTGGCAGTCAAGTTCAATGTATTATCAGCGAAATACTTATTGATATTTACCAACAATTCACCATAGACCTGCTTTCCTTCGATGTTACTCTTAGAATAGAAACCATATTTAGAGGCAAACAACGTATTGGTACCCGCATCGTACATACGTTCGTGAGTTTCATTGTTGCGGTCCATTTTTACACGAGCGCTTACGTTAATCCACTTAGCAAAATCGTACTTCAATGATGCAGTAGCCATATAACGATGCTTGTTATTAGGCATTGTGATATGTTCGGTAATCCAGTACGGGTTCTGCAAAGACAGACCGTCACTGTATGGCCAGTACTGAGTCAGCAAGTTACGTTCTACATCATAGCGCTGATAAGCCTGAATCTTAGAAAAATCATCACCTGCAGGGAACAGATAAAGCGGAACCAACGGGTTGAAGTACAAACCTTGAGCGGTCATGTTCTGTTCCTTGATTTCACTCATCATAAAGCTCAAATCAAGAGTCAATTTGTCTTTCAGCATCTTGCTTACGTTACGAACAGTTGCATTGTAACGTTCATAATCGTTATTATGAATAATACCGTTGGCATTTGTTGTACCCAAAGAAACATAAGTCTGGTTCTTTGCAGTACCGGTAGACAAGCTGGCAGAGTTTGTTACATTGACACCAGTCTGGAAGAAATCACTCGGATCATAACTGCTCGGAGTTTTCAGTTTTGTTCCCCAGCTATAGAAACTGCCAGTTTCGCTCTGTCCGTATGTGTTCTGGAATTCCGGGAGAACCAAAGGAGAAGAGAAGGTAGTATTGTTAGAAATAGTTACTGATGTACGTCCTTCTTTACCCTTCTTGGTAGTTACCATTACTACACCGTTTGCGGCAGCACTACCATAAAGAGCAGCAGCCGAAGGTCCGCTCAATACAGAGATTGATTCGATATCTTCCGGGTTGATACCAGAGATAGGGTCTCCGGAAAGTCCGGCTCCTTCGTAAGCATCCGAAGGCTGGCCGTTAGCCGCAGACATATCCAACATTGGAATACCGTCGACTACATACAATGCGTTGTTGTTACCATTCAAAGACTTGGCACCACGCATTACCACACGTGAAGAACCACCTACACCCGAAGAAGAAGAGTTAATGGTTACACCGGCAATCTTACCGTTCAAGTTGTTTACGAAGTTGGCATCTGCGATACGGGTAATTTCGCTGTTATCTACCTGCTGTACGTTGTAAGACAAAGATTTTGCTTCTTTCTTGATACCCAATGCTGTTACAACGACTTCATCCAGCACCTCTGTATCTTCTTTCATGCGGATAGCCAAAGAAGGTTTGTCCACAGTAATATTCTGGGTAGCATAACCGATGTAAGAAACTACAAGTACATCACCTTTGCGTGCATCCAATGCAAAATCACCATCAATACCTGTAATGGTTCCGGTAGTAGTACCTTTAATCTGAATTGCTACACCAATCAAAGGATCACCGTTTGCATCTACAACAGTACCAGATACTTTCTGAAGTTTTGCGTTTGAGTTCTGTGCTTTTTCTACAATCAGAATATACTGACCGTTAATCTGATAAGTATAGTTTGTTCCTTTCAGAATAGTTTCCAATGCCTGTTCCAAGGCTACATTCTGCAAGCTCAAATTGGCTTTCTCTTTTCCCTTCAACTGAGAATTGTTGTAACCTACAGACATTCCAGTCTGTTTTCCTACTTGTTTCAAGGCTTCTATTACAGAAATATTCTGCTTCTGAATAGTAATTTTTTTGTCCTGCTGCGCAAAAGTAGCACCCGGAGTAAGAAGCAAACATAAAAATAATGAAAGAACCTTATTTTTTGCCTGCTTATTCATTATATTTTGTATTTTTGTTGGCATTTCTTAAGTATTAGTTAATTGATTATTACTTCATTTTACCGTTGCATAGCGTAGAAATAAGTAAACGCTAATTCTTTAAGAATGTAGATTTCATATCCGGGAAGAATTGGGGCCTCTTCCCGGATACTTTTTATCATAGGCGTGTTTTTCTTGTTTTTAAAGGTTAATATTTAAGTCATCTCTTTTTTTGTATCAAATAACACTTGTTCTCCTTTATCTGATATTCCATATCTCCCACAACCCGTGTTATAATATCCATTACCTGAGGTAAAGTTGTCTTGGCCGGGAAACGGAATGTATACCGGTCTTTCTTCAAGCTGTGAAGACTATATACAAAGGTATATGGGTATTTGTGTTCCAGACGGGTGATAATGTCTTCCAATGACATTTCGCTGAAAATCAATTCTCCCCGTTGCCATGCAGTTACGTCTTCCATATCCGGACAATGTACCTGATGTTCTTTGGTGCTACGGTTGAAAACAAGTTGTTCATGGGGTTTCAGAATAACCTGCGACTGCAAATTATTAAAATCGACCTGTACACTTCCCGACAGCAAGGTAGCAGTCAGGCAATCATCATCGGCATATGCCTCTACATTAAACTCTGTTCCCAATGCTGTGACCTGAAAACCGTTCGACTTGACAATAAACGGATGTTCTTTGTCCGGTTTTACTTTGAAGTCTGCCTCCCCTATCAAATACACACTTCTTGTGTCTCCTTTAAACTGGGCCGGATACAGCAAGGTAGTCTTTGAGTTCAGAATAACCTCAGTGCCATCGGGCAAGGTCACCTGACGCAAATCAGCTACCGGAGTGTAGTTTTCTATCAGATCTACATCTTCTATCCGACTAAAATAAATCATCAAGGTGATAGACACGGTTGATACGGCAAAAAAGAAAACTGCAGCAGCCTGCCAAATCCAGGAAGGAAGGAGCTTCTTACGGCGAGTCTCCGTTTGAAACCCTATATTTTGCTTCATCTTTTTCAGCGAATCGTTCATGTTTGCAGGAGCACTCTCCATGCCGGCTTTTTCCCATAACATATGTAAAGCCTGCTCTTTTTCCTCTGCATGCTCTTCGTCCGCAAACCACTTCCAAACCTCTTTCTTGGTCTGTTCCGAATAGTCATTCCGGACAAAGGTCTCTACAATTCGTCTTATACAATTTTTCATTTAAACAGTTATTTTAAGTGCTTTTCACTTATAAGACGAATAACCGAGACCAACTACTTAAATAAACTCAAGAAAAAATATAAAAAAATTGCTTTTTTCAATTCTGCAAGAACTAAATAGATTTGATGTTCCACCGTACGGACCGATAAATCAAGGCGTTCCGCTATTTCTTTATTCGACAAATGCATAAAACGGCTCATCTTAAAAATCTGCACCCGCTTCTCCGGCAAATGCTCCAAAGTAAGGCGTACCAGCAACTGGATGTCCTTATAATACATTTGTTCAAGGACATAGTTTTCTCCCATCAGTTCGGAAAGCAAAGTTTCGGGGACTACTATATTCAGATATTCCCGCTCCACACTGATATGTTTAAAACGGTCCAGAATCAGATTCTTCGTCATGGAATAAATATAGCTGTCTGCCTCCTCTTTCCCCTGCCATATTTCCGGCTGCATCCACAGTTTCAGAAAGATATCTTGGGATACATCTTCTGCATCCTCTTCAGACTTCAACAGCATTTTAGCAAAATTCTTCACTTTCGGAAAGTTACGAATAAAAAAAGACTGAAATTCCTTTTCCATGTCTTTCTGCTTGCCTAATACTATTCCTTGAAAATTATCCATTCTAAAACAACTATAGAAAATTTACTCCCGTTACACATCATATAACATTTCTGTTATCTTTCCGCGCTTAAATATAAAACAGGATAAGGTTTACCGAAATCATCTTCCTCGCCCCGTCCCACAATCCGGAATCCTTTATGTAAATAAAAAGCCAAAGCTTCCCGGTTTTGTTCGTTTACATCTACACGATATATATTTTTCTCGCGTACCGCATAATCAATCAAAATGCTGCCATATCCTTTGTGGAGTTCGTCGGGGTGTACAAAAAGCATTTCAATCTTTTCATCAGACAGTCCCATAAAAGCAATGGCATTGCCCAATCTATTATATATAATGTATAAAGAAAGAATCGGGAAATAATGATTCATTATCTCTGACTTATAGAACAGAATATCACCTTCATTCAAAAAACGGTGAGTATGCCGTACGGCAACTTCCCAAAGCCTCAACAATTCGTCATAGTTTTCAGCATTTCCCTGAAGGACCAAGGACTTTTGCATCACAAAATTATCAAGTCTTATTCCCAATACATCTACCTCTTGAGTACACAGTACATGGAATCCCCGTTTCTCAAAAAACCGGCGAGCCGGAAGACTTACTTCGGCATCCAACATAATAGACTTACATTCTACGACAAATTTTTCGGCTGTATACAGCAAAAGGCTTCCCACTCCTCTACACTGGTGTAAAGGGTCAACAAACAAGTCATGCAGATAACCATTAGAATCTACCGAAATGAAGCCTACGATTTCGTCCGACAAAATATGTCTGGCTGCTATAAAATGCAAGCCGGATTCCAAAAGAGATTCCCAGTGTTGTAAATCGGCTCTCTCTACCCATGCATCAATTTGATCCGGCGTATAATATCCGGCACAAGTCATACGTACAGCATCTTCAAATACCCGATAAAGGGATTCAGCAGTCATCGAAACGGTTAAAATATACTCTTCCATAAATATGTCTATTATGTTATACAAAGATAAAATTTTTGAAAATACGAACCTACCGGCAACATAAAATTCAAGTATTTTCAATATAAAAACGACAAAAAATCTATACTTTGGAAAACTTTATTCAAAAAAATTTTATCCAATCCACTCTATATGAAAGTGAAACAGCACTTTATTAGAGTAAATAAATATACCTTTGCCAAAACAAATATACCTGAGTTCGGGATAAGTTTAGAATAAGGCCAGTTGTTTTGAGTCCTCAATATAGTATCCTTGCAATGCATCCG
>PPYF01272864.1_pt1 | contig 13734 bp, 10 predicted proteins | sample 1559871 | NCBI WGS metagenome assembly PPYF01 (sample SAMN08240021, study PRJNA423297) | Human gut metagenome, whole genome shotgun sequencing project. | reverse complement strand
TCTGTGCCTCGGCCAGGCTGGCGTTGGCCTGGTCAATGGCAGCCTGCGCATCGATGAGCTTCTGCGCGTTCGACAGCGCGGCCTCGGCGGCGGCAGCGGCTTCATCAGTGACGCCGCTTGCCAGCAGGGCGGGCTTTTCGGGCAGGGTCTGCTCGCTGCCGTCGGCAGCGGTCAGGCGCAGGGCCTGGCCGTAGTAGCCGCCCCAGATCGCGATAAAGCTCTTGCCCGGGGCCACGGTCAGCGGCGTGCCGTCGGCGGCGGTCAGGCTGAACGGCCCGGTGGCGTCCTCCTTGCTCCAGGAGATCTGCTCCCACGCGCCGCCGTGCAGGTAGAGGCCGGTGCCGCCGGTCATGTCGTACTGGCGGGTGTAGCCGTCATCCTTGATGCCGCTGGACGCATACAGCACAAACACGTTGGTGAACGCCGCCTGCTGGCCGTTGTCGGCGTCGGTCATCGGGCTTCCATCGGCGTTCAGCTTCTCGTACAGGCCGGTGCCGGTGTTGTAGTTCAGCTGCTCGCTGTCGGATTTCGAGAACGTCACGGTCAGGCTCATGCCGCTGCGGTTCTCGGGGGCAACCTCCTCCCGCGTGCCAAAGCGGAACAGCGGGGTGTTGCTGCCCTCCAGCGCCGTGCCGTAGCTGGCCGCACCGCTGCGGATCAGCTCGCCGGTGGTGTACCAGCAGTTTTCCTCGCGGTAGCCTGCGTCCTGACGGCCCTGGTCAAAGGCAAACGCCGTCTTGCCGACGTGGTAGCCGTCCAGATCCTGATACGCCAGCGTGTTGAGCAGGTTTGCCGCGTAGACGTTCTTGTCAATCGAGACCGGCATCGCGTTCAGCGGCAGCGCGGCCTGCAAAAACAGGTCGCGGCCCGGGCCGACCGGCCCCACCTTACTGATGCGGTCCACGTCGGCAAACAGCGCCATCAGACCCGCGGTGTTGCCTTCGGTCACGCCCTCGATCAGCACATCGGCGGACGCAATGCCCCACTGGGGCTGTGCGCCGTCCAGCGTGCGCAGCATCACGGCCACGGGGCGCTTGCCGGTGTAGTCGGCGTCGTCCAACCCGGTCAGCGGGTTGCCTGCCGGGGCCGGAACGGGGGTCGGCTCTGCCGTAGCTGCGGGGGAAGGCGTGGCCGCCTGCTCCGGCGTGGCCGCTGCCTGCTGCCCGCTGCAGCCCCCCAGAAGCAGTGCCGCCAGCAGCGCCGCAGCACTGCCCAATGCCTGCCATTTTTTCATAGTGTACCTCTCTCATAAAAACAACGCGGCCCGCCGGGCGAGCCGCGTTGTTGATGGATGCTTAACCTTGGCTGCCCTCAGCGTTCTCCGTGTTTTCCTGCTGATCGGGAGCCTGCTCTGATGCGGGAGCCGACTCCTCGGCGGGGGCCTGCTCCTCGGCAGGGGCCTGTTCCTCGGCAGGGGCCTGTTCCTCGGCGGGGGCCTCGGTGGTCTCAGCCTCGCCGCTGCCGGTGGCGGCTGCGGTCAGGTCGTCGGTGGAGGAGCCGAGGGTCTCACCGGCCTTGGCGTCGTCCTCGACGTAGCTCTTCTCGTAGGTCTGGGTCGTGGCGGTGGACAGGTTGACGCCGTCCAGCGTGCTGTGGACAAAGTTCCCGGCAAAATCGACGTCGGTCACGGCCACATAGCTCTTGCCGATGTTGACCTCCAGCGGGGTGTCGCTGCAGGTGCCGTCCTCGTTCAGGTAGTACAGGCGCAGGGCCTCCAGCGGGGTGCCCTTCTGCCAGTAGATCTTCTCGCACTTGCCGCCGTAGCAGTAGTAGCCGATGCCGCCCCATGCGTACTCAACGTACTGCAGGTCCGTTTTCTCATGGCCGGGGTAGGTGTGGATGTCGGTGTACAGGACGATGACATTGGGGAAGGTCAGCACCTTGTTGTCGGCGGCCTCGTCCACGGTATCGCGCCACTGGCCGTCGGAGTAGTTCTGCTGCATCTTGTACTCGTTGGTGGACTCGTCGTAGATGAAGCGGGTCTTGTAGGACTGGCTGTGCTCGATCTCGATATACTGGCCGTCGGAGACGACGGGGCCGTACTTATCGCTGTAGGCGCTGTCCAGGCTGTTGGACAGGTCGCGGGTCGTGCCCAGGCGGTAATCCACAAAGTTAAAGAAGGTGGAGTTGTAGGTGCGGTTCATGTCCACGTTCTGGCTGTTGATATAGTTTGCGATGTTGTCGGCGTTGGTGTACATCGTGTGCTCCAGCCTCAGAGTACCGGCGTTGTAGCTCTGGCCGGCCCAGTTGACGCGGCCATAATCGCGGTAGCCGTTGGCACCGTCGTTGTTGTTCAGCTTGCCGTAGTCGTAGTCGATGGCGTACTGCTGCATGACGACGGACTGGCCCTCATGGACATAGAGCGCCTGCCAGGGCAGGATCAGGCGGAAGAACTGGTCGCGGCCCGAGCGGACGGGGCCGACCTCGCCGACGGTCTTATAATCGGTAAAGACAGGCATGAAACGGGTGATGCCGCCCTCGACCTTGATCTCAAACAGGATGTCGGCCTTGGACAGACCGCGCTGGGGGCGGGCCGCCACGATGTTGTTGATCATCACGGCGGTGATGCGCTGGCCCTCGGGGTAGTCAGCACCCTTCGGCTCACCGGTCAGGACGTTGGCCTCATAGGGGGGCAGCTCGGTGGGAGCGGGGGTCGCCTCCACAGTCGCGGGTGTGCTTTCCGCGGTGGAGGTCGAGATGGTATCGCCGCTCTTTTTGCAGGCCGCCAGCAGCACTGTCAGGGAGAGCAGCGCTGCGATCACAAGCAGAACACGTTTCATTCCATTGCTCCTTTTCAGGTTTTCCTGTTGTAGTAAATATACTACCATTGTAGTCGTTTCAAGGGCGTTTGTAAAGGTGGGGGCGGAGATTTTACAAATACAAATTTTTGCCTCCCCCACGGGGGAAAGTTTCCTTATTTTCGCGTCTTGAGCCAGTACTCCCCCATACTGCTGCCGGGCTTGCCGGTGCATTCGTCGTGCAGGTAGTCGGCAAGGCCCGCGGCGGCGGGGTCCCAGGCAAGAGCCTGGGCTTCGGTTTCAAACTCGACCTCGGCGTACCAGAAGGCCGTGGGCAGGTCGGGGTCCACGCAGTTGACCTCGAGCGTCAGCCCGCCGGGCAGCCGATAGCCGCGGCGCTCCTTGCGGATAAGGGGCTTACCTATTAAATGCTCGAGCTTTGCGAACAGCTCGGCGTCGATTTCGGTCTCGATCTCCTCGCGGCTCAGGGTGCCCGCCCCTTTAAAGCAGAGCACCAGCGCCGTGTGCCCGCCCTGCAGGGCCTCGCGCCGGATGCGCACCGTGGGGCGCACGCTGACGTAGCCCTGATCCATCTGATAGTCCGAGGTCTGGGTCAGCCCCTCCGGCCAGCCCGTGACCATCCATTTGCCCTGTAGGGGCCGGACATGTCCGGCCCTCAACCTATCCGTTATCGCTGCAATGCCGTACAGCAGCGGGCCGGGCATGCCCGGCCCCTACGGCGCTGCGCCGCAGTCGTTGCGCCTGCGGCCATCCGACCTGCTCTTAGTATACCACATTCCGTCTCTCGCGCACAGTTCACAGTATTGCCGTATTTCAACCAAAAAATCGTTGCTTCTTTCGTCAGATTGCCAGTTGCATTTTGTCCGCTTACCCCGTATAATAGAGGCATAACAGCAAGGGCGCTGCGAATGTGTTTTCGCAGCGTCCTTTTTCTGTAAATAGAGGAAATAAAGGAGTAAGAAGTATGGCAGCAACCGTTATGGAACTTTACGGCAGCAAAGTCTTCAACGAGCATGAGATGCGCGAGCGTCTGCCCAGCTCGACCTACAAGAGCCTCAAGGCGACGATTGAGAAGGGCCAGCCGCTGGACCTTGAGGTCGCCAATGTCGTGGCCAGCGTCATGAAGCGCTGGGCCATTGAGCAGGGCGCCACCCACTACACCCACTGGTTCCAGCCTCTGACCGGCATCACCAGTGAGAAGCATGACGGCTTTGTCAGCCCCCAGCCGGACGGCACCGCCATCATGGAGTTTTCCGGCAAGGAGCTCATCAAGGGTGAGCCGGACGCCTCCTCCTTCCCCTCCGGCGGCCTGCGCGCCACCGCCGAGGCCCGCGGCTACACCGCCTGGGACCCCACCAGCTACGCTTTCGTGAAGGACGATACGCTGTGCATCCCCACTGCGTTCTGCTCCTACACCGGCGAGGCACTGGACAAAAAGACCCCGCTGCTGCGCTCGATGCAGGCCATCTCCGACCAGGCCTGCAAGGTGCTGAAGCTGTTCGGCAAGGACGTAGACCGCGTCGCGACCACCGTCGGCCCCGAGCAGGAGTACTTCCTTATTAAGAAGGAGGACTACCAGAAGCGCCTGGACCTGGTGCTGTGCGGCCGCACGCTGTTCGGCTCTGCCCCGTCCAAGGGCCAGGAGCTGGAGGAGCACTACTTCGGCACGATCCGCCCCATCGTCTCCGGCTTTATGAAGGAGCTGGACGAGGAGCTGTGGAAGCTGGGCATTCCCGCCAAGACCAAGCACAACGAGGTCGCCCCCTGTCAGCATGAGCTGGCCCCCATCTACGACACCACCAACGTCGCCATCGACCACAACCTGCTGACGATGGAGATGATGAGGAAGATTGCCGACAAGCACGGTCTGGTCTGCCTGCAGCATGAGAAGCCGTTCGAGGGCGTCAACGGCAGCGGCAAGCACAACAACTGGTCCATCAGCACCAAGCACGAGAACCTGCTGGACCCCGGCGACACCCCGATGGAGAACCTGCAGTTCATGGTGTTCCTGTCCGCGGTCATCGAGGCCGTTGACGATTACGCCGACCTGCTGCGCACCTCCGTCGCCACCCCGGGCAACGATCACCGTCTGGGTGCCAACGAGGCACCCCCGGCCATCATTTCCATCTTCGTCGGTGAGGAGCTGGAGGCCGTTATTGATGCCATCTGCACCGATTCCCCCTATGCCGGCCCCGTCAAGATGAAGATGGACCTGGGCGTTGATGTCCTGCCCAAGTTCAGCAAGGACACCACGGACCGCAACCGTACCTCTCCGTTCGCCTTCACCGGCAACAAGTTTGAGTTCCGTATGCCCGGTTCCGCCGAGAACCTGTCCGACGCGAACACGATCCTGAACACCGCCGTCGCCAAGAGCCTGAAGGAGTTCGTGGCCGAGACCGCCGGTGCCGCCGACTTTGAGTGCGCGGCTGCCGCCTGGGTCAAAAAGACGCTGAACGAGCACCGCCGCGTGATCTTCAACGGCAACGGCTACAGCGAGGCATGGGAGGTCGAGGCCGAGCGCCGCGGCCTGCCGAACCGCAAGTGCACCCCCGACGCGATGATCGCGCTGAAGGACGAGAAGAACATTGCCCTGATGGAGGAGTTCGGCGTCCTGACCAAGACCGAGATGCTGAGCCGCTACGAGGTCGAGATGGAGCACTACTCCAAGATCCTCAACATCGAGGCCCGCACGATGCTCAAGATCGCCAACAAGCAGCTGATCCCCGCCGCCACCGCCTACATGGGCGAGGTCGCCGGCGCAGCCGCCGCCAAGACCGCCGCTGTGGAGGGCATCTCCACCAAGGCCGAGACGAAGGTCCTGACCGCCCTGAGCAAGTACACCGACGAGATGTCCGACGCCACCGACGCCCTGCAGGCCGCTACCGACAAGGTCAGCGCCATGGACGACGAGGCCGCCAAGGCACACGCCTTCCACGACGAGGTCATCCCCGCGATGGATGCCCTGCGTGCCGCCGCCGACGAGGCCGAGAGCATCGTCGATGAGGATTACTGGCCCCTGCCCTGCTACAGCCGCATGCTGTTCTATACCGAGTGATTTTCTCCCGCGCTTTTTGTAGGGGCGGATTCCGTATCCGCCCGCAAGGGGCTGCCGGTTGACGGGCGCATATAGAATGTGCCCCTACGGGATGGGTTGTTTCCCCGCAAGCAGCAGCCCGCCCACATCACGCTATGCGCGTGTCGAAGCGCAACCGCCGGAGGCGGCTCTTAGCGCGGAGACTGAAGCTGCCGCCCGCAGGCGGCTGATGAGGGGCAGCCTCGCCATACGACCCGTTCACGGTCTGCCGCGGGCACACCCGCCCCTCATCCGTCGCTTCGCGCCACCTTCCCCCGCAGGGGAAGGCTTTTACAGGAGGTTCCTATGAAACGCACCGCACAGGACATTCTCAATTTTGTTGAGGACAACGATGTTAAGTTCGCAAAATTGACATTCTGCGATATTTTCGGCAACCAGAAAAACGTTTCGCTTTTTGCCAGTGAGCTGCCCCGCGCCTTTGCCGAGGGTGTCAGCTTCGACGGGTCGTCCATCGCCGGGTTCATGAACGTCGAGGAGAGCGACCTTGTGCTCTGGCCGGACCCGGACACCGCCACCGTGCTGCCGTGGCGCCCCACCGAGGGCCGCGTCATCCGCATGTACTGCGACATCACCCTGCCCAACGGCAAGCCGTTTGAGGGCAACTGCCGCGGCTACCTGCAATCCGTCATCAAGCGTGCCCGCGCTATGGGCCTTGTCTGCAACGTCGGCTGCGAGTGCGAGTTCTACCTGTTCGAGACCGACGAGCACGGCAGCCCGACCCGCATTCCGCTGGACATAGGCGGCTATTTTGACATCCCGCCGCTGGACAAGGGCGAGAACATCCGCCGGGAGATCTGCTTTGCCATTGAGGAAATGGGCCTGCACCCCGAGCACAGCCACCACGAGAGCGGCCACGGCCAGAACGAGGTCTGCTTCCGCTACACGACAGCGCTGAAATCCGCCGACAATCTGAACACCTTCAAGAGCACCGTCAAGGCCATTGCGGCCCGCAACGGTCTGTTTGCCAGCTTCATGCCCAAGCCTTTGGCCAACCAGCCGGGCAGCGGTCTGCATGTCAATGTCTCGCTGCTGCGGGACGGCAAGAACCTGTTTGACGGTGCCTTTACGCCCGACAGCGAGGCCGGACATTTTGTGGCGGGCATCCTGGCCCACGCGCGGGAGCTGACGGCGTTCTGCAACCCTGTGCCCAACTCCTACGCGCGCCTGGGCGCAAACGAGGCCCCGCTGTACGTGAGCTGGAGCCGCCAGAACCGCAGCCAGCTCGTGCGTCTGCCCAGCGCCCACGGCGAGTACTGCCGCGTTGAGCTGCGCGGGCCCGACCCCGCGGGCAACCCGTATCTGGTCATCGGCCTGATCCTGGCCGCCGGTCTCGACGGCATCGAGCACAGCCTGCCCCTGCCCGAGGCCGTGAACCGCAACCTGTTCCATCCCAGCGCCGCGGCGGGTCTGGACAGCCTGCCCCGCACCCTGCGCGAGGCCATCACCGTGGCCGGGCAGAGCGAGTTTATCAGCCGCGAGCTGCCCGTTGCCCTGATGAACAAGTACTTTGAGTACCAGACCCAGCTCTGCCACGACGCCGAGGGTGCCCCCGACACCGAGAGCTGGGAAAGAGCGCACAGTTTCCTGATCATTTGATTTTACGGGAGTACGTAGGGCGGCCTGCCCTCAGGCCGCCGTGCCCGTGTGCCCGGAGAGAAAACTTTTCCGTGCGGCACACGCCCACGGCGGGGTGGGGGCACCCCGCCCTACGGCCTGTCCGAAAGCTTCATCGTAAATTATCAGGAAGGGAGGGCAGCCTATGGCAAAAGCCCTGATCGTTTCGGCGGGGAATAACGCCAATGAATATCTGGCGCGGCATATCGGAGAGCTGGGCTATACCCGCCCCACGATTGTCGCCAGCGGCGGCGAAGCGCGCCGCCGCATGGATACCAACGACTTTGAGGTCGTCATCATCAACACGCCCCTGCCCGATGAGTTCGGCCACGAGCTGGGCACCGACGCCGTGGAAAAGACCGACGCAGGCGTCATCCTTCTGGCCAAGACCGGCACCGCGGAGCAGATCGCGGATAAACTGCAGGATTTCGGCGTGCTTGTGCTGGCCAAGCCGTTCACCGGCGCACAGTTCCGGCAGGCCGTGCAGATCGCGGCCAGCAGCTACAAGCGCCTGGCCGTGCTGCGGGCCGAGAACGCAAAGCTGCTGGACAAAATCGCCCAGCTGCGGCTGGTGGACCGCGCAAAGTGCTATTTGATTGAGAAAAAAGGCTACACCGAGACCGACGCCCACCGCCTGATCGAAAAGCGCGCCATGGACACCCGCATGAGCCGCGGCGAGGTCGCGCAGGAGATTTTGGAGGATGAGGAGGAGGAATAAGCAAGGTTGCCTTCCCCCGCGGGGGAAGGTGGCCGAGGCCCCGCCCGCAGTCTCCGCGCTAAGAGCCGCCTCCGGCGGTTGCGCTTCGACACGCGCCTGCGGGCGCAGCCCCGAGGGGGAAGCCTTAGAGACGCAAAAAGAGGACGCTTTCGCGTCCTCTTTTTTACATATACCCATATTTCCGGCGTCCCCACACAATAAACCCAGCCGTGCATACCAGCGCCATGGCCTCGGCGGCAACTACCGCAAGCCAGATGCCGTCCACGCCGATGATAAGCGGCAGGGTCAGGATGGACACGACCTGGAACAGCAGCGTGCGCAGGAAGGAGATAGTCGCCGACACTTTACCGTTGTTCAGCGCCGTGAAGAACGCCGAGCCGAAGATGTTGAAGCCGGACAGGATAAAACTGATGCAGTACAGCTTCATGCCGTGGGTCGTCAGCGCCAGCAGCCCCGCATCGTAGCCGACGAAGATTTTGGCCAGCGGCTCGGCTGGGCGCTGTGCCCTGAGAATAGCCGATGAACACCGCCGCGAACACAAAGCCCACATACATAAGCACGCCGTAGGCCGCAACGCCGTCCGCGCCGAACAGCTTGAGCAGCTGCATATTGTACAGCGCACCGACCAGCGACATCGAGATATTCGTCATCAGCTCGCTGATGCCGTTGGTGCAGGCTTTGAACAGCTCCCGCAGGCTGAACAGCGGCTTTGTGAAATACAGGCGGCAGCCGGGACGGCGCTTAGCAAAGTAGAAAATGGGCGCCACACCGCCGACCATCTGGCTGATGACCGTCGCCGACGCCGCACCGGCCAGCCCAAGACCCGCCACGCCGACGAGCACGGAGTCCAGCACCATGTTGGTCACGCCCGCCGCCACCGTGAAGAACAGGCCCAGCTTGGGCTTTTCCGCGGCAATAAAGAAGCTCTGGAACAGGTATTGCAGCATGAACGCCGTTTGGAATGTCAGCAAAATGCGGCCATACAACAGACAGCTGGGCAGCAGCTCGGGCGTTGCGCCCAGCAGCAGCGCCACGGGCCGCAGCAGTGCCAGGCCGATGACGCTGAAAATCGCGCCGATGCCCACAGTCGCAACGGCCAGCATACTGAACAGCCGGTTTGCGCGCTTCTCATCGCCCATGCCCAGCGTCATGGCGACCAGCGCACTGCCGCCCGTGCCGATCATAAAGCCGAGGCAGCCCAGCATCTGGATATAGGGGTAAATGAGGTTCAACGCCGTGAACGCCGTTTTGCCCGCGCAGTTCGAGACAAAGAAGCCGTCCACAATCGTGTAGATCGACGTGAAGATCATCATGATAATGGGCGACGCCGTGAATTTCAGCAGCCGCCCCGTGGTAAAGTGGTCGGACAGCTGGATCTGGTTTGATTTTGACATAAATGCTCCTGTTTTTGCGCGTTTTCAAAGGCTTCCCCCTCGGGGGAAGCTGTCGCCGAAGGCGACTGATGAGGGCAAAGTTTGCCGTTATATCTCTTTAGCGGGAAATTCCGGCAGGTTCACCCTCATCCGGCCTCGGGCGGGGCCTCGGCCACCTTCCCCCTCAGGGGAAGGCGCTTATCGTTTCAAACTCCCGCTGCAGGCATTCCAGATGCCGCTGCGCCAGACGGTGCATTTCCTCGGCGCTTGCAAGGCCAAAGGCGCGGATGGCCTTTTCCTCGGCGGCGATGACCGGCACGACGGTGCGCTCGGCCAGCGCACGGCCCTCGACGGTCAGGGTCACGATCTTTCCGCTGTGGGCTCCTTTTCCCGGGCAAAGCGCCAGCAGGCCCTTTTTGACCATGGCCGCCACGGCGGAGTTCAGCGTCTGCTTGGGGATGCCCCAGTCCGCCGCAATGCGGTTCTGGGTCAGCGGCTCGCACGACGTCACCAGCGCATACAGCGTCCAGAACGCTGCGTCCGACAGGCCGCACCGCTGCGCCGCCGCATGGTACAGGGCGTTGCACTCATTGAACTGGCGGTTCGTTTTGTCCAGCAGGGCGCGGGCCTGGGATTCCTTTTCTTCCATTCTCTTTCCTCTTTAAAATCCGATTTCGGATTCCAGTATAGTCCGAAACCGGATTTATGTCAAGTGTCGAATTTTGATGCTGCTTTTTGTGCAGCTTTCACATTGTCTGCACCCGCCGCGGATATTATAATGAAAGAAAAGCAAAGGAGGCTTTCCTCATGTACCAAGCCGCACAAAACCGCTATCAGGTCATCCCCTACCGCCGCTGCGGGGCCAGCGGCCTTATGCTGCCCGCAGTCTCGCTGGGGCTGTGGCATAATTTCGGTGACACCGCCCCGTATGAGAATATGCGCGCGCTCTGCCGCACGGCGTTTGACCACGGCATCACCCACTTTGACCTTGCCAACAACTACGGCCCCGAGCCGGGTGCTGCCGAGCGGAATTTTGGTAAAATTCTGCGGGACGACCTCGGCGTCTACCGCGACGAGCTGATCATCTCCACCAAGGCCGGTTACCTGATGTGGGACGGCCCCTACGGCGACTGGGGCAGCCGCAAGTACCTGCTGGCCAGCCTGGACCGGAGCCTGCAGCGCATGGGGCTGGACTATGTGGATATTTTCTACCACCACCGCATGGACCCCAACACCCCGCTGGAGGAGACGATGGGCGCACTGGCGCAGGCCGTGCGCAGCGGCAAGGCGCTGTACGCCGGTCTGTCCAACTACGACGGCCCGACGCTGGAAAAGGCCGCGGCCATTCTGGACGAGCTGCATGTACCGTTTGTCATCAACCAGAACCGGTATTCGATCTTTGACCGCACGATTGAGCACAACGGGTTAAAGGATACCGCCGCGAAGCTGCACAAGGGCATCATCACCTTCAGCCCGCTGGCGCAGGGGCTTTTGACGGACCGCTATCTGCACGGCATCCCCGCCGACAGCCGCGTCCACACCGACGGGCGGTTCTTGAAGGAGAAGGACATCACGCCGGAGCGCCTTGCGCAGATCAGCGCCCTGAACGACCTTGCCCGGCAGCGCGGTCAGACCCTGGCCGAGATGGCCCTTGCCTGGCTGCTGCACCACGACGAGGTCACAACGGTTCTGATCGGTGCCTCCAAAACGCAGCAGATTCTGGACAACATCAAGGCCGTGGAGCACACGACGTTCACGCCCGACGAGTTGGCCGTGATCGACAGGATCAGCAAGTAAACTCTATTTACGCACAATAAACCGCCGCCCGCCGGGGAAGTTTTCCACGGCGGGCGGCGGTTGTTGTTGAAAGATGGGTTTGCGGGATGTACGCCCGTGGTTCGCCACTGTAGGGGGCGGCAGCGATTTCCCGTAGGGGCGGATTCTATATCCGCCCGGGGTGGTTCCCGCAGACGGGCGCTTTCGTCAGGCCGCGGGCCGGGCATGCCCGGCCCCTACAGGGTTGCAATAGTCCCGGGAGGGATGACCTTTTTGCGGGCGTCTGCCATAGCGGGAAAGTTCGCGGTTCGCCACTCTACATACAAACCGCAAAAAGGGCGGCAGCATTTCCCGTAGGGGCGGATTCTATATCCGCCCGGGGTGGTTCCCGCAGACAGGCGCTTTCCGTCAGGCCGCGGGCCGGGCATGCCCGGCCCCTACAGGGTTGCAATAGTCCCGGGAGGGATGACCTTTTTGCGGGCTATGCGTAGGGCGGCCTGCCCACAGGCCGCCGCGGACGTCTGCCATAGCGGGAAAGTTCGCGGTTCGCCGCCCTACATACAAACCGCAAAAGGGGCGGCAGCGGTTTCCCGTGGCCGTGATGCTGCATTTTTTTTGCGCGAAGCACAAAAAATCCCCCACCGTCCGGAGCAGAGAACGATGGGGGCAAAACGCAATAAGCAGACCGCTAAAAAGGCGCAGAGCAAAACGCCAAAACGGAGGCGCAGCCTGTTATTGGCAGGAACCGCACCGGAGAGGCAAACAGCCGGTTGACGGTTCGAGGTTGGTTATGGTTAGTAGACGCTAACCACGCATATACTTTACCATATTGCAGCAGTGATGTCAAGCATTTTCCCAAAATAATCCCCAGTATTTTCGTAGAAATTACTTTGCGGTGCTGTCCTTGGGTGCATCGGGATAATCGCGCACATGCAAAAGCTGCTCCGCGGTTTCGACCTCCTCCGCCGTGGGTACGCGCACGCCGTCCAGCGGGTACGGGATACCAAGGTTCTGCCACTTGAACAGTCCCAGCGTGTGGTAGGGCAGAATTTCTACGCGGCGCACGGTGGGCAGCGTTTTAATAAAGGCATCCAGCTGCCGCAGGCCGTCGGCGTCATCGGTCAGGCCGGGGACCAGCACATGGCGGACCCAGAGGTCCACGCCCCTGGCCGCCACATACTGTGCCATGGCCAGAATGTTTTTGTTGCTGTGGCCGGTCAGTTTTTTGTGCTTCTCGTCGTCAATTTCCTTTAAATCCAAAATGACGAGGTCGGTGTTTTCCAGCAGACGGTCAAAGCGGGCCATCCATTCGGCGTTGTCGGGCGCAAAGGGCTGGGCGCTGGTGTCCAGCGCGGTCTGCACCTTTTTGGCGCGGGCCAGACGGAACACCTCGCTGACAAAGTCCAGCTGCAAAAGCGGTTCGCCGCCGCTGATGGTCAGCCCGCCGTTGCCGCGCCAGTAGTTGCGGTAGCGGTAGGCGGCAGTAAATGCCTTCTGCGGGGTGCTGGCGGTGTCCTTCGTAAACGCCCAGGTCTCGGGGTTATGTTTCGGACATAAGTTTGCCTCCGTTTATTGGGAAAATGAATTGGTAGGGGGCGGCGTCCTCGACGCCCCGCGGCTGCCGCACACGTCCCGGGAGGGATAAATCCCTCCCCTACGCATTCCTTTTGCGGGCGCTTGTAGGGCGGCCAGCCCTCTGGCCGCCGCGGAGGGGTCAAGACCCCTCCCTACAATGCAATTTGAAAAGGGGTGCTGTAAAACGTGAACGGGTAGCTTGCGCAAACCTGCGGGCCGGGCATGCCCGGCCCCTACCGGGTGGTATAACACAGTATACCACAAAAAAGGCCCGCAGCCGCGGCTGCGGGCCCTATTCTGCTTACAAAATTACAGGACCTTGTGGCAGGTACGTGCGATAACGTCGAGCTGCTGCTCCTTGGTCAGGTCGATGAACTTGACCGCGTAGCCGGAGACACGGATGGTGAAGTTGGCGTACTCCTCCTTCTCGGGGTGCTCCATGGCGTCCAGCAGCTTTTCCACGCCAAAGACGTTGACGTTCAGGTGGTGGGCACCCTGGTCAAAGTAGCCGTCCATGACCTGCACGAGGTTGGTGACGCGCTCGTCCTCGCTGTGGCCCAGGGCATCGGGGTTGATGGTCTGGGTGTTGGAGATGCCGTCCAGTGCCCAGTGGTAGGGCAGCTTGGCAACGGAGTTCAGGGACGCCAGCAGGCCGTGGGTCTCGGCGCCGTAGCTCGGGTTGCCGCCGGGGGCAAACGGGGTGTACGCCTTGCGGCCATCGGGCATAGCGCCGGTGGCCTTGCCGTAGACGACGTTGGAGGTGATGGTCAGGATCGAGGTGGTAGCCTCGGAGTTGCGGTAGGTGTGGCGGCGCTTGATCTTCTC
>PPYF01028238.1_pt1 | contig 13737 bp, 10 predicted proteins | sample 1559871 | NCBI WGS metagenome assembly PPYF01 (sample SAMN08240021, study PRJNA423297) | Human gut metagenome, whole genome shotgun sequencing project. | reverse complement strand
AGTTTGCAGCGAAGGAAGGGAAGGTGGCAGCGGTGATCGTGCTGTGGATAATTTTAGCGATACTGGCATGTATTTTGTTGCTGCTGTGCTTTCCTGTGGGGATTCACCTGTCTTATTGGACACCAAAAGATGGGCAGAAGCAAACAGTTCCCTATAAAACAGAAGCTGTTGACAAGGAAATCGATGAGCTGGAGCTGTGTGAGGGCGACAAAGAGGTTTTGATCCAAGCAGTAGAGGAATTAGGTTGCTATGAAAAGGAGCCCGAAAAGCAGCTGACAGCCACTGTGCGCTATCTGTTTTTTAAGATAAAGCTTTATCCGATGAAGCTAAAACAAAAACCGGAAAAAGAAGAAAAGAAAAAGGAACCGAGTCCCCAAAAAGCAAATCAAAAAGCCTCCAAAAAAGGAGAAACCTCTTTTGATATCAAAGCAATGCTTCCAGCAATTTGGGAGTGTGCAAAAAAGCCTTTGGCAATGATTTTAAATGGAGTGTGTGTAAGGACTCTGAAACTCTCTGTATTGGTTTCAAAGGAAGATACAGCACAGTCAGCGCTGGATGCTCAAAAACTTGTCACAGCAGTTTATACAGGGCTTGGCATTGCACAAAACCTAATTCAGGTAAAAAAAGCAGACATTCAGATAAAACCAGATTTTTCAGGACAGGAACAATCTGATTGGCAGGGCGAAATATTGGTTCAGATGCGTCCAATCATTGTATTGGGTGCAGCTCTGCGCTTTGTTGTTTGCTTTGCAGTCAAGGTGCTGGGAAAGGCAAAGAAGGAAGAGAAATCTTCCACATCTCCCATCAAAGAATGTGGAAAATCAACTGCAAACTAATTCTTGCAAAATAGCGAAATTTTTATATTGTCAGGAAAGGAATGATATCCATGAGTCAGCATATCCATAACTTAATGGGCGAATCGATGAAAGGCCTGCGCGATCTGGTTGATGTGGACTGTATCGTCGGAAAGCCGATTGTAACTGCAAGCAACACCACCATTATCCCGATTTCAAAAGTAACTTTTGGTTTTGGCTCGGGCGGCAGCGATATCGCAAAATCGACAAAGGATGATTTTGGCGGAGCAGCCGGTGCAGGGGTCACCATCCAGCCATTGTGCTTTTTGATTGAACGGGATGGAGATGTGCGCATCTTAAACGTCAGCCCAAATCGTACCACTGCGGATGCTCTGGTCAACATGATTCCGGAAGCAATCGATCGTGTTTCGGCGATGGTTTCCAAGACTCAGCAGGAAAAGCCAGCTGAGGTTAAGGCAGATACTGTCATTGTAAACGAATAAAATTTATTTTAAAACAAAAAAAGGAAGCTCTTTTAAGAGCTTCCTTTTTTATTTACCGGAAAGTCCGGGATTTTGTTTTGAGAAAGAAGGGATCTTATGAGATTACTTCTTCTTGCGATTAAGAACGATCACGCCGCCCAGAGACAGTGCTGCTGCAGCCATTGCTGCGAATGGCAGAGAGTCACCGGTAGATGGGTTAGCTTTCAGAGGAACTTCACCGTCATCGATGGTTACGGTATCATCCGGCAGGTCAGCCAGAGGAACATCTTCATCGTCGATGGTTGTGGTGTTGGTTGGACGATCATTCAGCGGAACATCGTCATCGTTGATGGTACGGGTAACGGTGTTACCACCGGTGTAACGATCATCATCGTCGTCGTTGTCACCGCCGCCTGGGTTAGGATTTGGGTCGATAGTACCGCCGCCGGTTGTGCAGGTGACAGTAAAGAGAACATTTTTAACGTCCTCATTTACCCAAACTTTGTTCTCATTATCATATCTTAATGTAATAGAAGCAGGAATAGAACCAGATTGATAACTATGAGTATTAGGTGTGCTGTTATCATATGCGCTGATAACACGGTTTCTAATATTATCTGGTGTATTAAATGTAATAGGAACGAAGTATGTTGTAGATTCTTCACCAACAATAGGTGCTGCTGAATATACATTTCCAATCTGTACTTCTGATTCAACTAAGGAGTAGGAAACAGGATTATGGCCATCGGTAGTACAATCAACAGTTACATAATCGTTAAACAGAGCAGAAATATCTTCCCAATCTGGATTATCGATTGGTTTCTGAGTTGTACACTTAACAGGGAATGTGACCATATTTCTGGTTGGGTAAAGTAAATTCCACTCTCCAGTATAGCTGAATCTTACAGTAACACTTCCATCCTCATTGACAGGATATGTTTCGTTGTCGATTACAACAGAATGCTCAATTCCACCACTTATATTATAGAACTTATCAAGATAAAGGGATGGCTTAACAACAACTTCAGCGGTAACGACACTGTTATCATTCTTCAGATTAGTTACATCGAAAGAATAATCCAACAGATTGTCAAACGAAGCGGTCTTCTGATGTTTTGCATCATCGTTTACACAAATAATCTGTGCATTCAGCAGTTCGTTAATTCGAGCAATAGATGGACCACAAAGGATACCGATTGTAAAGCTATCTGCACCTGCAGATTTAGGACCTTCGATAGATACCCAATTTTCACCGTTCCAATGTAATGTCAGAGACTCAGGCTCATAACCGACATAGAGATGAGGAACTTTGAGAGTAGAATCACAATAAGCTTTTGCAAATTGTTCAGGATTCAGTAAAGTAACCTCTGCAGATCCCTCTTTGTCATATTCGATATGATAGTCAATTTCAGCTGTACAGGATGCCAGATTGGTCCAGTGATCTTTGTTATGAGTTTCATCGTTGATACAGAAGAAGTTAACCCAAAGATTAGCTAAATCATCCTGATCAAGAGTAGGATACTCACACTGAACTGGAATAGTTACAAGAGGATCATCAGTCTTTTCAAGTTCCCAATGAGCTTTAATACCATCTTTTTCAGGAACCCACTTCAAAACGACAGAACAATTAGTTACTGTTGTATCAACAAGTCCATGTTTTGCAGAAGCATTATCATTATTATACTGTGCGACATAAGGATTATAGTTGATAGTCAGATCGTAAGTATAGGTTGTTGGCTGACCTTCTACCACGTTAGCGTGCAGAGCACCACGAGTATAGCCACCTTCAATCTCAGCACCATAAGTTTTTTCTCCATGTGCTGTTACAGTATAACACACAACGTTGATCTTATTTTTGAGGAGTTCTTCAATTTCAGGGTCTGTTGGCAGCGGAACACTTGGATCCTGTGGTTCGTCACAAGAAACCTGAATGAGAACATTTTTCTCTTTTTCAGAAGCAATCTGCCAACCATTTTCCTTAGTCCAAGAGAGGTTTACAACAGGATCTTCTATTGTAACGGCATCATGTGTAGTTTCAGCCATAGAATTATATTTAGAAATATAAGTAGAAGCAATGATAGTTACTGTTGCAGTTGGCTCATTTTCTGTATAGTTAATTTTATAATTGTAACCTTCTGTGCCATACATCAATGGGTAATTGTAGTAATGTTCAGGATTAGAAATACATTCAATTTTTACGTTGATACCCAAGTTATCAATAGTTGGTTTACTTGGCTTTTGTTCACAGTGCATTGTGATATTGAAGGTATTAGCGTCTACAACATCCCAGTGACCTTGCTCATCACTGCCACCGCCGCAGTGCCATTTGCTATCTTTGCTTCCATCATCCCATTTCAAGGTAATTGTAGGTGGTTCGCAGGAATCATAAGTATGGCTGTTGTCATATTTATCGACCCATTCTTGACCTTGCTCATCAGTAATACTTACAGTAGCTTCTTCAGAACCTTCTGTCCAGTCAACAGTATATTTTCCCTCGCTCAGTTTATATGTATACTGGTGAGTTTGGTCTGTATCACAACTTAAATTGACACTAATTTGATCTTTCCAGCTGTTGTTGGAATTTGGATCTTCAACATCATCAGAAGGATCATTTGTTGGGTTCAATACTACTTTAACCAAAACATCTTTGTCATCCCAATCCAAATCCCAGAAGTCAGCTTCATATTCGAGATAAAAGTAGTGATTTCGAGATTCTTCCCATTCTCCGGTTACTTCTATTGTTCCATTTTTGGAATTGACATCGACATCATCACAACCGAATTCCCCTTTTTCGTCAAAATCATGTTCATTATAACCAGGAAGCTGATCACGAGAAATTGTTCCATAAAAATGATTATTCTGATCAATGGTTACATTAATGAAAATTTCCTTGATATAACCTGGGAATTTGGAATTTGGTTCCATGTTCATTGGTGCCGCCATCATTGCTTGGCTTTCTCCAATGACAGGTTCTACACTCTCCTGTACAGGAGACAAATCGGATGTATCCGATTTACTGCCATAATCAGCGAACGCAATAACACTCTGGGAACTGAACAGAAGGGAAGCTGCCAGCAGAACTGAGGTCACAGAACGCCTGAATTTGTTCGTCATAAAAATCTCTCCTTGCATTAATTTTGTGACCTTGCTTTAAAAGGTGACTTTGCATGCCCAAATTATAGCACATCAGTTTTATAAAGTAAAGATTTTTGCAAACTAAAAATAAAAAATTTACAATTAAAGAAAATAAAAACTTAAAATATGACTAAAGCGAAACAAAAAAAACAGACCGAATGAACAAAATTCAGTCTGTAAAAGTGTAAAATGGATTTTATTTATGATGGAAGTGCTCGAACAATCTTTCTCGCAGGGAGTGTTTCTTTGCCGGAAGCTTCAGCGGCTTTTCAAAATACTCGTGCAGATACTTGTGAGAATCCAGTGGCTCTGCGTGGTCGCTGGTGTCTTTCAGATAGCTTCCGTCTGCAAGCATCTGCCAAGAATTCTGGTTGTCCATGCGGATTGCATCGACCAGACGCTTAATATCGCGGCGCGCATCCGCAGATTTAACTTCGGTGAACACCTCAACGCGGCGGCGGGTATTGCGGTTGAGCAGGTCACCGGAACCCATAAAGATACGCTGGGTATCTTCAGTTGCACCAAAGATAAAGATGCGGGAGTGTTCTAGATATCGTCCAACAATGCTCTTGATACGGATATTGTCGCTGTAACCTTCAACCCCTGGACACAGACAGCAGATACCGCGGATGACCATTTCGATCTTGACGCCTGCCTGGGAAGCTTCGATCAGCTTTTCCATAATTTCCATGTCGTTGAGGGAGTTTACCTTAATGAAGACATAACCTTCCTTTCCAGAGCGGCAGGCTTCAATCTGTTCATCAATATACTTGATGACATTTGGCTCAAAGCAGTTTGGAGCGACCCACAAACTCTTGGTGGAATCCACGACCTCACCCATGCACAGTGCCTGGAAGACGCGGGTTGCATCCTCACCCATGGCCTGATCGGTAGAAATAAAGGAAAGGTCGGTGTAAAGTTCAGAGGTCTTTTCGTTATAGTTTCCAGTTCCCACCTGGGTGATATATCGAATCTGATTATGGACCTTGCGGGTAATCAGGCAGAGTTTTGCGTGGATTTTATAATCACTGAGTCCGTAAATCACGGTACATCCTGCTTCTTCGAGCATGGTTGCGTAGTTGATGTTGTTCTGTTCATCAAAACGAGCGCGCAATTCCAGAACGCAGAGGACTTCCTTTCCTTTTTCCGCAGCGTGAGCAAGGGCAGAAGCAATTTTACTGTGATTTGCAAGTCGATACAGAGAAATCTTGATGGAAAGAACGCTTGGATCATCTGCTGCTTCATTGAGGAGATCCACAAATGGCTTTGTGCTGTGGAATGGAAAACTCAGGAGCAGATCATGGTTTTGCAGATAGTTGATAGCACCACCGCCATCGCCGTTTGCAAAATCAACCGGTACAAATGGTTTGGCTTCATGATAGTACCACTGTTTTTTATCCTTATGTGGGTCAAGTGCAGACGGGAGTGCAAAACCGAAGGAAAAATCCAGAGGAATGGAGCGAACCAAGATACAGTTCGGAGAAACTTTCAATTTTTTACAGAGAAAAGCGGATAACTTTTCTCCAGGCTGGGAGGAGAACTGAAGGCGTACCACATCCAGACGACGACGCTTTTTGAGCATTTCAGTCATGACACCACGAAAATCGATGTCAAAGTCGAACAAACCTTCATCCACCGAGATATCAGCATTTCGGGTTACACGCATGACGTGCTTTTCCTGAATCTTCTGTTTGCCGAACAGCTTCTGAGCAAAGTGCAGGAGGACGTCAGCGGTAAACAGGATTTTTCTGCGCTGATTGATATTAAAAATGAAATAAGGTGGAAGCTGAGAGAAAGGAACAATGCCAAGACAGATATTTTCATCCTTGCTTTCCAACACGCTGACAATAAAAGATTCCTTGTTCTTTAAGAAAGGAAAAGGATGCTGACGGTCTATAATTTGTGGGGAAAGCAGTGGGCGCATTTCTTCGCTGAAATATTTTTGGACAATCTGCTCGTCCAGTTTGCTCAAGTGATGAAGATCGAGGATATCAATATCCTGATTGCGAAGTTCCAGACAAATAGATTCCCATGCCTTTTGTGCGATAGGGTTAATCTGATTTACTTTATTGAGGATTGCATCGATCTGATCTGCCGCGTTTAGTCCGGTTTTGTCATCCAGTTTGTCCGGCTCAACGATGCTCTGGTCGTGCAGGGAACCGACACGAACCATGAAAAATTCGTCAAGATTGGAAAAGTAGATGGATAAAAATTTTAAACGCTCCATCAAGGGAATTTTCGGATTTAAAGATTCACTCAGAACGCGGAGATTAAACTCCATCCAGCTTAATTCTCGATTGACAAAGATTTTAGGTCTGGAAATATTTGGTACGATTTCTTGCATAATGATTCTCCTAGATACAGGTTGTGAGGCTTAACAGCACATTTCACTCAGCAGCACTTCGGAAAGAATTTTCATACCGTCGCGGGTAGATTCCACGTCGACCCATTCTTCCCGGGTATGTGCTCCTTTTCCTTCATAAACACCAAAGCATACTGCTGGAATTCCCATCGAAAGCGGAATGTTGCAATCGGTGGAACCACATTCTTCGGTGCGGTGATATCCATACTTTTCAGAGGCTTCCATGACAATTTTGGTTAAGCCGGAAGGATCAACATCTCCTTTGCAGGGACGATCTCCCAGAGCTTCGACTGTAACCTCAATTCCGAATGTCTGGAACGATGCGATAACCGAATCGAAGAAACGATCCATAAAGGCAAGGCCTTCCTTTTTATTGGAGCGATATTCATACATCATCGAACAATTTTGTGCAATGGTGTTAACAGAAGTTCCGCCTTCGATCACACCAACATTGTAGGTGGTCTTTCCGATATCAGGAACTTTCAAACTGTAGAAAGTATCAATCATCTTTGCTGCATAATAGATGGCGTTTCGATTTCCGAATGCACCAAAGGAATGTCCACCCTCGGTTTTGACAGAGATTCGGTAGCGTTTGGAACCGACTGCATCGTTAACAACAGTCTTCATTCCGCCATCGATAGCATACAGTCGTTTGATTTTATCGCCAAAGTCTTTCATCAGCTGGCGTGTACCTTTTAAGTTTCCAAGACCTTCCTCACCGCTGTTGAGGACAAACAAAATTCCTGTTTTAGGCTTTAATCCCAGTTTGATTGCCATGCCTGCCATTTCCATGACAGCAACGGCATTGGTGGTATCGTCCCCGATTCCCGGAGCATAGTATCTTCCGTTTTCCTCTTTAAAAGGAAGAGGGGTTGTGTCTGGAAAAACAACATCGGTATGTCCTAAAATGGCACACAGATCACCGCTCATATCACCATAAGGGAAAATAACATTGAGAGCCTCATCAATATATACACCGGTTGCACCAAGGGATTCCAGATATTGTTTACACCACTGTGCACGCAGTTCTTCCTGTCCTGAAGGAGCTGGGATCTGAGCCAGTTCCCTGATCGCGCTTAAAAAACGCGGACGATTATTTTCCAAATATTCCAAAACATCCTGCTGTAATTTTTGAGATCTGGACATGGAAATACCTCCTGAAAAGATATTATAATATGAAGATATTAGATAACATTACTACATCTTATGATAGCACATCTGAGTAGAGGGTGCAAACTTTAAACGAAGATTTTACATAAATGCGATTAGATTTTACATAAAGCTTGGTGATTTTTGCAGAAATATGATACAATAGGCAGGAAAAGGGGAGATGATATGGGGAAACGATTAACAATAGGCGTTCTTGCCCATGTGGACGCGGGAAAAACAACCTTTTGTGAACAGCTTTTGTATCACACCAACAGCATCCGAAAACGCGGAAGGGTAGATCATCAGGATGCATTTTTGGACAGTGACCGTTTAGAAAAGGAACGGGGAATCACCATCTTTTCTAATCATGCGGCATTTGAAATGGGAGAGAACCGATATTTTCTGTTGGATACTCCGGGACATATGGATTTTAGTGCAGAGATGGAACGGGCGATTTCCGCAATGGATTATGCTGTTTTGGTAGTCAGCTGTGTAGAAGGAATTCAGGCACATACCGAACAGGTGTGGAAACTTCTAAAAGAATATGAGGTACCGACCTTTTTCTTCCTGAATAAAACAGACCGCACAGGAGCAGATGCTCAAAGGGTGCTTTCTCAGCTGCAAAAACGGATGAGTTCCGGTGTTTGTGATTGCAGTGGTTCTTTTGAAAAACAGGGATGGAGAGAAGAATTGATCGAACGGGTAGCGGCAGAAGACGATGGATTGCTGGAGCGTTATCTGGAAGGAGAGTATGATGAATCATTGTGGTGTCATACTCTGCAAAAACTGGTAAAGCAGCGCAAGTTGTTTCCTTGTTTCCAGGGTTCTGCTTTGCAGGATGAGGGGATTGACAGTTTCCTTACTGGATTGGATCAGATTACCTGTCCTAAAGAGGATGATGGGAATTTTACAGCGACGGTATGGCAGATTCGACACGACGCAAGAAAGGAAAGAGTTACCTTTTTGAAGGTACAATCCGGAATTCTTCATGCGCGGGAAGAAGTCGATATCCTGCTTGCAGATGGGACAAAGGCAAAAGAAAAAGTGAATGAACTTCGTATCTATCATGGAACCCGATTTACGACGGTACAGCAGGTACATGCAGGAGAACTTTGTGCAGTAACCGGCTTTACACAGGTTCATCCTGGAGACAGAATCGGTGAAAAATGTTTTCACCAGGATTATCACCTAGTTCCGATGCTGGGCGCCAAGGTGATTGTTCCAAAAGAAGTGCCGCTGAGAACGGTGTTGGAAAACTTAAGGCAACTGGAAGATGAAGACCCAATGCTTGGAGTCAGCTTTGAGGAAAGTTTGCAGGAAATCCAGATTCGGGTCATGGGAGAAATTCAGCTGGAAGTGCTTCGGGAAGTGTGTAAAGAACGTTTCTCGCTGGATATTTCGTTTGGAGATTGCCAGGTACTGTATCGGGAAACCATTGCGGAAGAAGTGGTAGGTTATGGGCATTATGAGCCATTGCGCCATTATGCGGAAGTGCATCTACGCTTGTCTCCGGCTCCAAGAGGAAGTGGAATCAGTTTTGACAGTGAGTGCCCAACCGACATTCTTGCCCAGAACTGGCAGAATCTGGTTCGAACTCATGTGTTTGAGAAAAAACACAAAGGAGTGCTGACCGGTTCGGAACTTTGCGATGTCAAGGTTACACTGCTTACTGGACGCTCTCACTTAAAACATACTGAAGGAGGAGACTTCCGGGAAGCAACCTACCGCGCTATCCGTCAGGGGTTGGAACAATTGCTGCATCAGGACAAAATGATACTACTGGAACCTTACTACGCCTTTTCTATCTCGCTGGAATCAGAGCAGGCAGGGAGACTCATGGCAGACCTTCAGCGAATGGAATGTTCTTTTGGCTCTCCGCAGATGGAGGAAGAACGGATGATTCTGGAGGGAAGAGGACCGGCAGCGGTTTTGTCCGGATATGGAAGGGAGTTTATCTCCTATACACGCGGTAAAGGTGTAATGAGTTTTTGGTTTGATGGTTATGAACCTTGTAAGCATCAGCAGGAAATTGTGGAACGGATTGGATATCAGAGAGAACGTGATCTTGAAAATCCTTCCTGTTCTGTTTTCTGTTCCCATGGAGCAGGATTCCCGGTACCTTGGGATGAGGTGAAAAACTATATTCACTGCAAATAAAAAAGGAAGCTCTTTTAAGAGCTTCCTTTTTTATTACCGGGAAATCCGGAAATTCTTTTAAAATCAAGAAAAGATATTGTGCAATTTTTATAGTGCGGTTGTGTAAAAAAAGACTTATTTTAATCGTGCAGCTGCATTGGAAGATCGAACACCTGATCCCAATACTCGCTCAAAGCATCTGAAAGGGCATGTCCAATCTTGGAAATGAAGATCAGACGGGAAGAGGAGTGCGGCATACATGGGGTAAAATTGATGTGGGAGCCCACAACATCGATCTGATTCCATCCGGTTTCAAACAGACAGAAACCTTTGATTCGGTAAGTGTCCGGAACAAAGTGTTCGATAAACTGGATAACCTTCTGTTTTTCCAGACGGTGGGTGCAGCTGAGAACAATTGAGTCTGGAGTTGGTGCATCTTTGGTACATTCTTCCTCTTCAGCAGCAACGCTCTGCATTTCATGCTCCAGAAGGACAAGGTTGAATCCGCCAAAGGAACAGCTTGCGATTTCGCAGTCCGGGTTGATGCGTCGGATGTTTGCCTGCAGAGCGCTGAGCAGTTCAGGAGAAACCAGATCGGCCTTGTTGATGACCGCCATATTGCAGTGGGACAGCTGATGTTTTACCATCTCTACACTCTGGATCTGTTCCATAAAGTTGTCCGCATCCACCAGGCAGATAATACCCTGAATATCATAACGGCGAAGTGCGTTGGCGTTTTCTTCTTTTTCCAGAATCTTTTTGATGTGGATTGGGTCAGACAAACCGGATATTTCCACAAAGACCATTTCCGGCTGACACTGGCGCATATAGGTTAGTGCCTGAGGTAAAGCTTCTTCCTCGCAGGTGCATTTAAGAGAACCGCTTTCCAGACATTCGATGGAAATATCGTCACTTTCTTTAATGTAAGCTGCAGGTTCGGTAAAGATGACACCGATCTTTTTTTGCGGATACTGTTTTAAAATACTTAACAGGACGGTGGTTTTGCCTGAACCAACAAAACCGGTCAGGCAGTACAAAGGAATCAGTGCTTGTGTCATAATATTCCTCCTCTATTTTAACAGAGTTTATTTTGTTTTATTAACATCACAATATTTTCTGGCAAAAACAAATATAAAAAAACACCTATAAACTCAGTTTACTGTTCTTTTTGCCAATTGTCAATCAAAAATAGACAAACGAAACGATTTTTTTATACTTTTATTGATGTCAGTTAAAGTGAGGGCAAAAGTTTGTCGAAAATGAGGGAAAAGTATTAAGAAATTGTGTCAGGGAAATAATTTATATATAAAAGGAAGATTACTCGAAGAATAAATATAATAAGGCAAGAAGCAGAGTCTGATCAGCGCCATCTGTATAAAGAAGAAACAGCAAAGCCAAAATCAACAAACGTTCTTTGTCCAGATTGAGTGCGGAAAGGAGCTGCTCGATGGAAGATTTTGTTTCATCAGGAGGGATAGGGTGAAAACTGCTGGAAGGATGAGATTCCTGTACAATATTCGGTGTGGATGGAGAAGGTGATTTTCTCTCTTCCTTGTAGGCTTCCTGATGATTCTGCAAATGATGCTGGGAGTTATCCTCAATAAAAAAGGAAGGCATTTTAGCAGAGCGGCGCAGTACCTGTTCGGAACGCTGCTGCATCTGTCGTACCCGTTCGATAGCATCCTGCTGCATGGCCTGGATTTCTTTTTGTGAATATTGGCGGGTTTGTTCCCATTTCATTTCTGTTCACCCCCAAAACCAAACAGACCGCTTTCTTTGAGCATGGGGATCTGGATTAGCTGCATGATACGGATGGCATCATCCACCTTCTTGGCTCTCTTTTGAGAAAGAAGGGGACGAAGTGCGCGCAGAAGGTCGACATTGGGATTGGACTGGGAAAACATCTGCATCGCATTTTGGATTTTTTCTATCATGGAAAAATCCAGAGTAGGAGAAGAATTTTGTGTGTTATTATTTCCGTTGAGAGAAGATAAAAGGCCGGAAAGATCGAGGGCAGGAGGATTTTGCTGGGAGGTTGTACGTTCCTGCGGTATATTTTGAGAAGCAAGATTTTGCAGCAGCAAAGAAAGATCCGGCGCAGGAGCAGAATTTTGGGGATTGGGCGAAAGCAGAGAAGAAAGGTCTGGAGCAGATGGAGAGTTTGTCTGCTGGGAATTTCCGCCCAGTCCCAGGGAGGATGCCATCTGACTGAATTGCTGCATTTTTTGCGGGTCAGAGAGCAGCTGAGAGATCATATCACTGAGATTTGGGGTGTTTTGATTCTGGGACAAGGCAGATTCCCTCCTTTTAATCGATGAAATTTATTTGAGGTTTTGAAGTAGCTGCTGGAGGTTTGTCTGGGACAGAACCTGTTGCATTTTTTGTGGATCAGAGAGCAGGGAATTGAGCTGGTTTCCCATATCATTGCCCAGACGAGCACTGATGGAACTGAGGTCTCCTCGCTCCAATTGCTGTTTTAATGCGTTGGGGTCGATATGAAGCTGTTTGCCTGCCATTTTTAAAAGAAGATCCAGTTGAGCCTGACTGAGTGGGTTTTGATTTGTCATGAAAAATCGCTCCATTTCCTGCCGCATGTGCGGATATTAACCGGAAAACACCGTTTATTTAACTATATGAATGAGTATCATAAAAGTTTCCCCGAAAATGCAGCAAAGTAATATTTGAAAAGGAAAAAAATAGTGCGAGTGCAGTATGAAGAAAATCTTAGGAGGAAATGAAGAAAAATCGCTTGCTTTTTCTTACTTTTTTGTGGATTGGTGAGAAGGTAAGCATAATTTTAACAAGGTGCTTGAAAATAGACCAATTTTGTACGATAATAAGAATAAGGTGAATGGAAGAGAGGTTAGGGTATGAGAATTGTAGTGATGTCGGATTCCCATGGACGAGTAGACAGAGTAAAGCAGGTGATTGAACAGCAATCGGAAGCAGAACTGTTTATCTTCCTTGGAGATGGAACAAAGGATTTCCATCAGGCAATGCGTGGAGTCCCAAAAGAGGACTGGTGTGTCTGCGGAAACTGCGACTATTCTTCCAATGATGAATACACCATTCTTGCTTATGTGAAAGACATCCTATTTTACTGCACACACGGACATCAGTGGAATGTCAAGTATGATTTGGATCAGTTAGTGAATGAAGCGATCAGAAAAGAAGCAAAGGTTGTCTTGTTTGGGCACACCCATGAAGCATATTATGAATATCGGGATGGGATTCATATTTTAAATCCCGGAAGCTTGGGACATCCTCGCGGAAGTCTATATCCAACCTATGCAGTAATTGACATTCAGGGAAAGAATATTGTGTGCAACCACATTCGCCTGGAGGAACAGCATTAAATGGAAGAACAAACCAAAGTTATCTGTCTGGATGAGGTAGACTCTACCAATCAATATCTAAAGGAACACGCAGAGAACCTTCCGGATGGATGCGTTGTGACAGCACTGCATCAGACAGCGGGAAAAGGAAGGCTGGGAAAGCAGTGGCATGATAGGGAAGGAAAAAGTTTATTGGCTTCCTGGCTGTATAAAAATCTGACGGTGGAGCAGATGACCCTTTTGCCATTTTTATCGGGCATCTCAGTGCGTCAGGCTTTAGAAAAAATGGGATTTACATCTATTTTTCTGAAATGGCCAAACGATGTTGTGGCTTTCAAAGATGG